>ENA-ORSK01002357-ORSK01002357.1-human-gut-metagenome-genome-assembly--contig:-NODE-2357-length-12695-cov-4.266535_pt1 | contig 12695 bp, 5 predicted proteins | sample MGYA00242192_ERZ509159 | MGnify/ENA primary metagenome ERZ509159 (study PRJEB26280, sample SAMEA2338663) | human gut metagenome | biome: human gut; feature: human-associated habitat; material: faeces...
TTGGTAGAGCACCTGACTCTTAATCAGGGTGTCCAGGGTTCGAACCCCTGGCGGTCCACTGCAAGTACCATTTTTGAGGACACAGGAGCCTTGGGGATGGTGCTTTTTTTGCGAGCAATGAGCCATGCTAAAAATAAAAAAGAACATTCCGGGGAGCTCGCTCACCCAGGAATGTTCTCTTTTTATTTTTAATACGGCGAATGCCGCAAAAGCGAAGCAGCTTGCCTGCGAGCTTCCGGCATGGCTCATTGCTCACAACCAAGCACCACCTTACCTCCGGGCTTCCGGCATGGCTCATTGCCCACAAGCATGCTCCATCTTTCCTCCGGGCTTCCGGCATGGCTCATTGCTCACAAGCATGCACCACCTTTCCTCTTCTCCTCCAGCAGTCCCTCAAACTCTTCCGGCGGCATCGGCTTAAAGAAATAATATCCCTGCACATACTTTCCGCCCTGTTCTTTAATAAATTCCACCTGCTCGTCCGTCTCCACGCCTTCGGAAACCGTCTTAAAGTGCAGATTATTGGAAAGCTGCATAATTGCAGAGATAACTGCCTTGTTCTTATCATCCATCTTATTTTTCATAAAAAATCCGCCATCAATCTTAATAATATCAACCGGCAGGGATTTCATAAAGTTAAGTGTCGAGTATCCAGCACCAAAATCATCCATGGAAATCACAAATCCCACGGCCTTTAACCGCTTAATCATATCAATCAGACGATCCGCATCCTGGAAGAAAACACTCTCGGTAATCTCCAGCTCAATCTGCTCCGGACGTAAATCGTACACATCACACAGAGCCTCCATATGTTCCGGAAGCTGATCGTCCATCAGATGCAGACGGGACAGATTCACTGAAATCACCGGAACCTTCTTTCCTTCCTGCAGCCATTTGTGAATCAGCCGGAAGGTCTCTTCATATACAAACTGGTCAATCTCCACAATCATACCGGTCTCTTCGGCAAGTGGAACAAACTTTCCCGGCGGAACCAGCTTACCATCCTTATCCTTCAGACGGACCAATGCTTCCGCACCACTGATCTTTCCGGTAGTAATATCCACCTTTGACTGAAAATAGACACAAAAGCCCCCATTCTCCAATGCATCCTTCATAATCCGGTTCATGGCTTCCTTTTCATTTTCACGAGTCTCAAATTCTCTGGTATACACGTAAATTCCACTTGTCTCGTAAAAATTTAGTTTTGCCATATTCCGTGCCTTCATTGCTTTATCAATCGAGCGGTTGATATCCGTTTCTTCCGGAGAGATCGCATAAATACCACCAAAACAATTGATGGTTATCCCTGCATAGCTGCGTCTGAAATGCATAGTAAGTTCACCTGTATAATAATGAACCCTGCGTGAAATTGTCTCTGCCGGGCATGAATTCATGATAATAATAAAATCATCTCCCTTTACCCGGCAAAACAGATCTCCCTCTGACAGATCCCGCTGAATCATTTGTGCAAGAGCCTTTAACACTTCATCTCCGGTAACATATCCGTACTCATCATTGATTCTTGCAAAATCCTGTATTCCAAGGAAAACCAGTACAAAACCCTTTTTCTTGCGTTTCAGAAGTCTCAGTGCCTCCATACGGAACTTTTCATAACTCATCACACCGGTCAGCCGGTCTATTCCCTTCACCCTCTGCAGGTAAGATGTCACATCAGATTTACAGATTATAAAATCATCTTCAAATCCGGTATCATGAATTCTGGTTGCCGTAATCGTATAGCTGTTATCCTCATCAATGTCATAATACTCAACCGTGTTTTCCTCCATATCCGGCCCACAGGCTTCCATCGGACAGTTTTCACACGGTGTATCCCTCCGGAACATCACCTCATAACACTTGATGTCTTTCGGAAGATCCTTATATGTCTCACGCATGGACGGACTTAAATAATATATTTCACGGGTGTGCAGATTGGATACAAAATAGTCAATTTTCTGTGCTTCCATTGCCATACGCCCGATCCTGTACTCATTTTCAAGCTCTGTCTTGGCCTGGAAACGCAGAATAAAACTGGACAGCATTTTCGTAATGCTGCGAAGAGTAAAGATTTCTGCTTCTGTAAAGGAACGCTTTTCCCAGATCTCATAGGTGATGGCAAACCGCATTACATCACCCTCCCACAAAGGAAACACAATACAGGAAAACGGGATTCTGGATAATTTACTGAATTCTTCGGTATAATCTTTATACCTGGAATGTCCGTTCTGTATCAGGTAATAATCAGGAGCTTTGCTTTCTGCCGACAGGTCGGCTATCCCAAAGGTTTCAATGACAGAAGCATCATCGCCATCGTCCTCCCGGACCCATTTATTGGTAACACGCATTATCAGTGCAAGTGTGTCATATTCACGCAGAATACACCGGTCAAACCCAAAGTAACGGCAGACCTCCTCAAACACCAGATAGAGAGCCTGCTGCAGATTCTTTTCCCGGCACAGGACATCAAAACAAAAATCAAATAGTTCACGATTGATCCGGGTGACAGATTGATCTCCGGTTATCATAAGCTTATCCTGTTCACTGACCTTCCGGTAGGTCTGTCCCCGGTAATCAGCATCCATCTGTTCACCATCGTAAAAGTACAGTCTGTTTTTACCATGCCTCTTCGCAGTCCACAAAGCAGAATCCGCATGGGCATAAAGAGTATCCAGATCTCCTCCGTCCTTCGGGAACACTGCTGCACCTGCACTGAACCGGATCACACTTTCATCCCGAAGCTGTATATACTTTTCCAGACGATCCTTCAACCTTCGGATAAGCTTTTCAACCTTTCCGGTATCACTTAACTCCGGACAATAAACCAGAAAAATATCAAATGCCATCCGTGCAACAATATCCTTGACCATAAAGTTTGTATGTATCTGGCTTCCAACCTGCTTCAGCACAGAATCGGCATAGGTCTGCCCATACTGCTGATTAATCCTGCAGAAATCATCCAGATCAATCAGCAAAAGCACCCCCTGCTCATCCGCATTCTTAAGAAGCCGTTCCAAAATCCGTTCTCTTGCTGCATATCGCGTATACAGCTTGGTCAGATCATCCTTTTCCTGTGTATTGCCCTCCGACAGATTTAAATCATTCCCACTCATAAGTAACCCCCCCCCACGGAATTATTATTACTCTGTATATTCATTATATCACCTGTTGCCAGCAACAACAAATCTTACGGTCTTTATTTTCCGTGATTCTTCTTAAACTGCTTTGGGGTTACACCCTTCCATTTGCGGAAAATCTTAATCAGATGACTGCTGTCGGAAAAACCGGTTTCCTGACTGATATAGCTTAAATCAAAGTCTGTGAACAACAAAAGATCCTCCACCCTGTTGATCCGGATAAATTCAATGTATTCCTTGCAGGATCTTCCATAATACTGCTTGAAATTCTTTGCAAAATAGGAATAACTCATGTTACACATATCCGCCAGATCTTCTACCCGGATCTGCTCTCCGATATGTGCATCAATATAGGAGGTAATTCCACGGATGGAATCCGTCTCAAGATTCATCGCCATCGCCACATCGGTATTAAATCCATTCTCACACCAGACCCGTACCATCTGGACGATCAGCGAAGAAATCAGGCTGTGAATCACAATATCATAGCCAAACTGCTTCTTCTGAATCTCCTCCCGGCATCTGCAAAAGATTTCCCTTGTCCTCCAGTCCCGGATCCTTTCTTCCTTAAAACAAAGTTCCACTTCCGGACTCTTATTGATGCTTTCAAGAATCATTTTCAACTCAGGTGAATAGCTGTTCTCGGTATATAGCTTACTGATGTCAAATTTAATGACTTCATATTTCAGGTCAAAATTGGTTGCTGTATAAACAGCATGCAGCGCTTCCGGAGGGAAGATCATCAGATCCCCGGGTTCAACCACATAAGTCCGTCCGTTGCAATCGATCAGCCCGGTTCCCTCTACCATCAGAATCATTTCCATAAAATAATGCCAATGAGACCGGATCGGAAACGGCATACAGGAGCTATCATAAAAAAAAGCTTCGTAAGGTGATTTTAATTTATCACAGTATTCAAATAAGTATTGCATCACAAACCTCTTACAAATAGATTTATACAATTTTTGCGCAACTATATTATAGCGGATATTTATTGGCAGTGCTATAGTTTTATAGTAATGAAAGAGTTTTATAACTTAAACCTTTATAGCTTAATTACTAATTTGGAAGGAATATGTTATGGAATTTATTAAAGGAATAACCTTCTCCCCCTTTTCTCCCAAAGGAAGTCTTAGCAGCAAGGAAGCTAAGAACAGTTTAAAAAATCTGATAGAAGGAACAGGCGCCAACTATATTGTACTGGTTCCAAATGCGCTTCAGGAAACCCCGCAGTCAGAAGAAATTGATTTTACCTCTGATGCAACTGTTTCCGACAAGGAACTGATCAGTATGATTAATCATATTCATAAAGAAGGACTGCATGTTTTCTTAAAGCCCACTGTAAATTGTAAGAACGGTACCTGGCGTGCACATATTAATTTTTTTGATGAAGATGTTCCCTGTGAGCCCAAATGGAGCAACTGGTTTGCATCCTATACGGAATTTCAACTTCACTTTGCTGAAATTGCCGAAAAAACCAAATGTGAAATTTTCAGTCCCGGCTGTGAGATGGTAATGCCCCAGCGAAGAAGTGCTGAATGGCGTCAGCTTATCGCCGAGATCCGTAAGGTATATCATGGTATGATTACCTATAATACCGATAAATATCAGGAACACAACGTAGACTGGTGGGATTGTGTGGACGCCATCTCCTCCAGCGGATATTATCCTCCCGACCGCTGGGAACAGGAGCTTGACCGCATTGAAGCTGTTGTGAAGAAATTTGACAAACCTTTCTTCTTCGCAGAATGCGGTTGTATGTCCACCCACGGTTCCTCCAAGGCACCGAACGACTGGACTGTACGTGGTGAGGTCGATCTGGACGAGCAGAAGAACTGGTATGTCTCCATGTTTGAGGCCTGCCGCAAGCGTCCCTGGATTCAGGGCTTCTGCTTATGGGACTGGGCAGGTAAACAATACCCATTAGACAAGGCAGCCTCCCACAGTGGATATGATATTTATGGAAAGCCTGCACAGGATATTGTGAAGGCCAATTACAAAAGCTTATAACTTCTTCCTTTTTCCCTATACGAAACCCGGCATCCTGTATACGCAGGTGCCGGGTTTTCATTTTACCATATTCTGTAACAGTTCATCCCTTCTCATTCATAAGCTGCCGGTATTTATTATATTTGAAACTATTCCGAGCCATTCTTTATAAAATGATGTTGGGGATCAAAAGCTCCCAACTATGATGCCTACGGATTGTTCCGCGCTTTGCACTCCCACAATCCTATTCGATATTCGCATATCGTGGAATTAGCATCCCACTTTTATGCTCATATCGGAGCGGGTCTCAAGGTCTTTCACCCACCTATGAGCGAGCTCACGTGGGTTTAGACCTTTAGACCCTGACATCATATAATTCTGCAACTAAAGCATACCACAGATTCGGTATAAAAGTGTACCATTTTGTGAACAATCCTATATATGGAAGATTACCCTTTCCTTTAATGGCTGTTTTTGGTATAATCAGTGAGAATAAGGAGGCTTTATTCATGAATTATGGTAAAAAAAGCATCCGCAAAAAACAGCGGCAGCTTAATTCTAAATCAACGAAATTCAGCAAAATGTTCTTACTGGCATTTTTGAAAGCACTGCTCATCTGTATGATCAGTGTGTGCATTATCGGTGTCTGTCTCGGTATCGGTATGTTTAAGGGAATTCTGGCATCTGCCCCCGATATTTCCAGTCTGGATGTTACGCCAAGCGGTTATGCGACCGTCGTTTACGATAACAGTGGCAAACAGATCGCCAAGCTCGTCGGCACCAATTCCAACCGAAGCTATGTCAAGATGGATCAGATCCCTGAAAATATGGCTAACGCCTTTGTCGCGATCGAAGATGCGCGTTTCTATCAGCATAACGGTATTGATATCAAGGGTATTATCAGAGCCGGTGTGACCGCCATCAAGACAAGACATCTCGGACAGGGTGCCAGCACGATCACCCAGCAGCTTCTGAAAAACAACGTCTTTGAGGGCTGGGTAACGGAAAACTCCGATCTTGTCCGTATCAAGCGTAAGATCCAGGAGCAGTATCTGGCACTGGAGCTCGAAAAAAGAATGAGCAAGCGGGATATTCTGGAGCTTTATATGAACTCGATCAACTTAGGACAGAATACACTTGGTGTACAGGCAGCTTCCATGCGTTACTTCAATAAGCCCGTATCTGAGCTGAATTTATCCGAATGTGCGGTTATTGCCGGCATCACACAGAACCCGTCCAAATACAATCCGATCACACATCCGGAAGACAATGCAGACAGGCGTACAAAGGTTCTGAATGATATGCTGGATCAGGGCTGGATCGATCAGGATGAATACGATGAGGCTATGGCAGACGATGTCTACTCCCGCATCAAGCAGGTAAATGAAACAACAGAAAGCGATTCGATCAACTCCTACTTCGTTGATGCGCTGATCGATCAGGTTACTTCCGTTCTGATGGAAGAAAAGGGCTATAATGAAACACAGGCATATAATCTGGTTTATTCCGGCGGTCTGCAGATCCAGACAACGCAGGATCCTTCCATCCAGAAGATCTGTGATGAGATTTACAATAATGAAGAAAACTATCCTGAAAATACAAAATGGCTGCTTGACTATCAGCTCACTGTCCTGACAGCAGGTGGTGAGTATGTCAATTATTCAACGGAAATGTTCAAGCAGTATTTCAGGAACCAGCGTTCTTCCTATAATCTGCTGTATTCTTCCCAGGATGCTGCTTATACGGATATCGCGGAATATCAGCAGAGCGTTTTAAGCCCGGGTGATGAAGTCTATTCGGAAAATGTATCGCTGACACCGCAGCCACAGGTTTCCATTACCGTAGAGGATCAATCCACAGGTTACATCGTGGCAATGGTCGGCGGACGTGGTACAAAATCAGCCAGCCGTACTTTAAACAGAGCAACGGACACGACCAGACAGCCCGGATCTACCTTTAAAATTCTGTCTACTTATGCACCTGCCCTTGACAGCGCCGGCATGACACTTGCCACTGTCCAGAACGATGCCCCATATAATTATGCAAACGGAAGGCCTGTCAGCAACTGGTATTCCAGCGGCTACAAGGGAATCTGTACACTCCGTTACGGTATTGAACAGTCCCTGAATATTGTTGCAGTAAAAACACTGACACAGATCACACCACAGCTTGGTTTTGATTATCTGCAGAACTTCGGCTTTACTACCCTTGTGGAACGTCGTGAAGTCGAGACAAGCAGCGGTACCCAGATTTTCTCCGATATCACACAGTCTCTTGCACTGGGCGGTATCACAGACGGTGTTACCAATCTGGAACTGAATGCAGGCTATGCAACGGTTGCCAATAACGGTACTTATATCAAACCGACTTTATTTACAAAAATTCTGGATCACGATGGCAATGTTATGGTAGATAACACAACACCGGAATCTCATCAGGTTATCAAGGAAACAACTGCCTTCCTGCTGACAGATGCCATGGTCGATGTTGTCACAAAAGGTACCGGTGGTTCCGTCAACTTCGGCGGCGATGTCGCAATCGCCGGGAAAACCGGTACAACCTCCGATTATAAGGATGTCTGGTTTGCAGGCTACTCTCCGTACTATACAGCTACGACCTGGACAGGCTATGACAATAACGTATCTATGGAGACAAGTGCGGAAAAGAACTTATCCAAAACAATGTGGAAAGCTGTTATGTCCCGGATCCATGAAGGATTACCTGCCGCTTCCTTTACGAAGCCAAGCGGTATTGTGACCGCGACAGTCTGCTCCAAGTCCGGTAAACTGCCGATTGCAGGCGTATGTGATGCTTACTTAAATACAGAATACTTTGCAGAAGGTACCGTACCGACAGAAACATGTGATGTACACTTTTCCGGAATGGTATGTTCAGCAACCGGTCTTGCCGCTACAACGACCTGTCCTTATCAGGTTCCGGGCGTTATTGAAATTGCACCATCCGACGATGGTTCACCGGGTGCAACAAAGTATTGTCCGCATACACCGGATTACTTTACAAATCCTGCCAATGCTGCTTCCATCCAGGCAGCACAGCAGGCACAGCAGCAGATCGATGCACAGGCAGATGCAGAAGAAGCCGGCGGCGGTGAAGCTCCTGCAGATGATGAGTAGAATGCATTAGATTATGTCAATGCGGATCAGCAAGCTATCACAATATAGAAACAGAAAGAAAAACCATGGACTAAAATTCTTCAGTCCATGGTTTTTTAAATGTACCATTTATTGTATTTCCAAGCCATTTCCAGCCCGTTCCTATGATGACATCCACCTATTCCCTGTCCAGCTTATAAAAGCTACAGTGCAGCTGCGTCTCATCCACATCTGACAATTCCTTTGGCAATGTGATATGCAATCTCTCTACAGCCTTCTCACAGGTAAAATACGGGCTTGTACAAAGCGGTAACAGCACGCTGTCTGCCATCGTGTAAGTAAAGTGTGCACTGCCCTCTGCAGCGATCTCTGTCCCAAAAGACAGCTCCGCCTGTCCTGCGGCGGTCTGTCCTTTCGTTTCCTCATTTGCCGCATCCCTGCCCGGATCCTGCAGATCGATAGCAACATCACAATCGATCTGTAAAAGGTCAATGTCCATTCCTGTGATTTCCCTTTCAAAGACAAGATCAAAGCCCTCTTCTGTCCGTTCAATCCGGTAAGGTATCTGCAGTTCCTGCCCTTTCTCTTCTATGCCGGCCCAGACTGCGGGCAGCATTTGCAGGCTCGTTTTATGCAGCAGCTGTGCATATGACTCATAATCGACCTTTGCAGCTTCTGTATGACACTCTCCACGCAGCAAATAAATCACATTTTCATATTTATACGGTACATAATCCTGCTCCAGCAGATAATCATAGAGCAGAATGCTTCTGTCACTGAAGGTCGCTTCATCGAACTGGATGTATGGTGCAAGAAGGATCAGATCCGGCAGATTTTCGGAAAGCTGCACGATCGCCTTTTCCTGCATCGTGCGGTTGCTGATGTTATACACGGATGTAAACGGGAAAAAGCATTCCCGGTCAAATAAAACCGCATTGGCAACTGCATTGGTTGCATCCAGCCATGTCTTTCCTTCTGTCACCTCAGCCTGTAATACCGTTCCGATATTTTGCAGGCTCTGCAGCGTATTTCCCTGTACAAAACCTGTTCCCATATTGGATATTCCCGCATCCGTCACATATACGACCGGATCTGCGATCTCTTTTCCCCCGATCGTTGTATCTACAGATGCAGGAACCTCTTTGATCATACAAAGACTGTCCGCTGTTATGAGCGGTGCATCCTGACTCAGCCACAGCATCAGGGAACCGAGAGCCAGTGCCATAAGCCATTTTTTATGTTCGTATAAAAGGACTGACACTGTCAGAATGCTGAAAAAGATCGTCAATACCAGGGCTCTGCCCCCTTCATCAAACCGGACAAAAGCGTAATTTACCAAAATAAGATAACAGATCAGCAATGTCATAAACTGCCCTGCTGCTCTTTTCTCTTTCTTCAGTGCAAAATACAGACAAACGAGAAGTGGCAGTAAAAAGCCAAAAGTCCCGATAAAGAACGTTCCCTGCTCTCCCATCAGCCCCGGCAGAAGATAACCGGCTGCATCTGTCACATCTTCAAACATTGCCATACCATTGACATACAACGTTGTTCCGGTATTATCCTTTAAATAAACCACAATCTGTAAAAACAGAGGGATAAAAGAAATGCCGAATACAATCAATGCAAGCCAGCGTACCAGCACCCCCGGTCTATGCAGGATCTCTTTGCAGTTTTCTCCAAGCTTTGGCAAGCTTCTGCACAAAACAAGCGGCAGAAATGCCAGAGCCGCAGTTCCACCGATCGATGCGTTCCATGCAATCGCAAAGATAGAAAGGAGCACCCATGCATACAGATAATCGAGCTTTGGCAGCTTCTTACTAAACAGGACAAAAAACAGGATAAACAAAAACAGATACCGCATTCCCGCTGTTTTGACCAGAAACGGCATAAACAGCCATATACCTGCCCTGTGCTCCATAAAATAACAGATCACAAGTGCCAGCAGAGCCGCCATGGCAAGATCCCCAACTATTTTTGCCGCATTCAGGGAAAGATATGATCCGTCGAAAAACAGATAATCGATCACTCCATAATAATAATCACAAAGTCCGTGGATCGGGATCAGATCCAGATAAGGCAGCTTATGATACGACATCAGCTGCTGCATCGGAAGTGTGATCTCCCCGTTGTGGAAATAATCCATGCTGAGCAGCCCCTCCGGCTGTGTAAAAACACGCAGCATGGCTGCCATAACAAAGGTCGTCGGATAAATCCGGCTTTCCTTTCTGCTGCTAAAATACGCCCAGATCAGAAGTAACAGTGTCAGCAGGATACAGAAGTATTTCCATCTGCCGGAATAAAACAGCTCCATGACCTCTCCCGTCACTTCATATCGATAACGAAAATGCACAAAGGAAAGACAGCCAACCGGCAGTAAGATCTGCAGATATTTCTCAAGCTTTATCTTGACAAACAGCCTGCCAAGCTGTGGCAGTCCGCAAAGCATAAGAAAGAAAACGGCTGTAATCCCTAATAATACAAGGCTGCCAGCCTGCCAGAGCTGTGCGATCCTTACCTTCCAGCCTGCTGCCAGAAACAGCACGGTCAAAGCCCCATAGACAAATGACGCCTGTTCTACGCAGTTTACATAACTTGTTTTAGTGTGCTGACAAAGCAGATAACCCAAAAGCAATACCGCATAAAGCCCTGCATACTGCCACATATACCTCTGCTGTGTCAGTATCATAAGCAATACAGCTGCATATCCGATCATAAAACCATAAACTGCCTTTTCCCTGTCTGTTTTCTCTTCTCTGCCCGTATTCTGCCTTACCGGCTTCACTTTTAGCAGGATCCATGCAAACAGGATAAATAACAGCGGCAGACCAATGATCGCTCCCCGGATCAGCCACAGATCCGCCTGTTTGTTATAACCCGACCATGTTGTCAGCCCGCAGATCAGATCCTTGTAAACAGGAAGCTGATCGTACCAGCCCTTTATAAACAGACCGAAAATGGAAAACAGGGTCAAAACAGCTCCAAAAGCTGCTTCAATCCCTGTCCATAAATCTAAACTTTTAAACTGCGCAAAAAACTTTTTCATTTTGATCATAAGAACATGCAATGTGCCAGTGCCTGTCGCAGTTCCTCCTCCTTAATCGGTTTTGAGATAACTTCGGAAAAGCCGCAGTCATAAAAGATTTGTTTGGACTCCTCCGTAATATTGGATGTCATGACTAAAAGCGGCAGAAGTTCAAAATAAGGATCCGCAAGCTGTCTGATCTCCTTTGCTGTCTGGATACCGCCCTTAACAGGCATCATATGATCAAGAATAACAAAATCATATTTCCTTGTATGAAGCTCTTCAATCGCCTCTTCACCACTTTCCACGGTCTTTGCCTGCATACCGTATGATTTCAGCAAAGATGCGACCAGCTTACAGTTTACCGGACTGTCATCTACCACAAGTGCCTTCACCTGCTTGGCGTAATACAGATTCTGTGCCTTTTTGCGGGAATCTGTGATCAGTTCCTTCTGCTCTTCTCTGTGTTTCTCCTTGATCTGTCCGATCGTTTCCTCATCCTCAACCGTCTGCAAAAATGAAATCACAAATTTGGTCTGTCTGACCTCTGCTCCAGCGGTCTTATCCAAAAAGATACCGTTCAGCTTCTGGATCATATTTTTGGCAAGCGCAAAGCCCGGTGCATTTCCATAACGCAGATCTTCCGTCAGATCCTCACTGCAGTCGATCCTGCACACCAGTGTGATATTCTGCCCTCTTCTTGGCAGAATACCCTTTTCATAAGTAACGGTCATTGTAACTGTTCCCTGCTCCGTAAACTGCAGCAGATCACTTAAGATGTTGATCATGGCAAGACGGATCTTTTCGGTATTTCCAACGAGTACGCTGGGCAGATCATAATCCACATGCAGCAGAAAAACCTTATCCTTTCCCCGGATCATACTCTGTATTTTCTGATTGATCTCCAGAAATAAGCCCTTTGTATTATAAGTCGCTGCCTGCTCCGTCTCTGCTGCCGGTGTTGCAGCCACTGCTGCTGTCACATAACTGCCATCCTCTCTTTGTTCCAGCAAAAAACCGGACAGGATCATATCCCTTTCCTTCATGCAGAGCAGATACATCAGAAGCATTAAGATCAGATACTCCAGTACAGTCGCAAGTATTTCTTCATAGCTTGTCTGATATGTGTAGCGCAGCGTATGAAGTCTGTGGTCCGTCTGGTAAAATTTATACAAAAATACACAGAGCATGGCAAAAAAACAATTTCTTGCCGTGTGTATAAATATCGCTTTATCCGCATACAGAAGACTGACAAGCGGTACGATCACATAAAACAGCTTCAGACTGATCACATCATTACAGGCAACCAGACAGACAAGCCCTTCCATAAGTGTCAGACAGACACATCGGTTGACTGTTTCATTATAAGAATACCGGCAGACGATCACCGGAATAACCGATGCCGCAAAAATCAAGAGACATACTTTGATAAGTGTG
>ENA-ORSK01002359-ORSK01002359.1-human-gut-metagenome-genome-assembly--contig:-NODE-2359-length-12686-cov-2.924788_pt1 | contig 12686 bp, 8 predicted proteins | sample MGYA00242192_ERZ509159 | MGnify/ENA primary metagenome ERZ509159 (study PRJEB26280, sample SAMEA2338663) | human gut metagenome | biome: human gut; feature: human-associated habitat; material: faeces...
GCGGAACAAGCGTCCAGTAGGCGGCGCTGGTGAACCGCACGTCGGACACGCGGATATCCTCGCAGCAAGCCATATAGAGGTTATCCGGGCGCGACGTGTACAGCTTGTTGATGCCCTTCGGGTCATTGACCTTGAAGCGGCAGCGACCGTTCGCGTTCAATTCGCCTCCGCCGGAAATGCTGATGTTCCGCGCACGCTCGGCATAGACCAGCGCCCGCCCGGTGTTGCGCACAGCCACCAGACTTTCGCACGGCACGACATGCGGATAAGTTGCGTAATTCTGCGATGCCAGCAGCACCGCGTTTTTGTCCAGCCAGAGCATCGTGTCCGAGCGGAGCTGCACCTGTTTGGTCAGGTACGTTCCTTCCGGCACGACGACCACGCCGCCTTTGCCTTCCGCCGCATCCAGCGCCTGCTGAATCGCCAGCGTGTCCAGCGTACTTCCGTCACCCTTCGCGCCGTAGTCGCGCACACTGAATTTCTCGCCCGGCGGCAGCATGTTCCGGCTCAGGTTCGAGGCATCCCACACGCGCAATCCGCACCAGTCCGCCGCGCCGTCCGCAGCCGTCAGCAGCACCTGCGCCGCGTTCTCCGCGTCAAACGCCATCCGGAATTCTTTCGCCCGAAGCGCGCCATCCACATTCACATCAAACGTGTGCGACGCAAAATCCAGCGAAATCGTCAGGCGATACCAGTTTCCGCCGGGGAAATACTGCCACGGGGCATATCCGCCGCAGATTCGCCGCCATTCCTCGCCGTCGGAGAGGAACAGGCTGTTTGCAAAGAGCGCCGCCTTCATGATTGTGTGCCCGTCCGCATCCCGAACTTCCGGGAACACGGCGGATTCTTCACCACTTGCACGGCAGGTGATTTCCACCATTGCTTCCCGCCGGATCGCCGGGAACGTCACCGCGCCGCTGCCCGTCACGCGCAGGAAGCTGCCAATGCCGCGCTGCTGCAGGATGTTCCCCTGCGCCTCCGCCAGCAAGCGGCAATTCATCGGCATCGACGCGAAGGTTTCCGCCATCATCGGCACATCCGTCTGGTCTTTCCAGTCCACGCGGTTCAGGCGGATTTCACCCGCTTCCGATGCTGTCAGTGTGAACGGCGTTTTCGCTGCCGCGTCGCACGCGCACATCATCGCCGGGCGATTGTTCAGCCAAACCTCGCAGCGCTGCGGCGCATGGAAGCGCTTGAACGCCACCACATAGCGGCTGTCCGCAATATCCGGCACGTTCTGCCCGTTGATGCTTGCCTGTGCGCCGCCCAACTGCACGGTTACGCCCGCAAAGTTGAGCGCCGCCGTGCCTGCGGGAACATCCAGCGCCATCGACAATTCATCCTGTCCGCTTGTTTCGCAGGCGCGCGAAATCCCCGCGCCGCTTTGCAAGCGGAGATAGTGCCGCTTGGGGTTGTCCGCTTCCGCGCAAACCCGTACGTCGCCGTGGCAGTCATAACCGGACAGATTCGCCTGTGCAAAGCAGTCATGCACAAACCAGCTTGTTTCGCGCGTCTCGTGCCGTTCCGCCACGGAGAAACGCTTTGCTTCGGGCAGCGGCTTTTCCGTTTCTGTTTCCGTCGGGCGGAAGACCACGAAGAAGTGCCGTCCGGGGCTGGAGAAAGCATCCAAATGGACATGCGCGCCGCGTGCGTAGGGGCGCATGAACAGGCGATAAGTATCGCCTGCGTCCGTCCTGACGACCAAATCCGTGCGTGCAAAGCCCGTCGGAAAATCCGCAGGGGCGTCCGCGTCCAGCGCCGCGTATACTTCGCCGGTCTGCTCGATGAAGAAATCCACTTCCTGCTTGTCATCGAAGCCATCCGTCGCGGAATCGTATGTCACGATGTAGTCGCAGCCCATGAGAATTTCGGGGCATTCGGTCACGGTGATGTCGGCATTGCTGTAAATCCGGCATCCCGGCGCGAAATGCTCCGCCATGAAATACCAGCCGCTGGTATCCCACGGCGCGACAAAGCGGCTGATTCCCGGTTTTTTCGGGTACTCGTGCAAGCTCATACGATTCCCCCTGTTTTTCGGCTGACCTTTATTTCTGCTGATGATACGCCGCCGCCATCAAGCCCTTCATGTAGCCCGTTGCATAGGCAAAGGAGGTCTTTTCGCCGCCGGTCTGCTCGTCGTAGCGCAGGACGTGATCGACGTAAATCGTCCCGTCGTAGCCGTTCTTCACCAGCACATCCATGATTTTGTACATGTCCATGTACCCGTCCTCCAGCAGCGTCTCCTCAAAGTAGGGAAGCGGAGAAGAAACGTTGCGGAAGTGGACGATGTGAACGCGCTTCTGCTGCACAAAGTCCGCCAAATCCGTCAGGACGTTGCCGAACTTTTCGCCGCCTTCCAGCCAGCAGCCGCAGCAGAACTTGATGCCCAGATAATGTTCGTCCGTCCCCAGCCCCAGCTCCTGCTGAATTTCATCGGCACGGCGCAGCGCCTTGCGGTAGTCGTCGCCGCTGATGATGATGCTCGCGCAGCCTTCATAGAATCGCACGGGCGGATCGCAGGGATGGAGTGCCAGCTTCATGCCGACTTCCTTGCACACCGGCAGCGCGGCACGCAGGAAATACTCGAAGTTGTTCCACATGGTGTCGTAGTCGTATTCCTGACCAAAGGCGGGCTTGCGGGCATAAATCTCGTTCATGTCCACAATGCGGCCCACTGCCCCGTGGGTATGTTCGCCCGCTTTCCACCACGATGTGCTGACGCGCCCCGTATCCCATGTCGCATAGCCGACCTTCACCCCGGCGTTGCCCAGCCAGCGGTTCAAATCGTTATACTTGGCAATCCATTCATCCCGGTCGGGCAGACCCAGCTGAATGGACGGGTGCTTGTAGAGGAAGCCGTTGCCGGCATCATCCACCGTCAGCCCTGCCGCCCGAACGCGCTCCAGCGTCCGGTTCACAGTGTCATAATTCGTCTCCTCGTTGCGGAACATGACAAAGCAATGGGAGATGTTCATCTGGCGGAGATAGCGCAGATAGTCGTCCGTAGCATTCGAGCTGACACAAAGCTGGGGTTTCATTAACATCTCCATAGCCATTCTCCTTCGTTGGTTGAATCAATTGCATGTAGAGGAAGAATTCACCGCCGCCGCACCAAGAGGAAGAAAGATACGGCGGCGGCTTCCCTGCGCACCCGTTGTTAGCGGATGCGCAGGGAGAAACGCTTGTCAGGAATGATTACTGTTCCTTCCACGCGCAGTTCGGCGTCCACGCTTCAGCAGTCGTGGTGCAGACGCCGGTGTCATGCACGCCTTCCTGCGCGAAGCAGTACGCGGGCTGATAGCCGGTCGCCACCACCAGCGCATAGTCGTGGCTGAACAGGCGGGCAGCGGTCTTGAGCAGTTCCTTCTTTTCTTCCTGCGTCTTGGCGGCACGCGCGCCGAAGAGGGCTTCCTCGTAATCAGCGGGCTTCGCCATCATGTTCTTGTAGTTGACACCCTCGGAGGAGTACAGGCGGATGTAGTTAGCGGTGAAATCCAGCTTGGAGGAACCGTTGTTGACCATGATGCCCAGATCATACACGCCTTCCGCCTTCTGGGCGTTGAAGTCCGCGCTGGTCAGGCTCTTGATTTCCGCCTTGATGCCGACCATTTCCAGATACGCCTGGAGAATGATGGCGCACTGCAGGTTCGCGGCATTGCCTTCGTTGATGGAAATGGTGGTGCTGAAGCCGTTCGGGTAGCCCGCTTCGCTCAGCAGAGACAGCGCCTTTTCCATGTCATAGGGATAGACAGACAGGGTATCGTCATAGCTCCACGCACCGGGCACAGCAAAGACAGGAGTAGAAGCGCCCAGACCGTCGTAGATGCCTTCCGCCATCGCTTCCCAGTCCACCGCGTACATCACAGCCTGACGGACGCGCAGGTCATAGAAGGGAGACTTTTCGTCGCCGGAGCAGAACATCATGTAGGTGATGCCCGCGAGGTTAGGCGCGTCGGAAGCCGCGTTCTCGTAGCCAAGAGAGAGCAGCTGCTTGATGTTGGCGGAGTTCGGGTTGCGCAGCACATCCAGTTCCTTGTTGATGAAGGACGCGTACTGGGTCATGCTGTCGTTGATGTAGAGCATCTTGATGCTGTCCAGATAAGGTTCACCCGCGCGCCAGTAGTTGTCGTTGCGCACATAGGTGATGTGGGAATCCTGCACAAACTCACTCTGGATGAACGCGCCCGTGCCGACCGCGTGCAGCGTCGCCCATTCTTCGCCGTTGGCTTCAAAAGCCGCGGGGCAGTAGATGTAGCACTCGCCCAGAATGTCCACCCAGGTGTTGTTCCACGCGCTGTAATGCAGCACGACGGTGTAGTCGTCGGTCTTTTCGTAGCTTTCCGGGGAGCAGATTTCGGACGCCTTGCCGTATTCGACCAGCTTGTCGAAATTCCAGATGACCGCATCGGCGTTGAAGTCGCTGCTGTCGGAGAACTTAATGCCTTCGCGGAGCTTGATGGTCAGCGTCAGCGCATCCGCATCCACAGTGAAGGATTCCGCCAGCCACGGCTCGGTGTCACCAGTCTCCGCGTTGCGGCGGCCAAGGGATTCCACGGCAGGGCTGAAGTTGAAGCGGTTAGATGTCGTGCTGGACAGGGCGGGGAACATGCTGTTGCTTTCCATGGCAAGCACGGTCAGCATGCCGCCGTACTGGGGCGTCGCGTCTTCCGCCAGCGCCGCCGGCAGAACGGACAGGAGCATCAGCACGGAGAGGAACAGTGCGGTGAGCTTCTTGAGTTTCATGGGGTTGCCTCCTTCAATGTATCGTTCTATTTTCTCTGCTTTTCGCAGATTGGAACCGAAATTGGTTATTCCTGCCCGTAGAGGTGGCAGGCGACAAAGTGGCCGGGGAATGCCTCGTGCAGCTGCGGCGTTTCCTGCTTGCAGCGCTCGGTGCATTGCGGGCAGCGATTATGGAACGGGCAGCCGCTGGGGCGCTTGAGGATGCTGGGCACTTCGCCCTGCACTGTCGTCACCTCGCGGTTTTCCTCAATTTCCGGGTCCGCGACCGGGATGGCGGACAGCAGCGCCTGCGTGTAGGGGTGCAAAGAATGCTCGTACAGTTCCTCGCAGGGGGCAATCTCCATTACGCGACCCAGATACATGACCAAAATCCGGTCAGAAATATGCTTGACGACAGCAAGGTCATGGGCGATGAAGATGTAGCTGATGCCCATCTCCGCCTGAATCTGCTCCAGCAGGTTGATAATCTGCGCCTGAATGGAAACGTCCAGCGCGGAAATCGGCTCGTCACAGATAATCAGCGACGGATTGGAGGACAGAGCGCGCGCAATGCCGATGCGCTGGCGCTGCCCGCCGGAGAATTCGTGTGCCACACGTTCCTTCAGCGCCGGGTCAAGGCCGACTTTGCGGAACAGCTCGTCCACGCGCTTTTCGTATTCCGCATGGTCTTTCACCAAGTGGTGAATTTTCAGCGACTCGCCAACAATCGAACCGGCGTTTTGGCGCGGGTCAAGGGACGAGAAGGGGTCTTGGAAAATCATCGAGACTTTCGGGCGATAGGGCTTCAGCTCCTTGTCGCTCGCATGGGCGACGTCCTTGCCCTCAAAGATGATGCTTCCTTCATCCGGCTCGTACATGCGCATGATGCAGCGCGCCAGCGTCGTTTTGCCGCACCCGGATTCGCCGACGACGCCCAGCGTTTCACCGCGCTTGATGGTGAAGTTGATGTCCTCAATTGCCTTCACTTCGCCGACTTTGCGCTTCATGATGCCCTTGTAGACCGGGAAATACTTGCGAACATCCTCCACCACCAAGCAGTTTTCGCTCGACGGATGGCGTTCAGGCGACGCGCCGTAGTCCTTGTGGCGCAGACGTTCCTCGCCCTCCGCCAATTCCTCTTGTGTCAGGCAGCAGGCGGAGTAGTGGCCGGGGCGAACTTCCTTCATCGTCGCGTCCGTGTGCTTTAGGCACCGGTCACAGCGATATTCGCACCGCGCGTAGAACGGGCAGTACTCCGGCCGCTGCGACGGCACAGGCGGCAGACCGTCAATCGGAATCAGGATGCGGTTTTTCGCATCATCCAAGCGGGGAATGGCGCGGAGCAGCGCGCGGGTGTACGGGTGCTCGGTGTGGTGGAAAATCTCCTTGCAGGTGGATGTTTCCATCATATGCCCGCCGTACATGACGTAGATGCGTTCCGCATAGCGCGCCACCAGCCCCAGATTGTGCGTCACCATGATGACGGCAGTGTTGGTTTCCTTCGCAATCTTGCGAATCATCTCCAGCAGCTGTGCCTGCGTGGTCACATCCAGCGCGGTGGTTGCTTCGTCAGCAATCAGAATATCGGGGTTGGGCGCCATCGCCATGGCAATCATGATGCGCTGGCGCATACCGCCGGAGAACTGCTGCGGGTAGTAGTCGTAGCGGGATTCCGCGTCGGGGATGTTGACCATCTTCATGGCCTCAATCGTGCGCTTCTTCGCTTCCGCGGGCGACAGCTTCGTGTGCAGCAGCACGTTTTCCTGAATCTGATAGCCCACCGTCAGCACGGGGTTGAGGCTGGTCATTGGCTCCTGAAAAATCATGGAGATTCTGCCGCCGCGCACCTGCCGCATCGTTTCGCTTTCCTTGCCGTAGGAAAGCAGGTTGCCCTCGACGCCCTCCAGATAGACCTCGCCGCCCGCTACTCTGCCGGGGCTTGCAATCAGCTGGAGCACGGAGAGCATCGTCACCGATTTGCCGGAGCCGGATTCGCCCACGATGCCGACAATTTCGCCGCGGTCAACGTGCAAGTTGACGCCCTCGATTGCGTTAAACTCTTTTCCTTCGTTCCGGAAGGTCGTCACAAGTCCTTGGACGGACAGCAGATGTGCCATTTTCGTTGCTCCTTCCGTTTTGATTACACTTCACCGCGCAGGCGCGGGTCAAGCGCGTCGCGCACGCCGTCGCCCAGCGTATTCAGGCAGATAACCAGCAGGGCAATCGCAATGCCCGGCGCGAGGGAGTAGATCGGATTCGTCAGCAGGAAACTGCGGCCGCCGTTGACCAGCGCACCCCACGTTGCCGTTGGCTTGGAAATGCCCAGCCCCAAGAAGCTCAGGCCCGCTTCGCTCAAAATCGTGTTGCCGACCTGCTGCGTCATGGTGACGATAATCGGAGAAATACTGTTGGGGAGGATGTGGTGGAACATCAGGCGGAAGTTGCTGTTGCCCTGCAGCTTGCCCGCCATGATATAGTCGCGTTCCTTGATGGACAGCACCTGTGAGCGCATCATGCGGATATACACCGTCGTGTTGGAGATACCAAGGACAATGGCGAGGTTCAGGATGCCGCCGCCGAACACGGCGCACAGGGCAATGGCGAACACAATCTGCGGTATAACGCGGACAGCTTCGCTCGTGCGGTTGATGATGTCATCGACGACGCCGCCGAAGTAACCGGCAATCATGCCCAGCGTCGTGCCGATGACGCAGGCGATGATAACTGCCAGCAAACCCACAATCAGCGACACGCGGCTGCCCGCAATCACGCGGGAAAACAGGTCGCGGCCGTATTCATCCGTGCCCAGCCAGTGGGCGGCGCTCATGCCTTGATTGCGTTCGGGAATCGAAATCTGGTTCGGGTTATAGGGCATCAGGAAATCCGCAAAGATGGCAATGAGGATAATCAGCAGAACGACGATGGCGCTGACCAGCACAATTTTGCGGGAGAATAACGTTTTGAAGAAGAGTTTGCGCTTCTTGGCGCGATAGGCCTTGCGCTCTTTCTGCGCTTGCTTTTTTTCCGTCTGTGTTGCTTCACTCATATCGTTATACCTCCTTTTCTCAAGCAATTTTGATGCGCGGGTCAACCAAGACGTAGATGATATCCGTAATCAGGTTGACAACGCTGGTGAACAGTGCAATCAGCAGCACGCACCCCTGAATCAGCGGAATGTCCTGCATGGAAATGGCATTCACCAGCAGCGACCCCATGCCCGGAATCACGAACACGTTCTCCACGAACACCGAGCCGCCCAGCATACCGCCCATGCGAAGGCCCATCAGCGTGATGACCGGCAGCAGCGCGTTCTTCAGCGCGTGGATGTAGATGACCTTCTTGCCCTTGAGACCCTTTGACTTCGCCGTGCGGATGTAATCCTGACGAATCACTTCCAGCATGGAGGAGCGGGTCTGGCGGGCGATACCGCCGATGGTCAGGCAGGTCAGCGGCATAATCGTGCGCCGCACGCTCTCGCCGAAGTCCTCCCACGGCCACACCCAGCCGCTGGACGGCAGCCATTTCAGCACAATCGTGAAGATGTACATCAGCAGAATGCCGAGCCAGAACTGCGGCAGGCAGCAGCAGACGTTTGCCGTCAGCGTCACCGCGGTGTCCGCCGGTTTGCCGCGCTTCACGGCGCTGATGATGCCGAAGAGGATACCCAGCGGCACGCTGATGAGGAACGCCAGCACGCTCAAGTACAGCGTCACCGGCACGCGTTCGCCGATAATCTGCAGCACCGGCACACTGTACGATGCTGAATGTCCGAAGTCACCCATGAGGGCGTTTTTCAGCCACAGCACATAGCGAATCAGCACGGGCTTATCAAGATTCAACTCTTGATACCACCAGTCATACGTTTCCTGCGAAATCTCACCGCCGAGCATCGCAGCAATGGGGTCGCCGGGCAAAAAGTCAATCAGCAGATACGTAATAAACGATACGATCAGCAGAATTAACAGTGTCTGCCCCAAGCGCTGGAGGATATACCGGGCCACAGTCTGCATCTCCTTCCACTGCGTTCCGAAACGCCGCATTTGCTTTCCGGTCGCTTTCTGACGGTATTATACAAGGAAATCCGCCTGCCGGTCAAGGCAAAACAACTGGAAATTCGGCCGTTTTTGTGTGATTTTTGCGTGAAAATCTCATTCCACGATACAAGCGTGCGAATCTCGTGAAATCGTCGCAAGTGTGAGACGATTATGAAAATTGTGAAATCAAGATATGCAAAAAAACCCGGCGGCAGAATGCAAAGGAATGCACTATCTGCCGCCGGGCATGGGAAAACAGTTATAAATTTATTTTTCTTTTGTCATCACATAGGTCAGGTAGGCAGTCTTGCGGCCGTCTTCCTGCCCCTTCACGCCATCGTAGACCGTCAGATACAGGTCGGTGAAGACGTTCGGGCAGTCCCTCTGCCAGCAGACGACGTAACCGTCCGCCGTGATTTTCGCATGGATTTCCGCGCCGCTGCCGACATCCACCACGCCGGGAATTTCCGCCGCAGCCGTGCTGCTCACCACATCGTAGACGTGAAAGAGCGTATCCTCCGTCGGGATTGTCCCCGCGAGCAACTGCCGCTCACTATCAAGAACAACGTAATCCTGCACCAACAGCTGCTGTGTTTCCGGGTCAGTGACGAACGTCGCAGCAAGGGTCTGTCCGTCCCGCTTCCAAATGCCGACGGTATAGTTGAGCAGCTTTTCGGGGCTTCCCCACTGCGCGGTGATTTCGTCCTGCGGCACGCCCGTCAGCGTATCCTCCGCCGCAAAGGCGCAGCAGGATAGCCCCAGCGCCAGCAGGAGGAGGAGGGAGAGAAGTTTCCTCATGGCACAACATGCTCCTTTCGTTTTTCGCGACGCAAGCCTTTCGACTTACGCCGTTTCGGTCGCCGATGCAAACAAAAGCACCTGAAATTCCCTGTTTGATTGGCTTTCCGCAATCATTTCGTCGCTGTAAATAGGCTTTTCGCCCGCCCACACCTGATGGAAGCGCAGCGTAATGCCTTCTTTCACGTTGATTTCCACATACAGGCGAAAGTTCCCATCGGGGTACGTCATGCTGAGTTTCTCATAGAGATTTTTTCCCACTGCAAGTGCAAGTTCTTTGAGCATAGCAAGCTCCGAATGCTTGATTTTGCCCGTATACAGGTGAAAGTGGTTGCAGAACGATTCGTATGCCGTGCACCCGGATGCAATGCACGCATCGGGAATCACCTTCGGTGCTCCCGTCATGCTCAATTCGTTCTCTTCGGCGGCGCGAATCAAGATGGCATCCTTGCAGCGAACCTGCTGGAATCGCATGGTCAGCAATGACGGCAACTCGCGCAGCATTCCTTGAATCTCTTTGCGCATACATGCTCCTTTCGATTCCATTTTTTCGCCCTCCCCTGCCTATTTCCCTGCTGATTCCCCATGCTGGCAGAAAAATTTACAATTTGCAGGGAATTTCTCCGCCACACAAAAAGCAGCCCTCCGGATCTTCATCCAAGAGGGCTGCCAATGCGCAATGCATCAGGCTTCCTGCTGCTTTTCGCGGAAAATTGCTCGGAAAATCAGGCGCACAAGCGGGCCGCAATAAAACATCTGGTAGCAGATTGCCATCGGGAAATTCATCGCCCATGTCTGCACCCATGTTGCAAACGTCTTTGTATCCTTAAACAGAATGGTCGCGACCAAGCTCATCAGCGGGCACATGATGCAGCAGATGCAGATAGAAATGGCATAGGTGATGAACTGCGGTCTATCCGTCGGCCGCATGACCGTAAACGCCAGCCTCCTTGCAATTTTCCCGACGGCAAAAAACTCCAGCACAAAGGCAATGGGCACCATAATGGGCAGTTCATGGAGCGCAAGCAGGAAACTTTCAGCAGTTAGTCCGCCTGTCGCCAGCGCAACATTGTAAACCACCATACCATAGACCATGATGGTCGCCATGATGGCAGTCAGCACAACATCCTGAAACTTGTTCTTGGGCATAAAAAAAGACCTCCCTAAAATGATAGCAAATCAGCAGACGATGTGTTGTTCGTTATCATCCCATAGGAGTGTGCGTTTCCAATATTAACCACTATTCTGTTTGCAGATTGATTATATCACATTTCCTTTTTCTTTTCAAGCCTCCACGCAAATTTCCCCTGCACATAAAAAAGCAGCCCTCCGGATTTTTATCCAAGAGGGCTGCCCATTTTATCAGCTTACTTCGCCGCGTTTGCCGCCGCAAATTTCGCCTTCTGCCGCTTGTTGCAGCGCACCGTGCGCACAATCGCCAGCACCAGCCAGACACCCACGAGGGTGAATGCGCCGATGTTAATCCAGTGCAGGTATTCCTGCCAAATCGGGGGATTGTAGCCGATGACCTCCGCGTTCATGGCATTGGAGTTCACCAGCGCGTACATCACATCCTTCACCGCGCGCATCAGCACAATCGCGTCGCCCGCGTCGGAGGTGTCACAGTCCGTCCACATGGCGCTCTGCTGCGTCGCAAGATCAAGGCTGCCGCCGGCGTAGAACATCATGCGCGGAATCATGTACTGCGGAATGGTGTTGAAGTCGCAGATAACCAGCCCGTTGAAGCCCCATTCGTTGCGCAGGATTTCGGTCAGCAGACGGTAGTCGCCGCCCGTCCAGCGCGTTCCGATGCGGTTGAAGGAGGTCATGATACCTCGGGTTTCGCCCAGCTTGACGGTATACTCAAACGGCTTCAGGTAGATTTCGCGCAGCGCCTGCTCGCTCAGCCAGCTCAGGTCGCCGCCGATGGAGCGGTGCGTTTCCTGCTCATTTGCGACGAAGTGCTTGACCGTCGGCAGCACGCCGCGGCTCTGAATACCCTGCACTTCTGCCGCGCCCATCATGCCGGAAATGAACGGGTCTTCGGAGAAATACTCCGAGCAGCGACCGCCGAAGGGGCTGCGGTGGATATTGACGCCGGGCGCGTAAATGCTGGAATACGGCTGACCCGTCGCCTTATCGCCAATGGTGCCTTCTTCGCCGATTGCTTCGCCCAGTTCGTTCATCAGCTTGATGTTCCAAGTGGACGCCATCACGGGTTCGGAGACATACTGGCAAGTGCCGTTGACCTGCTCTTTGCTCATGAAGCAGGTGAAGCCCGACGGGCCGTCGCCGTGAATGGTCGCCGGCAGACCGACGCTCTCCATCGCCAAGGTGTGGTATGCGCCGTTGTTGATGAGGGCAATCATCTCTTCCTCGTCGCAGCCCATCATCAGCTCTTCCCAGCGTTCGTCATCGTAGGAGACAACCGGCTCATAGCCTTCCGCTTCCGCAGAGGGCAGCAGGTCGCGCAGGGTCAGTGTGGGTTCTTCGCCGAACCACGGGTATTCTTCCGAATCAAAATCAGTCGGATTATTGTGCTCTTCGCTGCGAATTTCCTCGTAGAGGCGATCCGTGCCCGCGTGCTGCTGCGCGGTCTGCGGCGTGGGCCAAGTGCCCTCCCAGTCCGCGCGGCTGAGCATGGCGTCCAGCTGCCAGTCGCTGTCGAGGAAGTCCTCGGAATCGGTATAGCGGTTGACAACTTCACTGTCCGTCGTCGGGTCGGTGCCAATCTGCACATCCGCCGCCAGATTCAGCGCAATCGCCTTTTCGGATTCATGCGCGTTGCGGGAGACATACAGCGTGTACTCGCCCGCTTCCAGTTCATAGCCACTGAAACCGTTGCTGTTTGCGTCGCGGTAATCGTAGCTCGACGCGGAATACGGGTCAAAGCTGACCGTCACCGTCTCGCTCTCGCCGGGCTGAAGGAGCTTCGTCTTTGCAAAGCCGACAAGCACCTTGTGCGCCTTTTCGATACCGCCCAGCGTGTAGGGCGCGGAGGCGTACAGCTGCACCACGTCCTTGCCCGCGACGCTGCCCGTGTTCTTCACCGTCACCGGCACGGTGATGGTCGTGCCAAGTTCGATTTCGCTTGCGGAGGCATCGCCCACCGTCCAATTGAACGTCGTGTAG
>ENA-ORSK01002362-ORSK01002362.1-human-gut-metagenome-genome-assembly--contig:-NODE-2362-length-12684-cov-6.585161_pt1 | contig 12684 bp, 10 predicted proteins | sample MGYA00242192_ERZ509159 | MGnify/ENA primary metagenome ERZ509159 (study PRJEB26280, sample SAMEA2338663) | human gut metagenome | biome: human gut; feature: human-associated habitat; material: faeces...
GCCCGAGCCGTACGCTCAAAACAAGGTCATCCGGGAAACGGGACAGGCCTGCGGGATCAAACAGCCGAAGAGGGGAGGCGCAATTTGAGGAGAACGTTTGCCGGACCTATTTTAAAATATGAGGAGTGGTGTTTTTCTGTGTTACAAATCATTTCGAAAATTGCAAGGCAAGTTGGACGCCTGGGGGTGAGGACATTTTTGGGGACCTAAATTCGTTGTCCTTCACGCAATCAGTCCCAAGCTGCGTCTGTATTCAAGTAGGCTCATCCACCCGAGTGACGATTTAATATGACCTTCATTGTACCAATGGATATAGGCATCCAGAGACCACTTGTGTTCTTTGAACTGCCTTGCCACCCAACGAAGGAAACGGGCGCAGCGGCAAATCCTATGGCGTCTCCGAGAAAGCTTTCTGTTGGCCTTGTAGACGGCCTCTCCACACCTTGCTGAGTAGCCGGGTTTTCTGCCCTTATTGCTTTTACGAGGCGGTGTGCCGCGTCGCAGTTCGTTTGCCACGGTGGCCGGAGAGCAGCCTATCTCTCCGGCAATAGCTCTGTTTAAGTAACCTTGGCGCTTGAGATGCTGGATGGCACCTCTTTCTTCACGCTGAAGGTGCTGTCCCTTCTTGCGTTCTGCTGGCTCTGTGATGTAATCTTGGCAGTCCATAGTGATTGCCCTCCTTTGGCAGATGTGGTGTAGGAACTTCATTCTACCATGCTGGGAAAATCACTATGGATTTTTTTGCCAGACGTCCAACTTCATTATGCAATCGACCAAACCATTGAAATGACTGGGATTTTGGAGTTTTACAAAGGACTAATTTTACACAGAAAAAAGGAGAAAAACTATGTTACAAGTTGTATGGGCCATTACCTTTATTGGCGTGATCATTCTCGGTATTATTGCTGGACGGAAAGTAAAAAACATTCAGGAATGGGCATTGGGCGGTCGTAATCTGACATGGATAGATGTAGGCTGTATCCTGGCTGCATTCCAAATGGGCGGAACCACAATCATCGGCGTTGCGCAGAACGGCTTTAAAATCGGCTATGCCGGCGCATGGTACAGCATTACCGGCACTATCGCTATGCTGTGTATGTTGCTGGTCGTAAAGCCCCTGCGCAGGAGAACCAATGGCGACTCCCTGATGTCTTTTATGTCTGACAGATATAGTCCCGCCGTCGCCAAATTCTACTCCTATTCATATCTGTTGATGGGCTTCTTCTACATTCCCATTCAGCTCTTCACTCTATGCACCGTAATCCAGTTGGTGATTCCTAATTCATCTCTGGCTGTTGCCGCTGTGATTGGTCTGGTACTGGCGGTTTCCTACAGCGCTCTGTCCGGTATTGAGGGCGCAAAGGTCGTAGGTAAGCTTACCTGCCTGTTTGCCTATATTTTCATTGCAGTCGGCACCTTCTTGATCGTGTCCAAAGCCGGTGGTTGGGCAGACATCAAGGCTGTCGCTCCCGCAGATCACTTTAGCATGGCCAATATGCCTCTTAACACCATCATTGGTTGGATCATTTCTTCCATCTGCGGCTTCATGACCATGCAGGCCGCTCTGCAGCCCACTCTGGCCGCGAAGGATGATTCTCATGCCGTTAAGGGTGCCATCGCCGGCGCAATTTTCTCTCTGCCCATGGGTTTCCTGACCGCCACCATCGGCATCGTGGCCTGCGTTAAGCTACCTGAAATTGACAGCTCTGCTGCGTTTGTGGAAACCGTCAACACTTTCCTCCCCAGCTGGCTCACCGGCATTATCCTGGGCATGGTCGCTTTGATTATCGCAACCACTCTGTCGGCACAGGTTCTGGCTGTCGGCACCATTATGAAGAATATTTATGTCAACGAAATCAACAAGAACGCCGAGCCCAAGAAAGTGCTGGCTGTTTCCAGAATCCTCACTTTTGTTTTCGCAATGCTGTCCATGATCCCCATCTTTGCAATCAGCAAGTCTACATTGTCCAATGTGTTCATGGTGGTTGTTACATGCGGTACCGCTCCGATGACCTTCTCTGTGGTATGCGGACTGTTCTGGAAGAAGGCTACCAAGCAGGGCGCACTTTGGTCAATGATCGTCGGCATCGTTGTGGGTATTGCCTGGATCGTTGCCGGTCTCAATGGCAAGCTGAATGTATGCTTCCCCATTCTGATTACTTCCTTCCTGGTAGGCTATATCGTTTCCAAGGCAACCAACAAGGAGATTCCTAATGTAACTGTGCAATAAGTAAAGGAATGCACTATGGAACACGATTTGAATGCAAAGCAGACAGTTTGCCGTATCATCGATCAGTCGCGGGACAAGTTGGCACAACTCACCAGTGAGATGGTGCGGTTTCCCAGCACGTTCGGACAAGAAGAAGACATCCAGCAGTATATTGCTGACCGTCTTGAGAAAATGGGTGCCGAAGTAGATTTTTGGTATCCGGATATTGAGCAAATGCGTAAGCATCCGGGTTTTTGCTCGGATCGGACGGATTTTAGCACAAGCCCAAATGTATGCGGCGTCTTCAAAGGCAGCGGCGACGGCAAATCTTTGATCCTGAACGGCCATGTGGATGTTGTTCCGCCGGGAAACGAGGATGACTGGTCTGACTCTCCCTGGAGCGGCAAAATAACACAGGATCGTGTATGGGGCAGAGGGTCGACCGATATGAAAGGCGGCTTAGCCTGCAATTTCATCGCTCTGGAAGCCATTTGGGCTGCGGGGCTGACCCTGAAAGGCGACATCCTGTTTCAAACCGTTATGGACGAGGAATGCGGCGGCATGGGAACACTGGCGCAGATCGTCAGAGGATACCGGGCAGACGGCGTGCTGATTCCAGAATGCATGAAAAACAATGTGGTCATTGCGACGATCGGCAGCGCGTGGGTTCGATTGACCGTTCCGGGACGCGGAGCGCTGCTGTCCAATGCGGAGGCCGGCGCCAGTGCCATTGAAAAATCGGCGTATATCTTCAACCGCTTAAACGAATTTGAGCGGGAGCGCACCCAGCGTTTGGCACATCCTCTCCTATCCCATGTAAAGACGCCGTTTAAAATCAACGTGGGTACTATAAAAGCCGGAAATTGGCCGTCCGCCGTACCTGATCAGTCTGTTATGGAGATTCGCTACGGCATGTCTCCGCTGCAGACGGTTGATGAGGCAAAGGCTGAGTTCGAGGACTATATTGACAAGATTTCTCAGGGTGATCCTTGGCTGAAGGATCATCGGCCTCAAATCGAATGGTTGGGTTGCTGCTGGCATCCATGCAGTATCGATCCGAACCACCCATTGGTTCGTCTGGTGTCGGACAATCATCGGGATGTCACCGGCGAAGACGCTGTGGTATGTGGTGCCGCAGGCGGTGCGGATAACGGTTCCTATTCCAGATTCCTGAATATTCCGGCGATTCTCTATGGCCCAGGCGAAATCTCCGTTGGACATCAGGCAAACGAGTATATTGAAATTGATAAAATGATGGATGCCACAAAGGTAATCGCGTCAACCATTCTGGATTGGTGCGGCTATTCGTCCAACCCATAATCAAAAAAGCAGATTTGTTTTACCGCAGCATTGGCTGTGGTAAAACAAATCCCTGAACATTACAAAGGACCTGCTAATGAAACCTGCAAAGGAAAGTCAATGGGGTACAGCGACATAAAGCCCTGCATTGTGGACCAACCAGGCCACCGGCGTATGGTAATTGCCCGTGGATTCCATGACCACACGGGTCTCACCGTCCAGACTTTTGAGCAGCTTTGCCAACTCGCTCAGTTCACTGGCGGTATGCCGAACTTCGTAAGCGTCAAATAAATGGGCGGCTTTCTGAGCCCGTCAATACCGGACTTCAAAGGGTGAAACCACCACCTCTCCAAAGAGGCACATGACGGAGATCATGCTTTTCCCTTTGGAAACATCAATGCCAACGCAGTTCGTTCACATTCCTCCAATCCTAAGAATCCACAACCGTAATCCATCTTTTCTCGCTGCCGATTCAATCTATTGTGTGACACGAACTCTCCGGTATTCGATGGCTCAACCTGCTTAAATCGAACGCTACAACAAGAGGATAGCTGACAGTCTTCCGTTCGGACATATAAGCCCAAGGAGTGAATGGTCAGCCAGTTGCTCCTCTCATTGTAGCTTAGGCACGAGATGGAGGGAAAGCCGGACTGGCTGTCCGGCTTTCCTGTCCAAATTTATTGTAATAGCTGTGAATAAATCTATTGCTTTTCGTGGCGGCAAAAAATAACGGGTATCCGGCTCTCACCAGATACCCGTTATTCCGTTGCCAATCCCGCCTGACAGATGCTCATTTCGTAATTTCGGTCTAAACCTGTTTTACGAACACCCGTCTAATTCCGGCGCTTCGTTTTATGTTTTCCTGTTTCAGTCCATATATTTCCCTGCGAAGAAATCCTCCGGCAGACAGTTCGCGAACGCGGTATACAGCGCGGCGGGGCCAAGCTTGTAGGCCTCCGGCTCGCAGCGCATAACGCGGCTGACCGGAATGCCCTTCGAGAGCGATAGGCGTATGGTCGTGCCAACGTTCTCGCGGCTCTCGATATGCAGGCTGCCATTGTGTTTCTCCGCGACGGCGCGCACAAGCTCCAACCCAAGACCGGCGCCGTGACTGAGATTTATCAGCTCCGGACTGCGCTCCACGTCCCTGAACAGGGCGTTCATCGCGGCCTGCGGCATACCGCAGCCGTCGTCGGCGATGGAGAGGATGACGCTGTCGTTCCGGTCGAGAAGGCTTATGCTTATCCGCGTTAGCCCCGAGGCATGCTCGATGCAGTTTGAGATCACGTTGGTCACGGCCTGCTGCAAAAGCTCGCGGTCGGCGGAGATCTCAATATGTTCGGGCAGATTCAGGCTGAAATCGATCTCGCCGAACAGCTCGCGCGTCTCGTCCGCAATGTTCGCGCACAGACCGGAGATGTCAAGCGCGACGGGCTGGAACGGGCAGCTGCCGTATGCGAGGCTGTGCAGCGTCGAAATATTCCCGAACATGTGGGAAAAGACGTAGTACGAACGCGTGGCGCTGATGAAACATTTCAGCAGATCGTCGTCTCCGAGCTGCTCGGCGCGGCTGCGGCCGATGCTGCACGCGAGGTTTATGCTCATCAGCGTGCTGCGCGCGGCGCCGAGGAACGCGTCGTTCAGCACGGGCTTGCGGGTGCTTGTCGGCGTGATAAATACTATCTGCCCTTCGCCCATCGGGGCGACCCGAATGGCGTACCGCGCGCCGCCGATGCTCACCTCCGAGATGTAGCTCGCCGCCTGCGAGCCGGAGGCTTCGCTGCCGATGACGGAGCGGAGATTCTGCCCGACGCAGGCGCTGCCGAAAATGCGCTTGGCTTCCGTGCTGGCCGATACGATTTTTGCGCGCCTTACGTATAGCGCGGCTTCATTGGTTAGCGCGAGGAACTGTTCTGCGATCTGATCCATATGCTGCAAGCTCCGTTCTGCCGTCATGCGGCGTTTTATTTCCGAATAATTGCCGGTACGCGTCCGGCTCGTTTGCTCCATTCTAACAAATCTCGACAAAATATACAATATCAAGCTTGAAAAAAGGCGAAAAAAGGCTAAATTTTCAGCACTTTTTTGGCAAAAATAGATAGGCGGAAATATTGATTTTTGTTGATATTTTATGTTACAATTTAGACGGTCAGCAGGGGAGCTTATCCTCGTGCTGAAATGAGACTTTCGTTTATTATTTATTATGGAGGATACTAATATGATCAAAGTTGGCATCAATGGTTTCGGCCGCATCGGCTCTCTGGCTTTCAGAGCAGCTATCAAGTCTGACGACATCGAGGTCGTTGCAATCAACGCTCCCGGTCATCCCGCAAGCCAGCTGGCCTATTCCGTGAAGTACGACACCGTCCACGGCCGTTTCGACGGTACCGTCGAGGCCTGCGACGAAGAGAGCGTTCTCGTCGTTGACGGCAAGAAGGTCAAAGTCCTTTCCGATAACAAGTACCGTGATCCCGCTCTCATTCCCTGGGGCGAGCTTGGCGTAGAGTACGTTCTGGAGTGCACCGGCCGCTTCCTCACCAAGGAAGCCGCACAGCCCCATATCGACGCCGGCGCAAAGGTCGTCGTTATGTCCGGCCCTGCAAAGGATGACACCCCGATGTTCGTCTGCGGCGTCAACCTCGAGAAGTACACCCCTGACATGCAGTTCGTTTCCAACGCTTCCTGCACCACCAACTGCCTGGCTCCCATGGCAAAGGTTCTCAACGACAACTTCGGCATCGTCGAAGGCCTGATGACCACCGTTCACGCCTCCACCGCCACCCAGTCCGTCGTTGACGGCTTCTCCAAGAAGAACTGGAGACTCGGCCGCTCCATCTACAACAACATCATCCCCACCTCCACCGGCGCTGCAAAGGCAGTAGGCAAGGTCATCCCCGAGCTGAAGGGCAAGCTGACCGGCACCTCCATGCGTATCCCCTCCGGCGACGTCTCCATCGTTGACCTGACTGTCCGCCTCGAGAAGGCCGCTTCCTACGATGAAATCTGCGCGGCAATGAAGGCTGCTTCCGAAGGCTCCATGAAGGGCGTTCTGGAGTACGTTGACGAGGAAGTTGTTTCCTCCGACTTCAAGACCGATGCTCACACCTCCATCTTCGACGCAAAGGCCGGCCTCGCCCTGAACGACAACTTTGTCAAGCTCATGGCTTGGTACGACAACGAGTGGGGCTTCTCCAACAAGATGCTCGACCTGACCCGCCACATGGACAAGGTCCGCAAGGCATAATTTGCTCTGCGAAAAGCAAACAAAACATCTCTTACACCGCATTCCAAACGGAATGCGGTGTTATTTTATCTGCTCATAGGGTCGGGAGAAAAATTTATATATAATATTGTACAAAATGTGAATTTTATAAAACATCGGCGCAAAAGCTATTGACAGAATCGTGTGCCGGTGGTATATTAGCACTCGAAAGGTAAGAGTGCCAACAGTCCGGAAAAGCGAGTGCTAAACGGTGGATACTGAAATGGTCATAAGCGATAGGAAAAAGAAAATACTTGCCGCTGTGGTCGACGAATATATCAAGACCGCGGAGCCTGTCGGCAGCAAGGCCATCGCGCAGCACGCAGGGCTTGGCTGCTCGTCGGCGACGATACGCAACGAGCTTGCGGAGCTTGTGGCGCTGGGCTATCTCGAACAGCCGCACACCTCTGCCGGCCGTGTGCCCACCCCGCTGGGCTACCGGATGTACGTCAACGAGCTGATGGAAAAGCAGAAGCTCTCTCTGGAGGAGACGGAGGAGATGAACCGCCGTATGAACCAGAAGATGCAGCAGCTTGACGACACGATCAGCGACGTGAGCAGGCTCGTTTCCCAGCTCACCGACCTCCCCGCGCTGGCGCTGACAAGCCAGACCGCGGTGACGATCCGCAGGTTCGACTTGATATATGTTGACGCGAACACCTTCATAATCGTTGTGATGCTCAGCAGCAACAGCGTCAAAAACCGTCTGGTGCATCTGCCCATCTCCGTTGATCAGAGCATGGTGCAGAAGCTGGCGACGCTCTTCAATGCCAGCTTCACCGGCATCACCGCAGACCAGATAACCCCGCTGCTGATAAGCTCGACCGAGCGCGCCGCGGACGATACAATGGGGCTTGCAAGCGTGATAGCAGCGTTTGCGATAGAAGTCCTGACTGAGGCCAACACCCCCTCGGCTTACATCTCCGGCGAGAACCGGCTGCTGAGCCAGCCGGAGTTCCGCGATCCGGATAAGGCGCACCGCCTGATGAGCTATCTGTCCGGCGGCGGATACATCCTTCCTCCCAGCGAGAGTATGGGCGGAACCGACGAGGTGCGAGTCCTCATCGGGCCGGAAAATGTGGCCGAAGAGCTGAAAGATTCAAGCGTGGTCATCGCAAGCTACGACGCGGGCGACAACACGCGAGGGCTTATCGGCGTCGTCGGGCCGACAAGGATGGACTATTCCGCAGTGGCCGCGAAGCTCAGCTTCCTCGCCGCGGGTCTGTCCAAGCGGCTTGGCGGAGGAGAAGCCCCGCCGGAGGGGCTGCATAACAAGCTGATAATTAAGGGAGATGATCCGAATGGCAGATAATAAGGACGAAAAGAAGACCGCTCCCCAGCAGGAGCAGGAAGTAAAAGAAGAGGTCAAGGAAGAGACCAAGTCCGCCGAAGTTCCGGAGGAGACGAAGGACGAGGAGAAGGATAAGAAGTCCAAAAAGGACGAGAAAAAGGCCGACAAGAAGGAAGAAAAGAAACCCTCTCAGGCCGATGAGCTCAAGACCGCGAACGACAAGTATCTCCGCCTGATGGCCGAGTATGACAACTACCGCAAGCGCAGCCAGAAGGAAAAAGAAGGGCTGTACGGCGACATCAAGTCCGACACCGTCTCGAAGTTCCTTCCCGTGTATGACAATCTGGTTCGCGCACTGGCGCAGAGCACGGAGGACGAGGCTTACCGCAAGGGCGTTGAGATGATAATGAATCAGTTTAACACCACGCTCGAAAAGCTCGGCGTGAGCCGCATCGAGAGCCTTGGCCAGAAGTTCGACCCCAGCCTCCACAACGCAGTGATGCATGTGGACGACGAGGAAAAGGGCGAGAACGAGATCGTTGAGGTCTTCCAGGAAGGCTTCAAATACGGCGAAAAGGTCATCCGCTTCGCCATGGTGAAGGTTGCAAATTAGCCTTCACGTTGAATCAGGACTCAGCAGCGCGAGCTGTTAAGTTATATATTTAATCTCAGTATAAAATTAATTCTTATATAATGGAGGAAATCAATTATGAGTAAAATCATTGGCATAGACCTCGGTACTACTAACAGCTGTGTTGCCGTTATGGAAGGCGGCGAGGCAGTAGTCATCCCCAACGCTGAAGGCGCACGTACAACTCCGTCCGTCGTTGCATTCGCAAAGACCGGCGAGCGTATGGTCGGCCAGGTAGCAAAGCGTCAGGCCATCACCAACCCCGATCGCACCATCTCCTCCATCAAGCGCGAGATGGGCTCCGATTACAAGGTGAATATAGACAACAAGGCATACACCCCGCAGGAGATTTCCGCAATGGTTCTGCAGAAGCTGAAGTCCGACGCTGAGGCTTACCTCGGCCAGACCGTGACCGATGCCGTCATCACCGTCCCCGCATACTTCACTGACGCACAGCGTCAGGCGACCAAGGACGCAGGCCGCATCGCCGGTCTCGACGTCAAGCGTATAATCAACGAGCCGACCGCGGCTGCTCTGGCCTACGGTCTGGATAAGGAAAAGGCCGATCAGAAGATCATGGTCTACGACCTCGGCGGCGGCACCTTCGACGTGTCCGTGCTGGAGATCGGCGACGGCGTCATCGAAGTTCTGGCCACCGCGGGCAACAACCGTCTGGGCGGCGATGACTTCGATGAGTGCATTACCGAGCATCTTCTGCAAGTTTTTGAACAGCAGACAGGGGTGAAACTTCAGCGTGATGCCATGGCGCTGCAACGTGTTCGGCAAGCTGCAGAACAGGCAAAAAAAGAATTGTCGAGCGCTACCTCAACACAGGTAAACTTACCCTTCATCGCTCAGGGATCTGCTGGCCCTCTTCATATGGACGTTACTTTAACGCGTGCAGAATTCGATCGTCTGACAGCTCACCTGATAGAGCGCACTACTGGTCCCGTGCAATCAGCACTCAACGATGCGGGAATTGCGGCATCTGAGCTTGGTTGTGTATTGCTGGTAGGTGGTTCTACGCGAATTCCTGCCGTTCAAAACCACGTGCGTGCCCTTACGGGTAAAGAACCCTCTTCCTCTATCAATCCTGATGAATGCGTGGCGACAGGTGCCGCCATTCAAGGTGAAACCCTTTCGTCTTCTTCATCAGGAATTGTGCAGGCAAATAGTCTGCTGTTGCTTGATGTAACGCCGCTTTCACTTTCAATCGAAACAGTAGGTGGGGTTGCTACTCGTTTGGTGGAACGCAACACTACGTTGCCGGTACATTATTCTCAGATTTTCAGTACCGCAGCTCCCTTTCAGACCAGTGTTGAAATTAAGGTTCTGCAAGGAGAGCGTCCTATGGCGGCGGACAACAAGGCTATTGGTACGTTCCGCCTGAAGGGAATTAAACGCGCTCCTGCAGGAGTTCCCAAGATCGAGGTAACGTTTGATATTGATACCAATGGCATCTTGACTGTTTCAGCGAAGGATCTCGATTCGGGGCGTGAACAGTCCATTGTCATCGATGATTCGGATCGTATGAGTGACGAAGAAATAGAGCGTGCTATTCAAGACGCCAAAGATTATGCCGAAGAAGACGAATTCCGCCGCGCCACGATGGAAGTGCGTCAGAAGGCAAACGATCTTCTCTTGGAGGTAGATGCAGCGCTTAAGGCGGGCGGCAAGCAGGTTGACAAGCATGAAAAGCGTCAAATTCGCGCGGATATGGCGGAGTTGCAGCGAGTGTTAGCTCGTCGTCCGGGCAAGAAAGAAAAGGCCGATCCGGAAGCGGAAGCGCGCAATATTGTTGTGGCTGCTGCAAAGCTTGATCAGTCAAGCGCGAACGTACGCCAGCAATTTGGTTCGGGAGAAGCAGCTAATACTGAAGGCGGTTCGGTCAATTAAGATTCATCGTTAACCGCGGTTCGCTATCTTTCTCATTCGAATTTCTGTGATCTTTCAAAAATGCTGTTTTGAGTGTATTAAGTGTTGCGCTATACTTCCTTTCATATGCGATGACGAAGACAGCATGTCACGGGCAGCCTTGCGGGCTGTGGTTCGTTTCAGAGAGTTGCTTCTTGGCTGGAAAAGCGGCATGAATCGCTGGCATGATTCCCTTCTGAGCATCAAAGTGAACGCAGGATCCCGTAGTGGCGTTTTGTTTGGATGGCTACACTATTCAATTTCGGAAAAGTAGCCTTGGTGTAATACCAGTACTACCAAATAAGCTGAAGATAACGCGCTAACAAAAAGTATGGGGTGGATGTTTTAGCTTTGACGGGTGCTCCCGAAATAGGGCAAACGAGTGGGTGCTTTAAACTTGCTTGAGCCTTGTGTAGAAATGCGTGATTTGTGGCAAAAACAAATCCCATGCGCAAGATACGAACGAGTGAACTTTAAAAGCATCAACCAGGGTGGTACCGCGAGAGCCCTTCTCGTCCTTGGAAGTAAAGGATGAGAAGGGCTCTTTTTGTATGCAATGTATACCACGCGACATGTTCTTCTTTCGTCTGATAAACCGCGCGCTCAAAGATGTTGCGGCAAGGGGCGAGGGAAGTGATGCTCGCGTTGGTAAGGATTGCGCTTTGTAGTTGGAAAGGATGCGAGGAATGTCAGTAGTAGATGACGTAAAATCCCTGCATGCCGACACTTTGTCGGCCATCGCTTCAGCTCCTGATACTGAAGCGCTTGAGAAAATTCGTGTTGAAGTGGTAGGAAAGTCCGGATCTCTTACAGGCTATCTTCGTTCGATGGGCCAAATCGATAAGGAACATCGTGCCGAGGTAGGTAAGACGGTCAATGCGGCACGCAACGAGATCGAAGCTGCGCTCGAGCAGAAAAAGAAAGAACTTTCCCGTTCTGAGCTCGAAGCTAAAATGCAGGCAAGCGCTGTTGATGTTACGTTGCCTGGTCGTGCGCAGCAGATGGGTACGCGTCACTTAATCAACGCAATTTCGGACGAAATTTCTGAAATCTTTTTAGGCTTAGGTTATTCGGTAGCTACTGGTCCTGAAGTGGAAACTGATTGGTATAACTTTACGGCTCTTAATGCTCCTGCCGATCATCCTAGTCGTTCGATGCAGGATACCTTCTATGTACGAGATTTTTCTGGCGAACATTCCCGTGTTCGTGGTGAATCGGATGTTTTGCTTCGTACTCAAACTTCGGGCGTGCAAGTTCATGCTATGGAAGACCAAGATCTTCCTATCTATGTTATTGCGCCAGGTAAGGTATATCGCCGTGACGTGGCAGACCCTTCGCATCTGCCTCAGTTTACACAGTGCGAGGGCTTAGCAATCGACAAGAATATTACGTTTGGCGACTTAAAAGGAACGTTGGAATATTTCTGCAAAGAAATGTTTGGCCCTGAACGTAAGACACGTTTCCGTGCTCACTTCTTCCCCTTTACTGAGCCTTCTGCAGAGGTGGATGTTTCTTGTGGTATCTGCCATGGCGAGGGTTGCCGCATGTGCAAAGGTACTGGTTGGCTTGAAATCTTAGGCTGCGGCATGGTAGACCCTAACGTCCTTCGTATGTCAGGGATTGATCCAGAAGTGTATTCAGGTTTTGCGTTTGGCGTTGGAGTTGAACGAGTGGCATGCTTGAAATATGACGTGCCCGATTTACGTATGTTGCTTGAAGGCGATATGCGATTCTTGAGGCAATTCTAGATCTGAGAATCATTGTGGTTTCCACGTAAAAGCTTAAGTGGAAGCGTGTATAGGTGGAAGCCCGTATCAGTTTGAAGGAATTTCAAAGTAACGGCAGTGCAAAACTCAAAAGAGTAGAAAGATAAAGACTATGAAAGTTTCTCTTAAATGGCTTTCTGAATATGTTGAGGTGCCAGAAGACCTTAAGGCTTTTTGCGATCGTCTTGATTTAACGGGCACCGGTGTTGAGGGCGTTGAACGTACAGGTGATATATATGATCACGTGGTTACGGGCCAAATTCTGGAAAAAGAAGCACATCCCGATTCTGATCATATGTGGGTAACTAAGGT
>ENA-ORSK01002367-ORSK01002367.1-human-gut-metagenome-genome-assembly--contig:-NODE-2367-length-12665-cov-3.061380_pt1 | contig 12665 bp, 9 predicted proteins | sample MGYA00242192_ERZ509159 | MGnify/ENA primary metagenome ERZ509159 (study PRJEB26280, sample SAMEA2338663) | human gut metagenome | biome: human gut; feature: human-associated habitat; material: faeces...
TCGGATAAGTGCTGAAAGCATCTAAGTACGAAGCCGGCCACAAGATTAGATTTCTCAGGGTCGTTGTAGACTACAACGTTGATAGGATGCAGGTGTAAAGATGGAGACATCAAAGCCGAGCATTACTAATTGCCCGTTCACTTTCCTTGTCACCGCACGAGGATGGGTGATATATACCTTTAGTTCAGAAGAAAGAAAACATAAGCTTTTGACTTTAGAATTACCGCTTGTGATTCATGTTTGAAATATACTGGTTTAAACATAAAAGTTTAATCAGACATATATAAAGACATTAAGGTGACTATAGCACGAAGGTTCCACCTCTTCCCATTCCGAACAGAGAAGTTAAGCTTCGTCACGCCGATGGTACTGCGCAACAGTGGGAGAGTAGGTAGTCGCCGTTTTAATAAAGAAGCCTCGAGGTAGAAATACTTCGGGGCTTTGTTTTTTTGTCCGGATTGCAGTCTTGTCCAGACTGCTTCTGCTGTCATGATTGCTGCTGTCATGATTGCTGTTGTTCGGAATGTCCAGAATGTCCGGAATGATGTAATGTAATTTGTTTGTTGTCCTTGATGATTATTTCCAAACCAGTATATAGTAAACTGATTAAATATCGTCTTTGAGTTATTACTGGTGGCAGTAATGATAAACCTTAAAATATACGAGAAATAGAATATCATTTATTCTCAAAATTTCTATCTTTGTGAAAACAATCAATTAAATCATTATGGACACATTAATTCCTTTTGCTCTGTTATGTTTTACATCGTTTTTTACTCTTACCAATCCATTAGGTACAATGCCTGTGTTTCTTACAATGACTAATGGCCTTGATGAAAGCGAAAGAAAACATATTGTTCAGCGTGCTACAATAATATCTTTTTTGATATTGATTACTTTTACCTTTTGTGGGCAGTTTCTATTTAAGTTCTTTGGTATCTCTACAAACGGTTTTAGAATCGCTGCAGGCATTATTATTCTTAAGATAGGTTATGATATGCTTCAGGCAAGATATACGAATACAAAGCTTAAGGATGAGGAAATAAAGGCATATGCGAATGATATCTCTATAACTCCATTGTCTATTCCTATGCTTTGCGGACCAGGTGCCATAGCAAATGGAATTATTCTCATGGATGATGCCGATAGCTGGTCGCTTAAAATAACCTTAGTTGCAGTTATAGCTTTTGTATATATTCTGACATATATTATTCTGCGTCTTTCCACACGTCTTGTTAAGATTATAGGTGAAACAGGTAATAACGTAATGATGCGTCTTATGGGATTAATCCTTATGGTTATTGCAGTTGAGTGTTTTGTAGGTGGAGTAGAACCAATTCTGAAAAATATAATTTCTCAAAGTATATAATGATAAACAGAACTGTATAGAATAAGTAGGATTTGATTTTATTTGATTTTATTGTGGTCGTGAAAATAAATTATTGCTGTACGATAAAATCTTACGAAACTATAAAAATAGGACTGACCTCATTTGCGAAGTCAGTCCTATTTTTGTCAGATTTCTGTTGCTAAACAAAATAAATCCAACTATGGGAAAATATACATTTATTTATTATCTTCGGCGTGCTTTGGATAGTCGATAGTATAGTGAAGTCCTCTACTTTCTTTTCTTTCCATAGCCTGGCGAGTTATAAGATATCCTACATTTATCATATTTCTCAACTCGCATATTTCTCTTGAAGCTTTAACACGCTTGAACAGCCTTTCTGTTTCTTCATATAATATATCAAGTCTGTTCCATGCTCTAACCAGACGAAGGTTACTTCTGACAATACCAACGTATGATTCCATTATCTGATTAACTTCATTCATGCTTTGAGTGATAAGTATTCTTTCCTCAGTGCTTATGGTTCCTTCGTCATTCCATTCTGGTATGCTGTCATTGAACTCATATCTTTCGAATACACTTAATGCATGTTGTGCCGCAGCTTCGGCATATACAATTGCTTCGATAAGTGAGTTTGATGCAAGACGATTACCACCATGTAAGCCTGTACATGAACATTCACCTATTGCATACAGACGGCGGATACTCGACTGTCCGTTTAAGTCGACTTTTATACCGCCACATAAATAATGCGCTGCTGGAGCAACCGGAATATAGTCTTTAGTTATATCAATGCCAAGGCTGAGACATTTTTTATAGATGTTAGGGAAGTGCTTTTTGGTTTCTTCCGGATCTTTATGGGTTACGTCAAGGAATACGTGGTCTTCACCTCTCTGCTTCATTTCGCTGTCAATAGCTCTTGCCACTATGTCGCGTGGTGCAAGCGAAAGCCTTGGATCATATTTCTGCATAAATTCTTCACCGGCCATATTTCTGAGCACACCTCCGTAGCCACGCATAGCTTCAGTAATCAGGAAACTTGGACGGTCGCCTGGATGATATAACGCAGTAGGATGGAACTGAATAAATTCCATATCTTTTACTGCACCTTTTGCACGGTAAACCATTGCTATACCATCGCCTGTTGCCACAAGAGGATTGGTGGTGTGACGATATACAGCCTCACATCCTCCGGTAGCCATTACAGTAACTTTAGAAAGGAATGTATCTACCTCTCCGGTTGACTCATTCAGAATATATGCACCAAAACATTTGATGTTAGGAGTATGACGTGTTACTATTATACCCAAATGATGCTGGGTAATAAGTTCTACAGCATAGAATTTCTTAAAGATAGTAATATTAGGATGTTTTTTTACAGCTTCAATCAGACTTGTCTGTATTTCTGCGCCTGTATTGTCTTTATGGTGCAAAATACGGAACTCTGAGTGTCCTCCTTCTTTATGGAGGTCGAATTCTCCGTTTTCATTTTTATCGAAATCAACTCCCCATTTTATAAGCTCTTCAATTTGTTTTGGAGCATTGGTTATAACTTTTTCTACTGCAGCCGGATCACTTATCCAATCGCCTGCTACCATAGTATCGTGGATGTGTTTCTCAAAATTATCCACTTTGAGATTTGTTACAGAAGCAATACCTCCCTGAGCGAAATATGTATTGGCTTCTTCCAGTTCGGCTTTGCAGATAAGTGCTACCGAACCTTTATGCGCAACTTTCAGCGCAAAGCTCATTCCGGCTAATCCTGAACCGATAACGAGAAAATCGAATTTCCTTACCATATTGTTATATTGTCATATAGCGCAAAACTACAAAAAAGTTATAACATTATTCCGGTTGCAGGCAATTTAAATTGATTTTTACTTCTATAAATCGTAAAATCTCATTATCTTCACAAACGAATAATCAAATTATAGGCTTATGAACAGAACTTTCAAGACTGTGGTAGGATGGTGGTACTGGTTATTGATTTTAGTATCTTCGGTGCTGTTATTTTTCTTTTTCTGGCAACATGATTCAATTCTTGCCATTATTATGGCCATTCTGGTGATACATGAAATAGAAATGCTTATACATACCAAATATATAATTACTTCGGATAATATTCTGCGGGTTGAAACCGGCAGGTTTGTAAGAAGTTTCTCTTTGGAAATAGATAAAATAGAATCTGTAAAAGAAGTTCGTTCCATGATTTTTTGGGCTCCGGCATTGTCTTTCTACCGTCTGGAAATCACTTACCGTGGTAAAAAGAAGGATGTTAAAGTACAGATTTCTCCCAAAAACAGAGAAGCTTTTATTTCTCGTCTTAAATCGGTAAATGGAAATATAAGATTTATATAAAATCTGGAAATAAATACTTTGTAACTTAACTTTTAAACTAATTTTCGTATGAAATTTCAATTGGCTGTTATAGGTGGAGGTCCTGCCGGATACTCTGCTGCCGAAGCTGCAGGAAAGGCTGGCTTAAGTGTAGTATTGTTTGAGAAATCATCATTGGGTGGTGTATGTCTTAACGAGGGTTGTATTCCTACAAAAACATTACTTTATTCGGCAAAGATTTTCGATTATACCAAACATGCATCAAAATATGCTGTTAAGGTAGATAACTCTTCTTATGATTTGCCGAAGATTATCAGCCGAAAGCAGAAAGTTGTACGAAAACTGGTTCTTGGAATTAAGGCCAAGATGAGTGAAGCCGGTGTTTGTGTAGTAAATGGTGAAGCTTTTATTCAGGATAAGAATACCATTAAATGTGGTGATGAGATATACGAATGTGATAAGATGATTATATGCACAGGTAGTGAAACTGTGATTCCGCCTATTGAAGGTATTGGTGGCATTAGATATTGGACTCACCGTAATGCTCTTGAATGCAAGGAACTGCCTGAATCACTTATTATTATAGGAGGCGGAGTTATAGGTATGGAATTCGCTTCTTATTTTAACAGTTTAGGCACTAAGGTTACTGTTATAGAAATGACACCAGAGATTCTTGGCGGTCTCGACAGTGAGCTTGCTTCCATGCTTAGAGCCGAATACACTAAAAGAGGTATCTGTTTTATGACTGATACTCGTGTTACTAAAGTAAAGTCTGTTGAGGAAAATAATAAGATAGAGGTATTTTATACTTCTGTTAAGGCTGAGGGTAATTCCTTATCAGAAGAGACCTGTATTTCAGAAGAGACAAGCATTGTTGCCGACAAAGTTCTGCTCAGTGTTGGCCGAAGACCAGTAATGAAAGGCTTTGGACTTGAGAATCTTGGATTAGAAACATCTGAGCATAATAGAATTAAAATAGACAAGAATATGATGACATCTGTTGAAGGTGTTTATGTATGCGGAGATTTAACAGGATTCTCCATGCTTGCCCATACAGCTGTCCGTGAAGCAGAAGTGGCTGTAAATCATATATGTGGAAAACCTGATAAAGGTATATCCTATGGTGTTGTTCCGGGTGTAGTTTATACTAATCCTGAAATTGCCAGCGTAGGATTAACAGAAGATATGCTTAAGTTGGGTTGTACAGATGAAAGCCAATATCAGGAAAACTATAAGATAATAAAATTGCCGTTGTCATACGCAGGAAGATTTGTAGCCGAGAATGAGGGAGTAAACGGAGTATGTAAGGTTATAACCGACAAGCAAGGTCATATTATAGGAGTACATATTTTAGGCAATCCCGCATCAGAACTTATTGTTATGGCAGGAATGATGATACAAGATAAGAGAAAAGTTGAAGAATGGAAAAATTATATTTTCCCTCATCCTACTGTAGGAGAGATTTTCAGGGAACTGTAATGTAAAATTATTATATGAGAAAGCTAATACAAGATCCTTTATCAATATTCTTATTCATCTTTTTTTCTTTGTTTACCACAGGAAGAGTGTATTCACAAAGGCCTGACAAAGGAAAATCTGATAATATTGCTGAAAGATTAGATTCATTGATAAACTCTTCCAGTGTTCTTAAAAACACAGAAGTCGGAGTTATCGTTTATGATCTTACAGCTAAGTCGGATATTTTCAGATATCAGGCAGAAAAGCTCTATCGTCCGGCTTCTGTAGAAAAGGTTATTACTACAGTTACTGCATTGTCTGTATTGGGCAAGGATTATAAAATAAATACAAGTTTATCTTATTCCGGGCATTTAGAGGGAGATACTTTACATGGTAATTTGTATGTAAAAGGAGATTTCGATCCAGAGTTTATGGAAGAAGACATGAAGACTATGGTTGAGTCTGTAGTATCTTCTGGAATAAAATATGTAAAAGGACGTGTAGTAGGAGATGTGTCTATGATGGACTCTGTTTATTGGGGACCTGGATGGGCTTGGGATGACTCTCCGGAATCTTTCCAGCCATATCTTTCTCCACTTATGCTGAACAGAGGCTGTATAGGTGTAACTATATCTCCTACAGCTAAAGGAAGCAGGCCTGAAGTAACATTAAGTCCTGAAACAGATTTCTTTACTGTTGACAATCGTAGTATTTGTGGTGTTCCTTCGAAAGGTGCGGCAAGAATAACCCGCAATTGGATGTATAATGACAATACCATTATTGTATCAGGCAATGTAAAGTCAAAAGAAAGCACTTTATTGAATGTTTTCGATTCGAAAGATTATTTCCTCAGAACATTCCGTTATCAACTCCAGCAGAGAGGAGTTTATGTATCGGCCGACAGTATTGATTTTGGAACAGTTCCTTTAGAAGCCAAAAACATTTATACTGTTGGAAGAGATATAAAAGAAGTGCTTAAACAGGCTCTTAAGGAAAGCGATAATTTGTCGGCAGAGGCTCTCTTTTTTCATGCCACAAGGAATATTTGTGGAGGCAGGAAATATCTTAGTCATAAAGACGGACAGAAAGCCATTTACAGATTTCTTGATACAGAGATAGGAATGAAAAGTTCCAATTATAATATTGTAGACGGCAGTGGAGTATCCGGATATAACTATATATCTCCAGAACTGATACTCAGTTATCTGAAATATGCATTCAGTTCTCCGTTTATTTTTCATCCTTTTTATGACAGTTTGCCTATAGCCGGAATAGACGGAACATTGAAATACAGAATGCGGAAGGGAAAATCATTCCGCAATGTAAGAGCCAAAACTGGTACTTTGACAGGGGTAAGTTCGCTTGCCGGATATGTCAATAATGTATCAGGTCATACATTAGCTTTCGTTATAATAAACCAGAATGTTATTAAAGCCGGTGCAGCCCGCAGGTTTCAGGATTCGGTTTGTGAAATCTTGGCTACAACCGGAATTTAGTTTTCAGGGTATTCGTGCTAAATGTCCGTTATGGTTATGTTTATAATAGGTAATAGAGACATTATAAATAAACTTTTATAAACATAATACGGGTAAAATAATAATCATTTAGTCGAATACCTTGAACTCATAACCTTGCTCCTGAAGCCATTCTATTGCTCTTGGGAGTGCATATTTAAGGTTTTCTTCCGATTTTATAGAATCGTGAAATGTTATTATTGAACCGTTTCTTACATACTTTTTCACTTTTTCCAAAACCTGTTTTCCGTTAAGCTTACGGTTATAGTCTCTTGTTACCAAATCCCACATTATAATCTTGTATTTATCCTTTAGAGTCCGGTACTGTTTGGGGCTCATGTACCCGTGTGGTGGTCTGAAAAGGTTTGTTTTCAGGTAAGCGTTGGCTTTATCTGTATTTTCGAGATAAGAATCTCCTTTATAGTCAAGTCCTCTTATATGATTGAATGTGTGGTTTCCTATCCTATGTCCTCTGTTTACTACCATTTGGAACTCCTCCGGATGCTTTCTCACATTGTCACCAACCATAAAAAAAGTAGCTTTAATCTTGTATTTATCAAGTAAATCGAGTACCCATGGTGTAACCACAGGAATAGGGCCGTCATCGAAAGTCAGATAAACAGCCTTTTCGTTTTTATTCATTCTCCATATAGCCTTAGGATATAAGATACGGAGAAACTGCGGTGGTTGTTCTATAAACACAGTGCTGATAGTTTAATGATAATAATAATTCTAATTATAGTTCTAATTCTAATTGTTTCAGTAAGACTGATGATAAATGAAAAGACGGAAAGTCTGAATAAATGAATAAAAACAAATGTGATAATTCTTCATTCAGTCTTTCCGTCTTTGTTGACTTTTCACGATATAATTATAAAGTGAAGGTATGCAGTCTTAATTAATTAAAGTCGTTGCATCTAAGTCGTTACATCTTATTTTTTCCCAACTCTTTTCTCAAGAAGAGAATAAAGTTCCTGGAATTTCTGATTATAATGGGCTGCAGCATCGCATACATCACCTGTCTTTTCATCTTTAATAGTTTCAAGACTCTTGCATATTTCATCAAGGTAGATGATATTACGTACGCAGTTATCATACGACATTGCAAATCTTGAGTCGTCCAAGCTTAGATACCATGCTACATACTGCACGTTATCGTTGGCCATTTGCTCAAAGATATTGATAGCCTTTTCGGGTTCTCCCAATTTTATGTAATTATCAGCCATTTCCTTGGAACTGCTGTAAGCATAATCGTGTGGCACATTAAAGCTTGGAATTACTTTCTCGCAGTAATCAAGAACTTCTTTAGCTTTATCTTTCTTGCCTTCTTTTATAAGTTGTGAACTTAGCTGGACAAACAGACGTCGGTGTGTATCACACATACGCAATACTGTTTCATCGATATAAATATCCGGGTTGTCTATGCCACCAAACTTAAATTTGTTCATCAGGTTGTCATACATCTTTTCACTATCCATACTTATACCGGTCTTGGTATTGTCGAATGGAGTGATTCTGTATGCCAATCCTTCCTGAATGAAGTTATTGGTAAGGTTAAGATGATTGCTTGTTCCCACGGTAATGGCCATATACAATGGTCGTTCCCAATTTGTGTTGGCAAGTATTTCAAGCATCATAAGTTCACTCTTATATAACACTCTTTTACCTTTCAGTGAAATATTCATATAATCAGGTATAGAGTCTGTAGCATCGGCAGAGTCGGATGTCTTTGGTATATACATGCCCGAACGTTTTATTGCTTCCTTGTCAAGTGTGATAACAATACTGTCGGTTGGTATAATCTGAAGTCCTTCTTTAGGAGAACGAACCCAATGAGCAAGGATATTCTTCAGTTCATACGGATTATCTCCAAATTCCTTCTTTGCTTCTTCAGGATTCTGCTTATAGTAATTGTTTATAGCTTCCATAGCATCAGGACGCACATAAACAGCTTCGTTGTGACCTGATACGTAGTCAATACGTTCCCAGTTGATAGGAACAGAAGGAGAATCGTATGCAGGACGCTTCATCTGGTCAATATACCAGTCGGTTTGCAGATAACTTAAATTACAAACCCTGACATCTGTGCGGAATCCTTCGGTTTCCTGATTATACCATAGAGGGAATGTATCATTATCTCCGTTTGTAAATATGATAGGGCAACCTTCATCCTGAACAGATTTCAGATAATTCTGTCCGAAATCACGGCAAGTATAACGTCCGCTACGGTCGTGATCATCCCAAGTCTGGCTAACCATCTGAAGCGGTACGAATAGACACACCACTGCAGTAATAACTGAAGCTGGAGTTTCTTTCATCTTCTTGCTCAGATACTCTGTTATAGCAGCTACACCAAGTCCAATCCATATAGCAAATGCATAGAATGAACCAGCATAAGCATAGTCACGTTCGCGTACCTGTAAAGGAGTCTGGTTCAGATAAAGCACAATAGCAAGACCTGTCATAAAGAACAGGAAGAATACTATCCAGAACTGTTGGATACCTTTATCTCCCTTGTATGCCTGCCAGAACAAACCGATAAGACCGAGGATAAGAGGCAGACAGTAGAAAACATTATGTCCTTTGTTGTTCTTTAGACTGTCAGGAAGCAGAGTCTGGTCGCCTACAAGCATCTTGTCGATAAACGGAATACCTGTAATCCAGTTTCCATGTTCTATTTCACCTTGTCCCTGAATATCATTCTGTCGGCCGGCAAAATTCCACATAAAGTATCTCCAATACATGTAATTTACCTGATAAATAAAGAAGAACTTTATGTTTTCCCATTGAGTAGGGATTTTTACCATAATCATTTCTCCACACTGATCGTAAGGAACCTGTTTTCCTTTTATACCTCCCAGCCATGATTCGTATGCCTGTACATGTTCTGGAGCATCACTATACATACGCGGGAACAACATATTCTGGGCATACTTATACTCAGTTCTGTGTCTTACCACTTCATAGCTGTCTTTTTCGTCAGGAGTTTCCTTTTCTTTACGCTGATATACAGGAGCACCTTCCTCTACATCATACATACATCCGTCCGGAGTTTCTTTCAGAGCCGGTTTAGACGCGTATGTCTGGCCATAGAAGAGTGGTCGTGTTCCATACTGTTCACGTCCAAGATACTCACCAAGTGTAAATATATCCTCAGGAGAGTTCTGGTCCATAGGAGTATTGGCAGAAGAACGTATTACAATAACTGCATAAGAAGAATATCCTACCACAATCATCATCAACGCCAGAAGTGTAGTGTTAAGAGTTCGTGCGCTTACCTTGAATTTTTCATTGATATTTGCAAACAGGTAGATACCTATAATTGCCAGTACAATGATACCGATAATCACACTTCCCCATCCATGACCATAGAAAGGAATACCAAGAAGTCCGAGAGTGAGTAAGAATGAAATATTCATAAGTTTCTGGCTTCTTACGGTATAAGACTCATATACACCCCATATCAGAGCAGCAGCCATGATAATGATATACACAATAAGACCAGTGTTGAAAGGCATTCCTAAGTCGTTTACGAAGAACAGTTCGAACCATCCTCCTACCTTAACGATACCTGGTACTATACCATAAAGAACGGCAGCGATAATAACCATTGAACCGCACAATGCAAGCAAACTTCCTTTTAAGTTGGCCTGAGGATTCTTCTTGTAGTAGTAAACAAGAACGATAGCCGGTATACATAGAAGATTAAGCAAGTGTACACCGATTGACAATCCGGTAAGGTATGCAATAAGAATCAGCCATCTGTCGCTATGTGGTTCGTCTGCCCTGTTTTCCCATTTCAGAATCAGCCAGAAAACCAGTGCGGTGAACAAGCTTGAATAAGCATACACTTCACCTTCTACGGCACTGAACCAGAATGTGTCGCTCCATGTATATGCAAGGGCACCAACCAGACCGGAAGCCATGATAGTAATGAGCTTGCCTGTTGTCATATCCTTGATATCCGGACATACAAGTTTTTTGGTAAGATGAGTTATACTCCAGAAAAGGAAAAGAATACACGCCGCACTCATAAGCGCACTCATGATATTTACCATAAGAGCCACCTGTGAAGGGTCTGAAGCAAATAAACTGAAAAGATTGGCTGTAAGCATGAAGAAAGGTGCACCAGGCGGGTGACCGACTTCCAGTTTATAACCGGTAGTGATAAATTCCGGGCAATCCCAGAAACTGGCTGTTGGCTCTATAGTCATACAGTAAGTGAAAGCTGCAATTACAAAAGCAAGCCATCCAACCAGGTTGTTAATCTTGTTGTACTGTTTCATGAAAATATTTATTTCTGTTATTATCTTGTCTGTTAAAAACTACATAAATAGATATACCAATATATACTTACTTATGTACAATATTTTATGAAATTCATATTTTAACCAACTTGTAAACAGGCTGGTTTATAATGCAAGCGCAAAGATAATAAAGAAAAAACAATGATAACAGTTTGTCAGTCTTAAAGTTTCTTTATTAATGAGAATGATTTTCTTATTGTAAGGAGTTATGCATATATAAACAAGAAATCAGTGAGAATGATTGTGGTTATGGCATTTCAGTACCCTGTGAGGCAGTGCTCCATGTCCGAGCAACTCTATCGGACATTCAAACTTTTCTTCAAGCCATTGTGCAGAAACTTCATTTTGAGGGTGATAATCCAGACTTCCGTTTACACATGCTATATTTTTTACATTCTGTAGTACGGTGCCTATGTCATGACTTACTAACATAATAGCTCTTTCTTTGTTGATATCCTCCAACAAAGAGTATAATTTGGCTTCAAATCTTTTGTCAATATAAGTATTTGGCTCGTCGAGTATTAACAGCTTGGGGTCGGATACTATAGCTCTTCCCAGTAAGGCCCTTTGCAGCTGGCCTCCGCTCAACTGACCTATAGCTCTGTTTTCCAAACCTTCAAGTCCCATTTGCGATACCACTTGCATAACCTTGTCGCGATGTTGCTTTTGTGGCTTCTGCCAGAAACACTTATTGCTGTTGAGCCCAGATTCTATAACCTCATAAACAGAAATAGGAAACTTCTTGTCTATGGAATTATATTGAGGCAGATATCCTATATTAAAATTACCCTCAGGGAAGAGTATTTCACCTGAATACGGCTTCAGCAAACCTAATATAACTTTTATAAGTGTAGTTTTTCCTCCACCGTTAGGACCAATAATACCTAAAAAATCTCTTTCGTAAACCATAAGATTTACATTCTCAAGAACGGTTTTATTATCGTATCCGGCAGAAATATTTTCAAGTTTTATAATAGGATTGCTATTCATTTTTAAAGCTCTCTTTTTTATTATGGGTTATATTGGGGGTATATTAATTATAGTTTATATAATGGTTTATATAATAGGGGGCAAACATATATATGATATTACACCTTTGTTGGTTGTGTTATAATATCTTATATCTAAAAATATAATGTTTGACGCAAGTCGCCGCTCAGCGGTTTATCTGTCATTCCCTGAACATAAAGCTTTGGCTGTTTTTATCATTTCTTCTTGCCAGTTGTAGTTCAACGGGTTTATTGGAATGACTTTAACATTCAACTCATCTGCTATAAGTTCAGCATTTCTTTTGTCAAATTCTTCCTGTACAAATATGATTCTTGCTTTTTTCTCTTTGCAGGTTCTTATAAGGTTCTGTAAATGAGCAGGAGAAGGTTCCTTGCCTCCTTCTTCAATACTTATTTGTTCTAACCCGTAATCTCTTGCAAAATATGTTAGAGCCGGATGATATATAAGAAAAGTCTTGTCTGCATTTGGCATCAGAACTTGTATTTCCTGTCCGGTCTTATTGATAATATCATACAGGCTGTCGGTTCTGTGTGTGTAGAATTCAGAGTTTTTCTCATCAATCTCACACAAAGCCTTGCAAATGTTCTCAGCGATTATTTTTGCATTGTCGGGTGAATTCCATATATGAGGCTCTACACCATGATTATGAGAGGCTTGCGATTCTTCCTCATAATTATGTGAGCATTGCTG
>ENA-ORSK01002368-ORSK01002368.1-human-gut-metagenome-genome-assembly--contig:-NODE-2368-length-12664-cov-18.684670_pt1 | contig 12664 bp, 8 predicted proteins | sample MGYA00242192_ERZ509159 | MGnify/ENA primary metagenome ERZ509159 (study PRJEB26280, sample SAMEA2338663) | human gut metagenome | biome: human gut; feature: human-associated habitat; material: faeces...
ACAAAGTATGCCTGCGCCGCCGCGCCTTGACCTCGCACTTGCTCCGTCATTTTTGATGCTTTGCAGTTTTGAAGCTGAGATTTTTTGTTCCTGCAAGGACAAAGCCCGAGAGCATACCGTCGTATTCTCAAGACTTTGTACGCCGCAGGGGCGAAAAAGATCGTTTCAAAACCGTATGTTTTCTTGTGTCAACCGGCCACCGGAGGGCTTTTGTATCAATTCAGAAAATCTCTGAGCTTTTTGCTTCTGCTGGGGTGGCGGAGCTTGCGCAGCGCCTTGGCCTCGATCTGGCGGATACGCTCACGCGTGACGTTGAACTCCTTGCCGACCTCCTCGAGGGTACGGGTGCGGCCGTCAACTATGCCGAAGCGCAGCTCAAGCACCTTTTTCTCGCGCGGCGTGAGCGTGTCGAGCACCTCCATGAGCTGCTCCTTGAGCAGCGAGAAGCTTGCCGCCTCGCTCGGCTCGGATGCGTCCTCGTCGGGGATGAAGTCGCCCAGGTGGGAGTCCTCCTCCTCGCCGATAGGCGTTTCCAGCGAAACCGGCTCCTGCGCGATCTTGAGTATCTCGCGCACCTTTTCGACGGGCATGCCCATCTCGGCGGCGATCTCCTCGGCGCTGGGGTCGTGGCCAAGCTCCTGAAGCAGCTGGCGCGATACGCGGATGACCTTGTTTATAGTCTCGACCATGTGGACGGGGATGCGGATGGTTCTGGCCTGATCGGCGATGGCGCGCGTGATCGCCTGACGGATCCACCACGTTGCGTAGGTCGAGAACTTGTATCCCTTGGTGTAGTCAAACTTTTCGACTGCCTTTATAAGGCCGAGGTTGCCCTCCTGGATGAGGTCAAGGAACAGCATGCCGCGGCCGACATGGCGCTTTGCGATCGAAACGACCAGACGCAGGTTGGCCTCGGTCATGCGGCGCTTTGCCTCCTCGTCGCCCTGGCTCATTCTTATCGCAAGCTCGACCTCCTCCTCGGCGGTCAGAAGCGGCACCTTGCCGATCTCCTTGAGGAACATGCGAACGGGGTCGTCGGTGCTGTAGCTGTCATCGACCTTGACGTCGGACATTTCCTCCTCGGTGACCTCTTCGATCTCGTTGAGCTCCTCGATCTCCGGCATGTCGATATCATCAAGGATCGTGGCCGCGTCGTCATCGCTGATGTCGATATCTATCTTATTGGCTTCGAGGGCGTCGTAAAACTTCGCGATAGAGTCGGCGTCAACGCCCTTTTCCTCGAGCGCTGCGATCTCCTTCGTGGAGATCTTGCCGGCTTTTTTAGCCTTTTCCATGAGCTCGTTGAGGATATCCTCGGTGTTTTTAGTCTCTGCTGTTTCCTCGGCAGGCTCTTCCTCGGCGGCCTTGGTGCGGCGCGTGCTCTTTTTCTTCGGCGCCGGTTTCATGGCGTCTGCTGCCAGCAGCTCGTCTGCTGCACGCTCGAGACCCTGCGTGGTCATGGGTTCAATGTCTTTATCCATAGTTTTACCCCTCATATCCTTTGGTTTCTTTAAGTCTGTTTGCAAGCTTGCGAAGGTCCTCGCCCGACTGCTTCAGCTCGTGCCGGGAGCGGATCCTTTCTATGTAATCGGCAAGCGCCTTATCGCCGTTGCGCAGCGCCTCAGGTTTTTGCAGCACGGAAGCTAAAAGCGCCGCCTCCTGCGGAAGAAGCACCGCGCTCATCGAGGCCATACTGATTATCTCGCCGTTTTCAAATTTTGATTTAAGCACGGAATATATCCGCGCGAGCGCCGGCGACGAGAATATCTCCGGCGGCGGGAGCTCCTTGCCGCGGCAGATGCCCTGATCGAGATACAGAAGCCTTATGATGCCCTCCTCGGCCGCGGCGGATTCGGGATCTTCATAGTGCAGCTCCTTTGCCTTGGGCTGAAACTGCCGCTCGGGATGTGAGGCGCTTTTTGCGTCGGCGCGCTGAGCCGTGCGCACAAGGCGCTTGCGCCTTCGCTCAACCTCCTGCGCGACAACGTCGCTGGCAACACCGGCCATTGACGCAACGCGCATCGCGTAGACCTGACGCTCCACGCTGCCCGGCAGGTGCGCGACCATATCCGAGGCTTCCTTCAAGAATGCGACCTTCTGCTCGTCGATGCTCAGATCGTATTTATCCGTCACGTTTTGCAGCTGATAGTCGATGTGGTTTTCCGACTTGTCTATCAGATTGCGGAACGCATCCGCGCCCTTGGTCTTTATATACTCGTCCGGGTCCTTTGCGTCGCTCATAGAAAGCACCTTGACCTTAAGATCGAGCTTTTCAAGAAGCCCGATGGCGCGCTGCGAGGCTTTTTTGCCTGCGCCGTCGTTATCATAGGCGATGATGACCTCGTTCGTGTAATGCGAGATCAGCCGCGCCTGCTCGGGCGTGAGCGACGTGCCCAGCGACGCGACCGCGCCGTCAAAGCCGGCCTGGTGCATCATCACGACGTCAACGTTGCCCTCAGCAAGTATTATATGTCCGCTCTTCGATTTTTTAGCCAGATTCAGCGCAAAAAGATTGCGGCTTTTGTTGAACACCATCGTTTCAGGGCTGTTCATATACTTCGGCTCGCCGTCGCCGAGTATTCTGCCGGAAAAGCCGATAAAATCGCCCCTGACGTCGATGACCGGGAACATGAGCCGGTTGCGGAAGGTGTCGTAATGTCCGCCGTTTTTGCCCTTGCGGACAAGTCCGGCGTCGAACATCTCGTACTCCGAGTAGCCGAGCGCCTTCATCGCGTTTATGAGGCTGTCCCATGTGTCCGGCGCGTAGCCGAGGCCGAAGCGCTTTGCCGTGTGCGGCGTTATCTGCCGCCGTGCCATGTAGTCAAGCGCAGGCTTGCCCTCGGGCTTGCTGAGACATGAGTAGAAAAACCTCGCCGCGTCGCGGTTCAAGTCCAGAAGCCGGCGGCGCTTTTTCGCCTCGCGGTTATCCTCCTGCTCGGGCATGGTCATACCCACGCGCTTTGCGAGGAACTCAACGGCCTCCGGGAAGCTGAGGTTTTCGATCTCCATTATGAAATTTATAACGCCTCCGCCCTTGCCGCAGCCGAAGCAGTGATATATCTGCCTGTCCGGCGATACGGAAAACGACGGCGTTTTCTCGCTGTGGAACGGGCACAGGCCGAACTGGTTCGAGCCGGAGCGCTTCGTTAAGCGCACATACTCGCCCACGACGTCTACTATATCGTTTTTTTCAACAAGCTCCTGAAGGAAGCTCTCCGGTATAGCCATTACCCATCCTTTCTTTTAGAGGCGCTTTAGCGCACCTACGGATACGCTTGTTGCCGTTGCCCGGTTCGGAACTGCGGAGAAAACCGCGTTTGCCTCGCGCTACAGTAGTGCGCTGCCGAGTTTTTCGCCGCACCCCTGTAGGGAACAGGCTTGCCCGTTCCGCTTTTTTAGTGGCGCTTTAGCGCACCTACGGATACGCTTATTGCCGTTGCCCGGTTCGGAACAACGGAGGAAACCGCGTTTGCCTCGCGCTACAGTAGTGCGCTGCTGAATTTTGCACCGCACCTGATTGGCTCCACTGTTAAGGGGAGCAGGCAGCTTTGCTGCCGAGGGGTTGAATAAAAAACCTATTCACTATCAGCTATTAGCTATCCGCTGCGGCCAACAGCCGCTTGCCTGCCACGGTTTTGCCTGCACCCACCGGTCGGGATACCGCAATAAATGTATCGGTACAATGTGAATGCGCTATTGGAAAAATGCGCTTGCGCACACATTAATTATTCATCATTCACTATTCATTATTAATTTTACTTCACCGTCCACGACATGGGGATAAATATCTCGCTGTATTTTTCCATGGCGTAGCCGTCGGTCATGCCGGAGATATAGTCGCAAACGGCGCGCGAAACGCCCTCGCGGCTTGCGATAAGCTGCATCTCGTCCGGCATTTTATCCGGATGCTTGAGGTAATAGTCAAAAAGCGAGCCGATGATGCCGTCAACCTTGCTCTCCTCGCCCTTGGCGATCGGATTTGTGTACACGTCCGAATACATGAAGGCGTGGAAGAAATCGACCGCCTCCTGCATGTAATCGCTCATTTGAATTTTTCCGCCGCCGCTGTTTTCGATGAGGTCGAGCATGATGGAATTTATCCTCTCGCTGTTGCGCTCGCCGCAGCGCGTGCGGATCATGTCGGGAATGTCCTCGGCGCGGAGTATTCCTGCGCGGATGGTGTCGTCAAGGTCGTGGTTTATGTACGCTATGCGGTCGGCAAGGCGAACGACGGTCGCCTCGGTCGTATCGTCCGGCGCGCCGTGCGTGTGATGCAGGATGCCCATGCGCGTTTCATAGCACAGGTTAAGCCCCCGACCGTCGCGCTCGAGGATATCGACAACGCGCAGCGACTGCTCATAGTGCTTGAAGCCCTCTTCGTATATTTTGTTGAGCGCGCGCTCGCCGGCGTGACCAAACGGCGTGTGTCCCAGATCGTGGCCCAGCGCCATAGCCTCGGTGAGATCCTCGTTTAAGTCGAGCGCTCTGGCTATCGTGCGCGCGAGGCGCGATACCTCGAGCGTGTGCGTAAGGCGCGTTCTGTAATGATCGCCCTCCGGACGCAGATACACCTGAGTTTTGTGCTTTAATCTGCGGAAGGACTTGGAGTGCGTTATTCTGTCAACATCGCGCTGGAAGCAGGTGCGTATCTCGCACTCCGGCTCCGGTGTGCGCCGACCCTTTGAGTCCTCGGCTCTGACGCCGAACTCGCCGACGAGCGTTCGCTCGATCATCTCGCGCTTTTCTCTCGGACACGCCATGCATTTCCCTCCAATCAAAAGGCATCAAATTTTCTTTCAATACTTTATACGACGCAAATTCGCATTTCCCTGCAATTTATTTTAAATTTTCTCGAAAAAATTTTCGGAGGCACGGCTGTACCCCCGAAAAAGTTAAGCTGACAAGAGCCGAACACATATCGCCTGTCGGCTTTCATTTTATTCTGACCGGCATAAGCTCCTCGCCGACAGCCAGCGCGCTGCATGCACCGGCGCTCAGCTCCGTAACGCGCGCGGAAAACGCCTCGGCGTTATTCTCCGGCAGCAGCAGCGAAAGCAGCACGTCCGCGCCATAGTCAACGTTTTGCACAGCCCCGTCAAGCGAAAGGCACTCCGTTTTCATGCGCTCGAAAAGCGAATACGGGCAGCCGACCTCGAGCTTCACCCAGCGGCGCACGGCGGCGATACCGGCCGCGTCCAGCGCGTCCTTTGCGCTTTTCGTGTATGCGCGCAGCAGTCCGCCCGTTCCGAGCAGAACTCCGCCGAAATACCGCGTGACGACGCACACGACGTTTTCAACGCCCTCGCGTTTGAACACCTCGAGCATCGGCAGTCCTGCCGTGCCCTGCGGCTCGCCGTCGTCGGAATAGCGCACGGCACCGCCGCGGATCATATAGCACCAGCAGTTGTGCCGCGCGTCATAGTGCTTTTTCTTCATCTCGTTTATGAAGTCGCGCGCGGCGTCCTCGGTTTCGACAAAGCGCACATGGCCGAGAAAGCTCGAACGCTTTTCGACAAATTCAGCCTCGCCGCTTCCGGCAGGCACGAAATACTCGCTCAATCCTCCCAGTCCTCCTTGGGCTCGGTGTAATTGGGTATATACCGCTTTACCTTGCCGAAAACCTCGGGCGGAACAGTGACCTCGGCCTTGATGCCGTCGTCGAGATATTCAAGGCTCGTCACCGCGGCCTCGCGGTTTAAAAGATCCATGATCCCGGCGTCGGAATACGGTATGCGCAGCGTGACCTTGTGGTTGCCGCGGTCGAGCAGAGCCGACAGGCGCTGCACCAACTCCTGCACACCCTCGCCGCTTTTTGCCGAAAGGCAGATGACGTCCTCACCGTGCGGCAGTATGCCGAGGTAGGCGTCGCATTTGTTGAAAACGCGGATGCACGGCGTCTGCTCGGCTCCGAGCTGGCAGATAAGCTCATCAACGACGCGCGCCTGCTCCTCCCAGTCGGGGTTTGATATGTCTATGACATGCAGCAGAACGTCGGCGTAGCTCAGCTCCTCGAGCGTCGCCTTGAACGCCTCGACCAGATGGTGCGGAAGCTTGCGGATAAAGCCGACGGTGTCGGATATGAGAACCTCGGTCACTTCGTCGATGCGCAGCTTGCGCGTCGTGGTGTCAAGCGTGTCGAAAAGGCGGTCGTTTGCCGGTATGCCGGCATCGGTCAGACAGTTTAAAAGCGTTGACTTTCCGGCGTTTGTGTAGCCGACGAGCGCAACGACGGGAACGTCGTTTTTCTCGCGCTTGCGGCGCTGTGTCGAGCGCACCTTGCGCACGGCGGCAAGCTCCTCCTCGAGCTTCTGTATCTTCCTGCGGATATGCCGGCGGTCTGTTTCAAGCTGAGTTTCGCCGGGGCCGCGCGTTCCGATAGGCGACGAGCCGCCGGAGGCTGTCTGGCGCACAAGGTGCGTCCACATGCCCGTCAGGCGCGGCAGCAGGTATTTGTACTGCGCAAGCTCAACCTGAAGCTGACCCTCGCGCGTCTGTGCGCGCTGGGCGAAAATATCCAGGATAAGCCCCGAGCGGTCGAGCACCTTGACTCCAAGCTCCTCGCCGAGTACCCGCATCTGCGACGGCGACAGCTCGTTGTCGAAAACCGCAAGATCGCAGTCGTTCATTTCTATAAATTCCTTCAGCTCGGCAACCTTACCGTCGCCGATGAAGCTGCGCGGATCGGGCGTCGGGCGGTTTTGTATCATCATGCCGACGGCCTGACCGCCTGCCGTTTCGACAAGCGCGGCAAGCTCCTGCATCGAGATCTCGCTTGAGCGCTCCGACTGCTCCATCGATGCCGCCGCAAGTCCGGCCAGCACCGCGCGCTCGATTTTTATATCGTTAGTCTCTATTGTTATCAGTCCTTATTTTTGGTTTACATTACATTATACCAAATCCGCCGCCGCTTGTCACGAAAATATGAAAAACGCCACATTTTTTGTGAAAACAGGTTTTCACGAAAAATCTCGCTACGCTCGTCAAAAAGCCTGATAAATCAGGCGTTTTTGATGGCTATTAATCCAATTTCGAGTGGGGCCTTTGCCCCCTCGAGCTCCCCTGCTGCTCTATTATCTTTCTTTTGCAGCATAGTTTTTCGACAGCCTGAAAGGCTCTCTTTCGGGAGAGCCTTGAGCTTGCGTAAGATCGCTTATTTGCCGCCCGACGCGCGATAGAGGAAGGTCACGACCTGTGCGCGCGTGCAGCCTTCGTTCGGGGAAAAGCGCCCGGCGCTCGTGCCCTTGGTTATGCCCTCGGAGCTTGCCCAGATAACAGCGTCATGGCAGAACGAACCGGCGGAAACATCGGAAAAATCGCATGCGCCGCTTATCGCTGGCGAGCCTGCCGAGCGGTACAGGAACGTGACTATCTGTCCGCGTGTGCATGGTGCGAATGGTGAAAAGTTCGTGCTGCTCGTTCCTTTCGTTATGCCGCGCTCGACTGCCCATTGCACCGCTTCATAGAAAATGTCGCCGGGCTTTACGTCGGCAAAGCTCACGGCCGCCTTGGCCTCGGGCTGGCCGGCCGCGCGCCAGAGAAACATCACTATCTGGTATCGCGAGCAGACGCTATTCGGCGAGAAGGTGTTTTTCCCCATGCCGTTTGTTATGCCGTTTTTTACAGCCCACTGCACGGCGTCGAAGTAAAACGCACCGGGCTTAACATCGTCAAATTCCGGCACGGCTTCTGCACCCTTCGCGCCGCAGACAGAGCCCACGCCGCCGAAAAATTTGTGCCCCGTTGCCGCAACGGTATTGCCGATCTGTGTCATGTCTCCGCAGCGCATGCAGATAAGATCGCCTGTATAACCACTTTCGTTGCATGTCGGCGCTTTGACGCGCGCAGGTTGAGGATCGTGACCGAGGGCGAATATGACGCTGCCCTGTTTGAACACCTTGCCGCAGAAGGTGCAGACCTCGTCGCCGGTGTAGCCGCCGGTCAGGCAGCCTGCGGTTTTGGCGTTTTGCAGCTGCGTTTTGTGCCCGACGGCGCTGACATAGTCCTTTGTGTAGCACTCGCCGCAGGAGCAGGTGTAGGTCGTTAAGCCCTCGGTCAGGCAGGTGGGCTTTGTGACGGTGGGGATGAAATCATGCTTGTGCTGCGTGTCCCCGTTCGGATCGAGTATGCCGCAGCGGACGCATATGCCGCCCCTGTAGCTGTGGCCGAGCGGCGGCGTGTAGCTGTCCTCGCGCTTATCGCCGCAGGCGCACAGATGCACGGTGCAGCCGCGCTCGGTGCATGTCGGCGGGATAACGGTGTCGGTGTATTTGTGCTCGTGATCTGTGCGGGTAAAGCTCTTTTCGGCATTGTCGAGTGCGTTGTTGCCGGTTTCTTTAGTGACCTGGCTCCAGTCCGTGTCGCTGCCGAGATAATCGACCTTTTTCAGCGCCGTGCAGCCGTCGAAGGCGCGCTTGTTTATGTGGCTGACGCTTTTCGGTATGGTTATGCTCTCAAGCGATGAGCAGCCGGAAAACGCCTCGGTCGGAATGACGGTCACCTCGGCAGGTATCCTCACGCTTTTGAGCGCGGCACAGCCCGAAAATACCTTTTCGCCGAGCGTCTTAAGGCCGTCGGGCAGCGTGATCTCCGCAAGCGCGGCACAGCCGGAAAAGGTCAATGCTTCAAGCTTTGTTATGCTTTTAGGAAGCGTGATGCGCTTTAACGCCGCGCAGTTTTCAAACGCGCTCTCGCCGATCGCCGTCACCGAATCGGGAATGACAAGGCTTTCAAGCTTTGCGCAATCTTTGAACGCGCCGCCGGCAATGGCGACGGTGCCGCTCGGAACGGTGTAGTCTGCCGACTTGCCGACGGGACAGCGCATAAGCTCTTTGCCGGCGAAAAAAAGCACTCCGCCGTCGGACGAAAACGCCTTGTTGTCCGCTGCGACCTCAAACTCCGCGAGAGCCGTGCAGCCGTCAAATGCATTCAGGTCGATCTGTGCGACCGTGTCGGATATGCTGACTTTTTCAAGAGCCGTACAGCCGGAAAACGCGCCGCCGGATATGCTCTGCACGCCGCTTTCGATGACGGCGCTTTGGATTTTGTCCTTTTGCTCATCCCATGGCGCCGCGTTTGCGACGGATGAAAAATCGGACATTTTGCCGCTGCCGCTTATGGTGAGAGCGCCGCTGCGCGAAAGCGACCAGCTCAGACCGCCGTCGATGCTTCCGCTGCCCAAAGCTTCCGACAGCGCAGCGCCGCAGACGGTGCAGGTATCACCGTCGCCCGTGTGAGCGCCTTCGTTTTGCGTTTTTCCGCAGGAGCACGACTGCCAGTGCTTGTGTTCGTCATATTCCCAGCCGCTGAAATTGCAGATGTGTTCAAGAAAATCTATTTTGTCCCGAGCAATGCCGCAGCCGTCGCCGCCGATAGCCGCCCATTCCTCAAGTGTCCCGTCAAAGCTTGCTTTGTCGATTGCCGTGCCGTTGAACGCGGCATTGCCGATGCTCTCCAGAGTTTCGGGAAGCGTTAAGCTTTCTATTCTTCCGCAGTTTGCAAAAGCGGCAGCGCCTATGCTTTTTATGCCGTCCGGCAATTCTGTCAGACTGAATGCCGTACATTTTGAAAACGCATTCGCGCCGATTTCGGTAACGGTGTCGGGGATTGTAATACTTTCAAGCAGCGCACAGTCTGTAAATATCCCGTCCGGGATTATGGTTAGCGTAGTCGGCAGCTCTACCATGGAAAGCCCCTCGCAAAGCGAAAAAGCCTCGCTTCCTATGGACTGAACGCTTTCCGGGATAAAAATGCTCATGAGCATTGTGCAGCGTGAAAATGCATTTTTACCAATTGATACCAAAGAAGTGCCCTGTAGATCAACGCTTTCTGCATTGCAAGAATGAAAGGCGTTATCTCCTATGCTTGTAACGCCGTCGCTTATAGTGACATTTGTGATTTCAACACAATGCTCGCTCCATGGAGCAGGATCGGCACTGCTGTAATCATACATGTCTCCCGTTCCCTTGATCGTCAGTATGCCGGCAGTAAGCTCCCATGTCAGGCTTTCTCCGCATTTGCTGTTTTCGTCTGCCAATGCGCCGAGGGGTAAAAGAGTTAACGCCATCAGCAGCACGAGCAGTATGCTTAGCAGTCGCTTTTTCATCGTTTATCTCCCTTATAATAGCATTTTTGCCTTGCTGAGAATAATTTTACAAAAAACTGTAGTTTCTTGTAAATGCACTATTATAAACGAAAATCCTGTTGAAATTTTGTGCATTTCAACAGGATCAGGAAAAAGTGTCGGTTATTGACGGCAGACTATTCGATTCGGCAGCGTTCGACAAGAATATCCACGAAGCCCTCGCGCAGCTTGCACAGCTTTGAAAACTGCTCGGATATATTGTAGTTCATTGCGCAGTTGAGCCAGTCGATGATCTGGCCGAAGCACTCGCACTTATAAAACCAGACGAGTATCTCGCGGCTTTCGGGGTCGGCCTTTATATCGCCGAACATTGTGTGCAGATAGTTTTCAACAACGCTACCGCAGACCTTCATAAGATACAGCTCGTACACGCTGCGGTTTGACGAGTTGTATATATTAAGAACGGTGCGCTTGTGCTCAAGGGCAAACTCCGCCATCTTGTCAATGCAGGCTTCAAGCGAGTGATAGTCGGAATAATCGCTGATGATCTTTTCGGCGGTTTCGATGACGATCTCCTCGACAAGGCAGGGAATGTCGTCATAGTGATAGTAGATCGTGTTTCTGTTGAAGCCACAGCCCTCGGCAATGTCACGGACGCTGATCTGGTTTATCGGCTTTTCGTTCAGCAGCGCTAAAAAGCTCTTTTTTATGGCCGCTTTTGTAAGGTCACTTTTCGCTTTATAGGGCATATGCCACCTCCGTGCAATCGTTTTTGAAATTATATCACAAAATCCATTGCACAATCAATATTTTTAGTGGCGAATTGGGGCACTTACGGGTACGGTTTCACCGTAGCTGATAGCTGTTAGCTGTTAGCTGAGAGCCAATGGAGTGCGGCGAAAAATTCAGTGCCGTACTAACGGGATGCGAAACGCTATGGTTTATCCCATTGTTTCCGGTCGGGTCACCGCAATATGCGTATCCGTAGCTGCGTCAATTCGCCACTAAAAAATTGGAGAAATGTTGTCAAGGAATTTTGCGTGCGAACGGTTGAATATGGTGTGCGGCGGTGATACAATATTGCTGCAAAGTGGGTGCAGTTTTGAACAATGTGAGGAAATATCGTCTCTAAACTGCCGCGTTTTCAACACATTTGCGCAAAGCAAAAGCAAGTTTTGCTCGGCAAAACGTGCAATTAAATGGCAAATTTGCAATTTTGGAAAGGATGGAATGAAAATGAAGTTTTCAAGCAAGATCGAAAAATGCGGCCTTTCCCCGATGAGAAAGTTCGCGCCCTACGCCGCCGAGGCTGTCAAGAAGGGCAAAAAGGTTTATCATCTGAACATCGGCCAACCCGATATAGCGACTCCCGAGGCGTACTTTGAAGCCGTGAAGAATTTCTCGCAGCCGGTTCTGGCGTATGCTCCGTCCGACGGCGTTCCCGAGATGATCGATGCCGTTGTCAATTACTACGGCAAGATAGATGCTCCGATAACCAATAAGCAGGTGCTCATCACGACCGGCGGCTCGGAGGCGCTTCAGATAGCGCTCTCCTGCATCCTTGACGAGGGCGATGAGATAATAATTCCCGAGCCGTTTTACCCCAACTACTCGACCTTTGTCACCCTCACCGGCGCGACGATCCGCCCCGTGACCACAAAGCCCGAGGAGGGCTATAAGTTCGCCGTGCGCGAGCGCATCGAGGCATGTATCAACGAGCACACCCGCGCGATACTGTTCACAAACCCCGGCAACCCGACCGGCACCATTCTCACCGAGGAGGAGCTGAAGCTCATGGCCGACATTGCCAAGGAGCACGACCTGTTCATCATCGGCGACGAGGTGTATCGCGAGTTTGTCTACGGCGGCGAAAAGCTCATGAGCCTTCTCCAGCTTGAGGGCTATGAGGATAACGTAGTTGTCATCGACTCGGTCTCCAAGCGCTTCTCGGCCTGCGGCGCGCGCATCGGCTGCGTCATCACGAGAAACAAGGAGCTGTATAACCACGCAATGAAGTGGTGCCAGGGCCGCCTTTGCGCATCGACCATCGACCAGGTCGCGTCCGCGGCGCTGTATTCGGTCGGCCCCGAGTACTTTGACGCCGTGCGCAAGGAGTACTGCGCGCGCAAGGACACGCTCGTTGAGGGACTCAAGAAGATCCCCGGCGTTGTGTATTCCGAGCCTAAGGGCGCGTTCTACGTCATGGCGGCGCTGCCCGTTGACGACGCCGAGAAGTTCCAGATCTGGATGCTCGAAGAGTTCGACGACAACGGCGATACCCTGATGTTCACCCCGGCCGAGAGCTTTTACAAAACTCCGCACACCGGCGTCAACGAGATCCGCATGGCCTACGTCATAAACGAAAAGGACATCACTCGCTGCATGGAGCTGCTCAAAAAAGGCATCGAAGCTTATTTAGAGGCGAATTGAGGCACCTACCGATACTCATATTGCGGTTGCCCGGTGTCGAAATTACCGACGAACCCATATTTGCCTCGCAACCCAGTAGCGCGCTGCTGAATTTTGCACCGCACCATGTAGGGAACGGATTTATCCGTTCCGCTTGTTATGGTTTTGTCGGCA
>ENA-ORSK01002372-ORSK01002372.1-human-gut-metagenome-genome-assembly--contig:-NODE-2372-length-12654-cov-2.464481_pt1 | contig 12654 bp, 8 predicted proteins | sample MGYA00242192_ERZ509159 | MGnify/ENA primary metagenome ERZ509159 (study PRJEB26280, sample SAMEA2338663) | human gut metagenome | biome: human gut; feature: human-associated habitat; material: faeces...
GACACACAGTCCGACGTACACTAAGAAAGTGACGGCAGCCAGTCCCATTCCCCGTTTCTCCTTTCGGGAGAATTTCCGGGTGCCCGACACCATCCTGTGACAGGCATCACCCAATCCGGAATGGAGAAATAAGCCTCCCCCAAAGAAAAGACACACCACGGCCTGAAATACGGGAGAAAGAATATAATCATCTAAAAGCGTACGCAAGAGCCACCGCAGTCCTTCGTCACTCAAAAGACTGCGTACACCTTCCCACTCATAAATACTGCCGGTCCATGACAACAAAGCAGCCAGCAAAAACAGCAGCAGGAAGCAGGTGGCCGGGTGCAGGCTGAATTTATTCTTCATCAGGTTCCAGATTGTCGATGTCAAGTATGCGCAACTCAAATGCACGGGTTACCAGACGGCAAGCATTGACTCCGGTCCGTTCATCGGAGCGGAACAAGCGGTTTACAAGTTCATTCTGCCGTTTCTCTATCGATTTAACCCCGAAAGGCATGCCTTTGAGGTTGGTTATCATTTCCTTGGTATAGCCTAATGCCAGATGACGTAGCAGTCGTTCGTCGTACTCGTCAATGTCATAATCGATAATTGCCTCCTGACGACGCTGTTCCACTTCCACCGTCTGCATGAAACGGGCAACAATTTTTTCCAGTATCGGCTCGTTGAACACCATCTTCTTTCCATCCATGACGGCCTGCACATCGGTCGCAGTCAACAGTTCGCCGGTCTTCAAAATGATGCCTACTGCTCCAGCCCGAAGCGCATCCACCCAGAGTTTCTCGTTCAGAATCTCTCCGGTGAAGATAAGCACCTTCAGCTCCGGACGTTCCCGGTGAAGACGGGCACAAATCTCCACACCAATGGTGGTAGAACCTCCCAACCCCAAATCAAGCAACACCATATCGGGCGTACATGTCTCCATCAGTTTCCAGAACTCTTCCTCGGTCATGGCCGTACCGATGACCTCCGCATTCGGTATTTCGTGACGGAATATTTCTTCCGTTCCCTTTAATTCCAGTTTGACATCTTCTACTATGACAACCTTAAACTTCTCCATTTTGTCTTGATTTTATGTTCATTCTAATTCGTTATTTCTTTTGTCTGAACGGCAAGGTGAACCACACACTGAATCCCTTTCCTTCTCCATCTCCCTGCCAAGGACTAGCATTGATGCGGCAGCCTCTTCGCCCGCCATACTCGTCATGGTCACGAATAACCTGCTTGCACACCAAATACTCTGTACCCGTCAGCCGCTGTCCATCACCTGAAGGACACATCCGTTCTCTGTCGGGATAAAACAAGGCGTTTAGTTCCTCCTGCGAATAAGTCCGTCGCATATCAATGAAATCCACGCGCACAAAACCGTTTTCAGCTTTCGCTACCAAGCGCAAGGTTCCGGAAACTTCATAACGCACTGCCTCATCAATCAGATTTTCGAGCAGGAAAAGCAACAAAACCCGGTCGCCCGTTACCCATAGTGGAGGTACATCCATCTGCCATTCCAGCGTAAAGTTACGCTTGCGCATCACCTTACGCAAATATTTCTCCGCGCCCTCTGCCAGCTCGGTCACCCCCACTTCCGAACGACGGAAAGTAACCTCCTCCAGCTGACGCGAAGCACACGAACTGAGGAGCGTAAATATATCCTTGTAATACCCCACCAATTCCGACATATTCTCCAACAACTCCGTCCGTTGTGCGGCCGTAACCTCACCGTTTAATTTATCGGCTACCTGCTTGATTCGGCTAGGATAATAGATTGTTTCATGCTTGATGGTAGAAAGGCAATTGTCGAGCACCATATTCTGCACATGCAATTGATTCTCCTCAAAGAGTGAGCGACGGGCCTCATCCTGTGCCAATTCAATGTCATGGAACTTCCGGTTCACCTGCACAATGGCATTATACAAAATAACCGCCAGATAGTTACATACCATTTCAACCAGCAAACGGTCTTCTTCCCGGCTATAGGCACGCGCCAGCTTCAAGGCCAGTACCCCCACACAATGCTTGTCTCCCCCTGTTTCTACCCACAAAGGCAGGAAACTCCATTTCATGACACCGCTCCACTGCATCTGCCCCGAATCGTAACGCCGCTGGAGACGTTCATGCAATTCTTCCTCATTCTCTTCCGTGGCAAAACATGCCGTTTTCAGGTGAGTGGTTTCCTCGTCATACACAGCCAATGCCAGATTCTCCAGCAAAAGCATCTCGTTCAACTCGTTGAACATACTCCGTACAATCCGGTCCAGCACCTCATCACCGAGTCCTTCGGTACAAGAGGCAGCCGAAAAGATGGTACGGTTCACCACAAATACCTGCTCCATGTTGTAACGATAATGCAAACGATGACGAAGATAAAGTGCATAATAGGCTACCAGGCATCCGCAAACCAGCAACACGAACAAAGACAAGGCAATACGCTTGTTGCTGGCCGAGCGCTGCATCTGTAAGCAATACTCCTCCAAAGAATTATCCTTGCTCAAACGTTTGTAAAGAGCCGCGTAAGCCGCATTGTTATAGCGATATTTCCGGAAATCTTTTACGGCCAATGAAGCCACAGCTGCCTCATTACGCACATCCAGCAAAATAAAATAATCCGTATCGAACGACTGGGCCAGCCAAGTCAACTCTGCTCCCTCTCCTTCACTCTCCAGCCGAAGCAACGGACCGCTTTTTCCCGAATAACGAAGATAATGGGCATTCATATAATACAATACACTGTCAGCTAATACCAGCGCTGTAGCATGGTCGCCGTTCACATTGCACTCATACACCCAGTTCGCATAGTCATTGGCAATGGCCAGCAAACTGTCATACGGAGCCACCTTTTCATTGCTGACCGTATGCGTGGCAGACTCCGGTTTAGAAGAACAGGCCATTCCCAGCAACAGGCACAAACCTATCCACAAAAGTCCGACTATCCGCCGCGCTCCTTTGGGCAAACGGAAAGAGAAACGACTGCCCTTTCCTGGCGTACTTTGTATGTCGAACCGGCAAACCGCAAACAAGCTGTTCGTCTTCCGGTACTTTTCAATGATACCCTTGCAATTCATCAGTCCGAAACCATGCCCTTTCTGTCGTTGCAGCTCCGCCGCATCCGTGGCAGTATCCATACCGATGGCTCCTGAATCGTACACTTTCTCTCCCAGGATACGCAAACGATCCTTTTCCGAAAGACCCGGTCCATTATCTTCCACGGCAATCTCCACATAGTCGGGAGTTTCTTCTGCGGAAAGACTCACTTTTCCACCCTCCTGTGTATATTTACGGGCATTTTCCACCAACGTATTCATCATGAAGAGCGTCAATGCCTTATCGGCTTTTACACAAGCCGTCGTTTCTCCTACGGTCAGCGTTTGTTTTTTCAATTCAAAAGAACGACGTCCCTTGGCAATCATTGCAAACAACTCCTGCAACTCAAAGTTTTCAATGTTCAGACTTAGCGTACCCTGCCGCATCTTAATCCATAAAGCCAGGATGTCGTTATATTCATTTATTTTGGTCACCAGTTCATCGATATAACCTAACTTTCCCTGCTGTATAGTTTCTGCATTTGCAGCCGGAAGTGTACGGAGTTTCCGCACCTCGTTTACCATACGGTCAACATAAGGTACGATTCCTGTCACAATCGACAGACACGCCTTTTTCACTTCATTCTGACGTTTGTTCTCCATCAGGTGAAGTTCGTGGACGTACTGTTCCTTTTCCAGTCTTTGCTGTTCCTCACCTAAGGAAACCAAGTTCATGCCATGTTCCAGCGTCCAGGCCAAGTAAGGTAATAGCAATCGGACAAGTGTCTGCTCCTCCTTCCGCACAGGAACAGCAAACCACATCCACAGTTTTCCCACAATCACCTCCCTGTCGGGTAATTGAAGGTCGTACACCAACGAAGTACCCTCATGCAATTCCCCGGTTTCTTCTTCCGTCTCTTCCTCATCACAGAATGTAATTCGCACGTCACGCACCCCAAACAATTCCGACAACTCCGGTTTCATCACCTTCACTACGGCATCGGCCACCTCTTCCCGGCTGGTTGCCGAAACAGGTACCGCTCCCGTAATCTGTTGACAAAGTCCCAAAATGCGTTTGAGTTCCGTGAGATACATCGTATTCTTCACCCTCCAGGAACGGTTCAGCCAGACAAACAATACGACCAGCACCAGAAAACCCGCCGCCACAAGCCACAGCAGCACATTCAGCTGTCCGGTCTCCTTTTCCAATGCCAGGAAACGGCTTTCCAATTCCTTATCTTGCCGGGTGTAGTCCAGAATATCCAAGTACACATTGCGGTTATAATCCGACTCCGCTTTGCATCCCATGGCAGAATACGTACGGCTCAACTGTTCCCGCAACCGGGCTATCCATTCGGGCACCGTATTGATGCCCTCGTCATTAATCCATTTCAATTCGATGGAAGTGCCGTCTCCCGGCAAATAGGCCTGCAAACGGTCGAGCGAGTCCTTGCAATGATAATATTTCTCATGATGCAGATTAACATAATTCAAGGCTCTCTTCAAATTAACCAAAGCCTTTTCGGGCTGTCCCGTATAATTATAGAATGTCGCAATGGTACGATAAGTGCCCGAAATCTGATACCAGTCACCATAGCGTTTAAACAAAGCCAACGCATCTTTGGCAAAGACCAGCGGCAGACTGTCCACCGGCAAGTTATCAGGATTGCATGCCCGCCCTCTTCTCACTCAACAACAGACGGTTACTGCGGAACACCAACAACTCAGCCATAGCCTGAAGCGCATTGGCCTCAAAATAAGTATATCCCCTGAGTTGGGCCACCTGCAGGCACTGCACCAGATACCCAAATTCTCCGATAGTCACTTCTTCACGCGTAGGTGCCTCATACATACCACCCGACCCGCGCATATACGCATAGTACAGCCATTGGGCCGTATCGTTTTTCAAAGCCTCTTCCGGCACTGCATTGATAGCCTGCATGGACTCCTTGTCCTGCTGCAAATAATAATAATAAATTCCCGAAACGATATAAAACTCCGAAAGCGCATAATTCAACCGCCCTTCCAGCCCGTTCTTTTCAAGCGAAGAACGATCCTCATTAAGACGCCGGATGCGTTGCAATGCACTGTTATGATAATCGTAGAACTCCTTGTTCATGGAAGTGCGCTGACAGATTTTCATCATCCCCACATCGGCCACCAGCCGTTCAATCTCGTTGTTGCTGGTTTCTGAAGCCTTTCGGAACAAACGGGCTGCATGCTCGAAGTCCATCCGCATGAATGCACAAAAACCCATGTTGTTCAATGCCTCTGCCCTGCCCGATGCATATCCTTCAGACAAGGTCCAGGCTTCTGTAGCCGCCTTGGATGATAAAGAAAGATCCTTGTAACGGGCCTCATACGCCACGCGGTTCAGTGAATCCACCTGTGCATACACCCTCTGATGTACCGGACGTTTGCACGAAAGCCACAGTATGCCGCACACGGCACACATCACACACACCAGTCCAATCTTCCGAAATCTCTTCATAAACACGTTCGTACAAGTCCACACAAATGTACGAAGTTCCCCTTTAATAACCACCCCACCGTGTGATAAAAAAACAAAAGAGAGATTATAGCGTGCATCTTAACCGCACCGGCTATAACCTCTCTCCCTCAGACATGAGTCCGTCTTGAAACTATTTATTTTTTTGACTCTTCCAGAGATACTTTTCTAAATTCTTTCAAAACTTTTTCTAACTCCAAGGATGCCTTACGGGCACGAGTTCCTGCAGCTTTGTTTCCTTTTTCAGCCTGCAATTCAGCATCTGCAACCAAAGCAGCATTCAATTCTTTGATTTTTGCAATTAATTCGTTCATAATTCTGACTATAATTTAAATTAAACGTATCCAAAGTAAATACAATTCCCTCAATGTGATAACTTTACCCTCTTTTTTTTTGCATCTTTTAATACAAAAATCTGCAGATTATGCAATTACACAAACTTTACCTTCATTTTTATGACAAACCGCGTCTCTGGCATCACTCTGAAACGATTATCTACCCGTTCATTGACGAGCCACACGATACGGTCGCCATCACACACCACCCACTGACGCTCTTTCTCAAAACGGGAAAACTTTTTGTCACGCAAATAATTACGTACCGATTTAAAGCCTTTCATTCCAAATGGAATAAACTTGTCGCCCGACTGCCACTTGCGTAAAGTCAGTTCCCCATGTACCATTGACGCATCGATATACGCTTCCTCATTAGTATGGGGCACCGAAAAATCGGCATCCACTTCCATTCTCTCCACACATAATTCGGGTTGAGGTTCTACTTCCCCTGACGGACGACGTATCAACCGGTCACGATCTATCAGCAACGTCCATTCACGGCTGTGAAACATCCGCCCTGATTCTCCATGCAACGCACGAAACACATCACTTACCTGTGCCGCATTGAAACCCAAGGGGTATAGCAGTTCAAAAAGCAGATTCTGTGCGCCCGGTTCCCTGCACAAGGTAGGAATATCAATGGTTTCTCCATCAGGCATCACCCGTTTCCTGGCTGCTTGTATGGCCTCCTGATACACTTGCGCCACATCAGCCAACCTGCGTGCAGTTTCCGCAATCGTATCACTCACTGACGGATTGATGGTTTCCAGCATCGGAATCACATTCAGACGAAGTTTGTTGCGCACAAACTCATCCTGCAGGTTGGTGCTGTCTGTCACATAATCCTGTCCCAACGAAGAAAGATAGTCCAGAATCTCCGCACGACTTACACACAGTAACGGACGCACTACCTCCCCATTCACCGGGCGGATGCCTTGCAAACCATTGATGCCTGTTCCCCGCACCAGGTTGAGCAGAAAGGTTTCCACACTGTCATCACGGTGATGTGCTACTGCCACTACCTTTGCTCCGCATTCCTGGCGCAATTTTGCGAACCAGTCGTAACGCAACTCACGGGCTGCCATCTCGACCGATACATTATGAGAAGCAGCATAAGCGTTTGTATCAAAATGAATCACATGTAAAGGCACTCCTAAACTTTCAGCCAATGCCCGCACAAAACGCTCATCGCGCACCGACTCTTCTCCCCGAAGATGGAAATTGCAATGAGCCGCCTCGCATACATAACCCAAATGCAGAAGCACCCGCAACAGAGCCACCGAGTCGGCCCCGCCGCTCAATGCCACCAGCACTTTGTCGCCAGAGCCCAACAAGTGCTTTTCTTCTATAAACTGACTGACTTTCCTTATAAACATAGTACAAACTTAGAGATAAAAAATGAAAAAGCTCCATACAGGCATCGTAATTTAAAAACATTCTAAATAGTTTGCAGAAAAAGATGCAATACCCTATCTTTGCATCGAATTAAAACAGTGAATAAAACATGAAACTCTCTGAATTGAAAACTGGCGAAAAAGGCGTCATCATCAAAGTCCTCGGACACGGAGGATTCCGCCGTCGCATCATTGAAATGGGGTTCATTAAGGGAAAAACAGTGGAAGTGGTACTCAATGCACCACTCAAAGACCCCATCAAATACAAAATAATGGGTTACGAAGTATCCCTCCGCCGACAGGAAGCCGATATGATTGAAATCGTCAGCGAAGAAGAAGCACGACGTACAGCCGCCACAGATACTTACCATGAACCTATTTCGCAGGGTATCCCCGTAAGCGATGAGGTAATGAAAAACATTGCTCAGGGAAAACGACGTACCATCAATGTGGCATTGGTGGGAAATCCAAACTGCGGAAAAACCTCACTTTTCAACGTAGCTTCAGGTGGACACGAACACGTGGGCAACTACAGCGGTGTAACCGTAGATGCCAAAGAGGGTTTCTTTGATTTTCAAGGTTATCATTTCCGTCTGGTGGACTTGCCGGGTACTTACTCCCTTTCGGCCTACAGCCCGGAAGAGCTCTATGTACGTAAACACATCATCGAGGAAACACCGGACGTTATCATCAACGTGGTGGATGCAGGCAACCTGGAACGTAATCTCTACCTCACTACCCAGCTTATTGACATGAACGTGCGCATGGTAGTGGCACTGAACATGTACGATGCCCTGCAGCACAGCGGCAACAAACTGAACTACCACAAGTTGAGCGAACTGTTGGGAGTACCCATGGTGCCGACGGTAAGCCGTACGGGCGAAGGCATTGACAACCTGTTCCACGTCATCATCGGCTTGTATGAAGGAGCCGACTTCATGGGGCAGAAAGAAGAAATCAAAAACGAAATTCTCCGCGACTTCCGCGAATGGCACGATGCCTATGTGCCCGGACATAAGTATGAAGGGGCAGGCGAAGAAGACAACTTCACCGCCAAAGGTTTTATCCGCCACATCCACATCAACCACGGACCGGAAATTGAACGAAGCATCGACAACGTAAAGAGGGAAATCAGTAAAAACGAAAATATCCGCCACAAATACTCTACTCGCTTTCTGGCCATCAAGTTGCTGGAAAACGACAAGGATATAGAGACACGCGTCATCGCTCCCCTGCCCAACGGAGCAGAAATCCTGGCAATCAGAGACAACGAAGCGGCACGCCTGCGTGAGCTGGGCAATGACGACAGCGAACAATGCATCGCCGACGCCAAATATGGCTTTATCTCAGGAGCCTTGAAGGAAACCTTCACCCAAAACAATCATGACACGGAAGCGTTTACACGAGTGGTAGACAGCATCGTGACCAACCGTTTCTGGGGATTCCCCATCTTCTTCATCTTCCTGTATATCATGTTCGAAGGTACCTTTGTGTTGGGAGAATACCCACAACAAGCCATTGAATGGTTCGTGGGGCTTATTGCGCAGGGAACAGAGACCTTCCTGAGTCCGGGCCCGCTGAAAGACCTGATTATCGACGGAATCATTGGCGGCGTAGGAGGCGTGATTGTCTTTCTGCCGAACATCCTGCTGCTCTATTTTTTCATCTCCTTTATGGAAGATTCCGGCTACATGGCACGTGCGGCCTTTATCATGGATAAAATCATGCATAAAATGGGACTTCACGGAAAATCATTCATCCCGCTCATCATGGGATTCGGATGTAATGTACCTGCCATCATGTCATCCCGTATCATCGAGAGCCGCAAGGCACGACTGGTCACCATGTTAGTGAACCCGCTTATGTCGTGCAGTGCCCGCCTTCCCATCTACTTGGTCATGATCGGCGCATTTTTCCCAGGCAAAGCCAGTCTGATTCTGTTGTCCATCTATGCCATCGGCATCCTGTTGGCTGTACTCATGGCCCGCATCTTCACCAAGTTCCTGGTGAAAGGCGATGACAGCCCCTTCGTGATGGAACTCCCTCCCTACCGTATGCCGACCGCCAAAGTCGTGCTGCGCCACACGTGGGAAAAAGGAAAGCAATACCTCAAGAAGATGGGTGGAATCATCATGGTAGCTTCCATTATCATCTGGTTCCTGGGATATTATCCTAACCACGAAGCCTACGAAACCACTGCCGAACAGCAGGAGAATTCCTATATCGGCCAGTTGGGAAAAGCCATTGAACCAGCCATCGAGCCGTTAGGATTCGACTGGAAGATGGGTATCGGTATCCTATCAGGAATCGGAGCCAAAGAACTTGTGGTAAGTACCTTGGGAGTACTCTACACCAACGAAGACGATGTAGACACCGTCGACCTTTCCGAACGCATTCCCATCACACCGCTCGTAGCCTACGGATACATGTTGTTCGTACTGATTTACTTCCCATGTATTGCTACCTTAGCTGCCATCAAGCAGGAATCAGGTGGATGGAAATGGGCCATCTTTGCTGCGACCTACACCACCATATTAGCCTGGCTTGTAGCGTTTGGAGTCTATCAGATAGGAAGTTTATTCATCTAACACTATCTCAATATGGATATTCAAGACGTTCTCGTATATATCATCGTAGCCTGCTGCCTTCTCTGGGCCAGCAGGCACTTTTTCCGCACCCTCATCCGCCGAAAAGGGAAATCAAACGGATGTGGATGCGGATGTAACGGATGCAACGGATGTCCTTCACACAAGGACTAAAGAATACTATTTCTCGCTCATTTCAAAATGCCATTCTCCGGCAGCCAGCGTCAGCTGACGTTCGTTTTTCAGTTCGCCGTTCACACTCCAGCGCTGGAATTCGGCAGGAAGCACTACCTGTGCGGAAGTTCCTTCCGGTACCCGCAGGTACATGGTTCCACCGTGAGCCGACTTGTCCATTTCAAACACGATGCGACGACCGCCCGACAACGGCACCTGGGTACGGATGAAGTTCAAATGTGCCGGATGAGGTGCCACACGGAATGTACGGAAAGCTGGTTCCAGCGTTTCAATGCCGGCGATGTATTGTGAAAGAATGGTCAGCGGACCGCCGCTCCAAGCGTGATTGTAGGTACCGCCTCCGAAACCTTCACTGCCGATGCCCCAGCCTTCCCACAGCGTGGTCAGCGGACTTTCTATCATGGCGCGATAACGCAGCTTCATGCGGTTCAGAGCGTCCTGATAATAGCCCATCGTGCAAAGAGCTTCGAGCACATATTTCTCCATGTACGGACTGGCGTGATACCAGGTGGAGAAGAAAGGACGAATCACCGGATACAGTTCTTTGGGCAAGACTCCGGATACGACGGCCAGTGCCTGCGCACGGTCATCGGGTTTGCCCTGATAGCCCGGAGAGATGTAGTATTTTCCGTTCCAGAACGTACAGTGGAACACTTTACGCAGCTTGTCGGCGGTGGTGCGTGCCCAGGCGGCTTCTTCTGCCTCACCAGCCAACTGGTTCATTTCTTCGTATCCCTTCAGAGCAATCACATACCAGAGATTGAACAGCAGGGTCATATCCTTGTTTTCCCCCCAGTCGCCCCAGGTCCATCCACCGGAACGGGGTATCACCAATCCTTGGGCATCCGTTTTCCACACGTGGATGTATTTCTTTACCCGCGGAAGTACGTCAGCAATGGTCTGACGGTCGCCCGTACCCATGTAGTAGGTCCAGAAACCGTAATGACTCACACTGGCCAGCATCTGCATGGGCAGTTCGTCCTTGTAGTTTCCAGCCGGAACAGGTGCAAAGATGGTGCTGTCGGCACGCTGCCATCCCATCAGTTCATGAATACCCTTGCGAGTCAGCAGGTGAGCCTTTTCGTCGAGGGCATAGAAAGCTTCGCCCAACTCGTTCACTACGTCGCCCCACCACTGGGCACGCTCGCGGTCGGGACAGTCCATATAAGTGTCGCGCATGGTAATGTAGAGCGTACGCTGCGACTTGTCCCACAAGCGGGTGAGCATCGGGTCATCGCAAGAGAAGCTACCGGCAAAGGAGGTGTCGTAGCCCGTTTCACGGTACTTCACATCAAGCACTTCCACGCCTTCCGGAAGTTCATACTGCACATAGTGACCGTTCATCCAACCCTTGCATTCGAATGTCTGTTCTCCTTCACACGTACGATACTCGGCAAATACGTTGGTGGCCGAACCGCCCCGGTAGTTGTCCGTACAGATACGGATACACTTGCCTGCCGGAGCTTTCAGGCGGATGTAGGGAGTAATCTGTGCATTGCAAGGCAGGTAAGCCCGCAGCAGCGTATCGTCCTGCATCTCTGTCTTCGCATAAGGCTTCAACCCGTAGTCTTTCCAAAACGGGATGGGGCGGTCTACCAGCTGATTCCATCCGGCTTTTTCCAGTGATATTTCCGTAGCTTTCTTCCATTTCTTGTCATCATAATCGGGCGACATAAAAGGTATGTCTTTCACTGCATCAAACCCGATGTTCGACTCTGCCAAACGATAGTTAGGCTGTTCGCCCTGCGGCACATAATAGGCCGGATGCTTTTTCACCCGCCATTTTGCATCGGGTTCCACTTCCTTGCCGTCGCAGAAAAGGGAGAAACTGATGCCTGCCGTAGGAGAATTGCGATGACTGAAACCATCCTTGCCAAAGTACCACACCAGCAAGGCCACGGTATTCTTGCCCGCACGCAAGGCAGGAAGCGAAGTAATCACATCGCAATAGGTATCCAAAGGGTTCGGACCACGTTTCAATCCTCCTTCCGACACCTGCAACTCGCCGTTCACCCAAAGCCAGTATTTCGTATCGGCAGCTAGACGCAGTTCCAGTGAGCGGGGCTGTTCGTCCAATGTCACCGTATTACGGAAGCACCACCATGTGCCGGGAACGGCCGGTTCTTTCTCTTTTAAGGTCCACACCTGTGCCTGTACATAAACCGACAGGCAGCAGACTAACATACATAACCACTTTTTCATTTCACTTCTATTTTTCCTGTACGGAATGGAAGCACCGGCATACCTGCATCTGTACAGAGACTGCCAATGGTAGCTTCATCAAAACCGGTGCCTTTTTCGCCGGAAAGTGCTTCGCCGGAGACTTTCAAAAGAATACGTTTATATTGAACTGCCATATTCAAACACCACCTGTATTTTCCGGGCACAGCCGCCGCTGCCGGGTTTTCCCAAACTGCACCCATATTATCTTTTCCCTTGTATTTTACAATAGTTTGCGCTCAAAGTAAAGCCGTTGTTTGAAAAAAGAAAAATTGACATAATTACATTTTGTTTTCCGCTTGCCGCACAGAAAAACAGCGGCGCACCGGGTGCGCCGCTGTACAAATTATATTTATTGCTTATGGCAACACCGCACAATTCCCGCCTGACGGCTTAAGC
>ENA-ORSK01002382-ORSK01002382.1-human-gut-metagenome-genome-assembly--contig:-NODE-2382-length-12611-cov-7.551131_pt1 | contig 12611 bp, 10 predicted proteins | sample MGYA00242192_ERZ509159 | MGnify/ENA primary metagenome ERZ509159 (study PRJEB26280, sample SAMEA2338663) | human gut metagenome | biome: human gut; feature: human-associated habitat; material: faeces...
TTCTATTGGCTTCAACCTGTACAAATACCATAGGAAGCAACAGGCACATATGGATATGGCAGCTTAATTTTAAAAAGCTGATTTTTTTTGGGGGAAAGGGGGAAGTATACCCTTTTCCTCTTGTTTTTTACTACCAGGAGTGAAAAAGAACACAAAAGAAGGAGCTGTGAAGAAATGAATCCTCATTTCTTCACAGCTCCGTTGTTTTTTCTAGGGACTGCGGATCCGATCGTTGCCCGCGCGGATCCGCCCCCCCAGTTCTTACCGAAAGGAGCCAAAATGAAACTGCTCTTCCGCCTTCTCGCTCTCCTCTTCTTCACCCTCACCACACTTTCCGCGAATGCGCAAGCGCCCATCCTCACAGCCGACGCCGCGATCCTGATCGATGCCCGGACGGGACAAGTCCTCTATGAAAAAAATGCGGACAAGCGGGAATACCCTGCCAGCATGACGAAGATGATGACCTGCATCCTCGCTCTGGAAAAGGGGAATCCTCTCAAAACCATCGCCATCAACGCCAATGCCGCCAACGTCGAGTCCACCGAGCTTTGCGGCGGCGAATGGATCCGTCTGGGAGACCTCACCTATCAGATGATGCTGATCTCCGATAACGGGGCAGCCACCGCCATCGCAGAAGCCATCGGCGGAAATGTGAACCATTTCGCTTCCATGATGAATGAAAAAGCCCGCGCCATCGGAGCAGTCGGTACCCACTTCGTCAATGCAAACGGCATGCCGGATGAAGACCACTACTCGACAGCCCGCGACATGGCGAAGATCGCGCAGTATGGCCTTCGAAACAAAGAATTCCGACAGATCGTTTCTACCCGAAGCAAACAGGTCCACTACGAACGCCCGAGCAAAAATCTTCCCTGCACGAATACCAATCATCTCCTCTTCACCTATGACGGTGCCATCGGCGTCAAGACCGGCTACACCCGCGCCGCGCAAGGCTGCCTTACCGCAGCCGCCACAAGGAATGGCAGGACCCTCATCGCCGTCATCATGCACGCCGGCTGGGACAGCCGCTTCACGGAAGCCGCTGCGCTTTTGGATCACGGATTTGAAATGAAGAAGTGACTAGTGACTGGGGACTCGGGACTCGGGACTTGAATACGACTTTTGAGCATCGCTCTATTTATACTTCACGGCGCTTCCATAGTATTATGCGCCGCACCAACCCCGTTGAACCCATAGAACCCGTTGAACCTTCTGAACCCATCCCCGCCCCCTTGCAGAAATTCTCCATATTCATTAGAATAAATGAAAGAAACATAAAACTTCCATTTACCATTCAAAGGAGAACTCTGATGAAAAAACTCATTCTCACAAGCCTGCTCACCCTCGCCCTCGCGGCTTCCGCATCGGCTGCCGTTCCCTCCGGCGGCGTGTACCTGGATAAGGACGGCACCCCGCTCACGGAAGCGCAGCAGGTCCCGCCGTCGCTTAGATCTCACAAAATGGCACTGCAGAACGCCGCCATTCAGGAAGCGATGGCAGCGCTTCCACACAGCACGAGTACGCTCATCGCCCTCACCGTCACCGAAGACGGGACAGCGGCCAATGCTTCCGTGGCACAAAGCTCCGGTTCCATCATTCTGGACCAATACGCCATAGATTCCGTGAACCTCTGGCAGTTCCGGCCGGCGAAACGCGGTGACAGATCTGTCTCAACGAGCGTGACCATTCCGCTCCGCTTCATCTCCACCATGATCTCCGTCCCCGCCGCCCCCACCAGCCAGGTCCTGAAAGACATGCCGGACGAAGTCCGCGAGGCCGCTGAGAGAAACGCTCACCCCGTCCTCACCGTGAAGGTGTATGTGAATAGCGATGGGAAGATGGACGGCGCTCCTGAAGTCATGAAGGATGAGAAGCTGTCCGGTGCTGATTTCAAAGCTCTTTCGAAATACGTGACCGCTTCCGTAAAGACCTGGACCTTCACTGCTGCGAAGAACCCTGACGGCGAAGCCATCGGCTCTGAAATCCTGATCCCCGTGCAGGTGTAAAAGGGGGCACGGTTAGCTCCGTGGGCGTGCCGCCCCCTTGAGTGCGGATGAAAGCTCGGTGCGAATAAGAAATTAGGAATTAGGAATGAAGGTGGCGGCTTTGCCGCGAATATATATGAAGCGATGCCCGAAGATGGCATGCAAGTCACCAGTCACGAGTCACTCGAGGCTATTCATCCCTACTTTCAAACTTCAAACTTCAAGGTTCGGGGGGGGTTGCTCCATTCCGACGCTTAAACGTAAATCCATAGCAACAAAAAAGACTCTGTTAAAAGAGTCTTTTTTGTTGCTTGTTATTGGTTGTTCGGGTGGGAGCCTGAGCGTTTTGTGGGAAATTTCAAACCTCCGCGGCGCTTCTGATTTTTATGCGCCGCACCACCATTTCTCATTTCTAATTTCTCATTCAAGAGAAACTTTCATCCCCAATCAAAGGGCGAGTTGCCCCACGGGGCTAACCCTGAACCTATTTTAATTCAGCGTCACATACTTTCCGCCTTCGACCTTGAGGAGGACGAGGTCGACATCCGGATCCCCGGAATTATTGAAGGTCATCGGACCGACAGCGGACTCGAAATTCTTCACATTCGCGAGGGCCTCTCTGACTTTCTTCGAATCCGTCGTGGTGCCTGCGTCTTCCATCGCTTTCGCTGCGAGCTTCACAGAGACATACGCACATGCTGCGAAGTTGTCCGGATCGTGATTGTACTTCGCCTTGAAGTTCTTCACGAAGTTCTGGGTCGCCTGGCTGTTGCGGTCAGCAGACCACATAGAGGAGACATACACATTGTCAGCGGCCGCTCCTGCGATCTTGAGGAGCTCGGGCGAAACGAAGCCGTTATCCCCGAGGACAGGCTGATTCATTCCCATTTCTCTCATCTTCTTCAGGATGAGTCCGCCTTCCTGATAGTAACCGGCAACGACGACCGCATCCGGATTCACATTGTGGATCTTCGTCAGCTGTGCGGAGAAGTCCGTATCCTTATCTGCGAAGGTTTCCGTCGCGACGATGTTCACGCCCTCCGCTTCGAGCGCCTTCACAAAGGTCTTGTAGGCAGATACCTGATGCTCGTTGTTGTTCGAGTAGAGGACAGCCACATTCTTATAGCCGAGGAGCTTGTGCGTTTTCTGCACGGTCTGCGGGATATTCTTCGACTCAGGCACGCAGTTTCTGAACATGTAGTCGCCGATCTCGATGAGGCCTTCTGCGGTGGTCGCTGCGCCGAGGAGCGGGATCTGTGCCTTCTGGAAGAGCGGGCCGACCGCTTTGTATTCACCGGAGATCAAGGGGCCGACGACGAGCACCTTCTTGGCAGCGATCATCTTCTGCGCCGCACTCACGCACTGCTGCACATTGCCCTTCGTATCCGCCATTTCGACATCGAAGTGGATCTTGCCTTCCTTATTCACTTCCTCGACCGCCAGGTCAAAGCCTTCCTTCTCCGCAAGGCCATACGAAGCGACACCGCCCGACACGCCATTCAGGAAGCCCACCTTTGCGACCTTTGCGCCTGCTGCCGGCTTCGAAGCGCTTTCCTTATTGCCATTGCCGCCGCATCCTGCCAGGCCTGCCATCGCAGCTGCCAGCATCAGTCCAAGTCCTGCTCTTTTCATCATTTTTTTCATTTCCATTTTTAGTTCTCCTTTAGTTGTCAATAGCAAATCGTTCTTGATCGTGTTGCTTGGGAAATCCAAAGTGAAAGGCTTGAGGTTTGCGATACGAGCAAATTGACAAGACCTGCGGCGCTTTTTGTACGCCGCACGCCCATTCCTCATTCCTGATAAAAAAAGCCTCCGATGAGAATACTCTCATCGGAGGCGCTTTGGCGCGGTACCACTCCGGCTTATCACTCACCATCCGCAGATGATCCAAGAAAAAAGTCCCTGCCCCGAAAGGGCAAGGACGCTTTTGCGTGGTACCACCTTGCATTTATACTCTGCCAAGGGGCGTACCGGAAATCAAAAAGCCCCTGTCCACTCTGGGACAGGGGCGAGATCGCGGTACCACCCTGCATTATACTTTAATGGCTATTCCGTAACGGGGACATCCGTCCTAGCCTACTACCTTCGGCTGGGAAGCTCACGAGTGATAGATCACGGATACGTCGCACCGGTTTTCACCATCCACCGGCTCTCTGAGGCTCCGAACTTCCGATTTCCTCTCGTTCACAGCATGTGCTTGTTTGAACTTGATTGCAAGTATAACGGATACACGCAGGTTTGTCAAATGGAAATTTTTTGAACGAATGAGGATTTCGTATTGCGATTTGTCAATCTCTGGACTTAGTGAGAAGTGGCGGAAGGGGCGCTCCATTCATATAGCACCCCAATCCCCCTCATTACATAAAACAGCCTGTTCATCATTCCTATAAAACTCAACGGCGCTTCCTAATTTTATGCGCCGTACCTTCACTCCTAACTCCTAACTCCTAACTAGAGCGTAGAACTTTCATTCACAATCAAGGGACGGTACGCCCCACAGACCACCCTTCGACCCTTTCATCGTTTAGTACCTTGCATTGCAAAGTACCTTGTGATATAGTATTAGCAGATGAGAACCAAGGTCGCCTATGCGATCAGCGTTTCCCTAAAGAAAGGAGCGATCATGAACGTCCAACTCAAGAAGGGAGTGATGGAGATCGTCGTGCTCTCCATGCTCCGCCGGAAAGACTTCTACGGTTACGAGCTGGTGACAGAGATTTCCAAATACATTGAAATGTCCGAAGGCACCATTTACCCGCTCCTCAACCGTTTCAAGAAGGATGGGCTCGTCGATACCTATCTCGCCGAGTCACACAATGGTCCGCCCAGAAAGTACTACCGCATCACGGACAGCGGACGCACGGAATTCAAAGAGTCTGTCAAAGAATGGCAGGAATTTAACAAAGCAGTACAGAAGCTCATGCAAGAAGGAGGCGAGCCTCAATGAATAAAACAGAATTTTTAGACCTTCTCCGCTACTATTTCAGAAATGCAAAGAAGAGCGAGGTGGAAGAGATCCTCGCTGATTACGAAGCCCACTTTGAAGAAGGCAAAAAGCGCGGGCTCACCGAAGAGGCCATCGCGAAGGAACTCGGAAGTCCGAAGGACATCTATGAGTCCTACGCTTCTGAGGGCGTCGTCGATGAGAAATCCAAAAGCGTGCGCTTCACCGATGACGCGAAGGAAGTCGCGACCGCAGCGGCCCGCAAAGCGGGAAAAGCCTGGGACGAGGTCAGTCCGAAGCTGCCTGCGGCTGCCGAAAGGGCGGCGTATCTCACCTCGCGCCTGCTCTACGGCACCAGCCTTCTCCTCGCTATCATTCTTATCTGCGCGACCCTGCTGATCCTCGCTCTCATCTCCATCGAGTTTGCTCCGCTGCCCGGCGTCATGCCTCTGCCCGGTCTTCACCTCATGACGAAGCTCTCCATCGGCGTCGCAGGAGTCTCCTCCGCACTCGCCGTCTTCCTCATCGGCCGCGAAGGCAGCAGGGCCCTGCAGGGCTCCTTTTCCAAGGAAGAGAAGGGCGGTGAAGAAAAATGAAAAAGATCGTTGTCTGCATCGCACTCGCGATCATCTCCATGATGAGCGCCGCTGCCTCCTTCCTCGTCAATGACGCCCCGGCGTACAGAAACTGGGCGCAGGTGAACCGCCCGAAGATCATGGAGACCTTTGGTCGGGATAAAAAAGAAAAGCCGGGCAAAATGCCCCCGCCCGCTGCCCGTCCCAGAAAAGAAGAACAGCGCGCGCCCATGATGAATCCGTCCCATCCAAAAATGGAAGACAAAGACCATCACCAGAGTACGCACGACAAAGCCGCCGCGCCGGCTGCGCCGCAGGAAGAGGGAAATCAGTGACTAGGGACTAGTGACTAAATACCACGTTCGGGCATCGCCATTATTTACACTCCGCGGCGCTTCTGATTTTTATGCGCCGCACCACCACTCCTCACTCCTCACTTCTAACTAGAGCAAGCGAGAGGCTTTCAAACGTAATCAAGGGACGACCCGCCCCACGGGCGAACCCCGAACCCTGAACCCGACAACCTTCCCTCTTTTTTCATTGTGTTCTATGCTTTATTGTGCTAAAATGGGATTAGAAATCATACAATGTATGAATATGCGTGTTATAATATAAATAAGACGTATACAGTTGGGAGGTCGTTTCATGAAACCGGTCATTCATGTCGGCATCGATGTGGGATCCACAACGGTCAAAGTGGCGGCTTTGTCGCCTTACATGAAACTTTTATTTGGCAGGTATGAGCGTCATATGTCGGATATCCGCCATATGGCGATGGTACTTTTGCATGAGCTCAAGGAGAAGTTCTCGGGCTATCGCATCACGGCTTCGATCTCCGGCTCGGGCGGTATGGGACTTGCGAAGGTGATGGGGCTTCCTTTCTGTCAGGAGATCTTGGCGGAGACGAAGGCGGTGCAGACGTTCCACCCGGAGACGGATGTCATCATCGAGCTCGGGGGCGAGGATGAAAAGATCACGTATCTTCAAAATGGCGTGGATCAGCGCATGAATGGCGCGTGCGCCGGTGGGACGGGGGCCTTCATCGACCGCATGGCGTCTCTCCTCTCGGTGGATGCAGCCGGGATGGGAAAGCTCGCAGAGAAGGCGGAGCGGATCTATCCGATCGCATCCCGCTGCGGGGTCTTTGCGAAGACGGATATTCAGGCGCTTTTGAATGAAGGAACGTCGAATGAGGATATCGCGCTCTCCGTTTTTCAGTCGGTGGTGAACCAGACGATCTCGGGGCTGACCTGCGGTCGCCCGATCCATGGGAAGGTGGCATTCTTAGGCGGTCCTTTGACGTATCAGCCGATGCTTCGCAAGCGCTTTCAGGAGACGCTTCACATCGCAGATGAGGATATGATCGTTCCTCGTCACGGGGAGCTCTATGTGGCGATCGGGGCGGCGCTGTCTGCGATGCATGACAAGCCGATGGATCTTGACAGCTGGCTCTCTCGCATGGAAGAGGAGAAGGATGTCCGTCTTGGCACATCGAAGACGCTTCCCCCGCTTTTTGAGGGAGAGGCGGACTACGAGGCATTCAAGGAGCGGCACAGTCATTTCCGTGTGCCGCGGGGCGATATTTCTGCGGCGAAGGGCTCTGTCTGGCTCGGCATCGATGCGGGCTCGACGACGATCAAGGCGGTACTGCTCGACGAGGAGGATCGCATCCTCTATGAGTACTATGGAGGAAATCAGGGGACGCCGCTTTCGGGTGCGCGCCGGATCCTGGAGGATCTGTATGCGAAGCTCCCGGAGGGCGTGACGATCGCCGGAGCGGGTGTGACAGGCTATGGCGAGGAGCTCATCAAGCGGGCGCTTGAGACGGATGTCGGGGAAGTGGAGACGATGGCGCACTATCGCGGTGCGAAGCATTTCCTCCCCGATGTCACGACGATCCTGGATATCGGAGGGCAGGATATGAAGTGCTGCCGCATCAAGGATGGCGCGGTGGATGATATCCTTCTCAATGAGGCCTGCTCGTCGGGCTGCGGGTCGTTCCTTGATACCTTTGCCCGGTCGCTGGGGATGGATATCGGGCATTTCGCCAAGATCGCTCTCTTAGCCAAGCATCCGGTGGATCTGGGCTCGCGCTGCACGGTCTTCATGAATTCCCGTGTGCGGGAGGCACAGAAGAATGGCGTCTCGGTCGCAGATATTTCTGCGGGTCTCTCCTACTCGGTCATCAAGAATGCGCTCTACAAGGTCATCCGCCTGAAGAAGGCGTCTGACCTGGGCGAGCGGATCGTGGTGCAGGGCGGGACCTTCTACAATGATGCGGTGCTTCGCGCGCTGGAGCTGCTCCTCGGAAGAGAGGTCATCCGTCCGGATGTGGCGGGGCTGATGGGGGCGTATGGCATGGCGCTCATCACGCGGGATACCTGTCCGGCGGGGCATGTATCTACGCTCGTGACACCGGAGAAATTGAAGGCGCTGTCGTATACGAATGAAATGAAGCGCTGCCCGGGCTGCGGCAATCACTGCATGATCACGCTGACGCGATTCAATGATGGCCGTGCCTTCGTCTCGGGGAATCGCTGTGAGCGCGGGGCCTCCCTGATGCTGACGGGCAAGAGCGCGCCGCACTCATCGCTCCCGAATATGTACCGTTGGAAGGAGGATGTCATCTGGCATCGCCGTCCGCTTTCTCCGAAGGAAGCGAAGCGCGGCACGGTCGGCATCCCGCGCGTGCTCAATATGTATGAGGACTTCCCCTTCTGGCATGCCTTCTTCGGCCGTCTGGGCTACCGCGTCCTGACGTCTTCAGAGCAGATCCGCGAGATTTCTACAGAAGCGATGGAGACGATCCCGTCGTATTCCGAGTGCTTCCCGGCGAAGCTCGCGCACACGCATGTGGCGGATCTCGCGAAGCACCATCCGGATCTCATCTGGTATCCCTGCATCGACAAGGGGCCGGATGAGGGCAGTACGAACAGCTACCACTGCCCGATGGTCGCATCGTATCCGGAAAATATCGAAGCGAATATGGATGAGATCCTCAGGAAGTACAAGGTGAAGCTGCTGCATCCCTTCCTGCCGCTGCATGCGCCGAAGCGGCTCTTGAAGCAGCTGAAGAAGGTCTTTGCGCCGATGGGCATCTCTTCATCCGAGCTTGAGAGCGCGATCCATGCGGGCGAAGCGGCGGAGCGCGAGTACAAGGAAAGACTGCTCGCTGAGACGAAGCGGGTGCTGGCGGAGATCAGAAAGAAGCATGAGATCGGCATCGTGCTCGCCGGACGTCCGTACCATGTGGATCCGGCGGTGAATCACTCGATCCCGGATCTCATCAACCAGCTCGGAATGGCGGTGCTTTCGGAAGACGGCATCGCGATGGTTGGCGGTGAATATCCAAATCTCCGCGTCATGAACCAGTGGACGTGGCACAGCCGCCTCTACCGTGCGGCAGACTATGTGACGCGCCATCCGCATCTGGAGCTCGTCGAGCTGAATTCCTTCGGCTGCGGGCTGGATGCGGTCGTGACGGATCAGGTGCAGGAGATCATGCATCAGCGCGGCCGGCTCTATACCTGTCTCAAGATCGATCAGAGTTTGAACCTTGGCGCTGTACGCATCCGTCTGCGTTCGCTCAAGGCAGCCATCGAGGAGCGCGGCGAAGAGACGGGAAGCGCAAAGCCGATCGAGTATCCGAAGGCGGTCTTCACGGAAGCGATGAAGCGCGACAAGGACTATACCATCCTGGCACCGGAAATGTCGCCCATTCATTTCCCCATCATCGAAGCCGCAGTCCAGCGGGAAGGCTACCACATCGAGATCATTCCGCCGATCCATGAGGATATCGACAAGGGGCTTTCCTGTGTGAATAACGACGCCTGCTATCCGGCGATCATCACCATCGGCTCTCTCATGCGTGCGCTCACGTCAGGAAAATATGATCTTTCCAAAACGGCAGTCATGCTGTCCCAGACGGGCGGCATGTGCCGTGCGTCGAACTATGTCGGATTCCTGCACAAGGCATTAGACGAAGCGGGGCTTTCGGATATCCCCGTGATTTCCCTCAATACCCATGGCTTCGAGCCCCAGCCGGGCTTCCATTTCTCCCTTTCGATGGGACGGCGCATGATCCAGGCTGTCATCTACGGCGATGCGCTGCAGCAGTGCCTCTACCGCACACGCCCTTATGAGAAAGAGCCCGGCAGCGCAGAGACTCTCTGCCGCAGCTGGCAGAAGCGCTGCATCGAAGCCATCCTTTCCGGCGAGTCCTACACATCGTATAAAAAGAATATCGCAGGCATCATCCAGGACTTCGACCGCCTGCCGCTTTCTGATATGCCGCGCCGTCCGCGCATCGGCATCGTCGGGGAGATCTACGTCAAGTTCAGTCCCATCGCCAGCAATGACATCGTCCGTACCATCGAAGCGAATGGCGGCGAGGCTGAGGCGAGCGGCATGCTTGATTTCTTCCTCTATGGCTCGCTTGACAGCCGTTTCCAGCGGAAATATATGGATGGCACCATGAAGGAAGACCTGAAGGACACCTTCTCCCGCTACCTCTTCGAATGGTATCGGAAGCCGCTCGAAAAGGCGGTGAAAAGATCGCAGCGTTTCCATGAGATAACCGGCATCGAGAAGATGGCCAAGCGCGCCTCCCAGTACCTTTCCCTCGGCAACCGCGCGGGCGAAGGCTGGTTCTTAACGGCTGACATGATCGATCTTCTCTATCATGAATGCCGTGGTATCGTCTGCCTGCAGCCCTTCGCCTGCCTGCCGAATCACATCACCGGGGAAGGCATGGTGCATAAGCTGCATGCAGCGTATCCGGAAGCGGTCTTCCTTGCCCTTGATTGCGATGCCAGCGCGAGCGAAGTGAATCAGGAAAACCGACTGAAGCTGATGATGAATGCTCTCACGGAAAAGACGAAAGCACCGAAGGAAATGTCTTTCATTCAGAAAACCATGAATCTTAGAAAGGGAACCACACTATGATGAGAAAATTGACCGGCAAGGGCGAGCGCGTCCGTGAAAAGATGATCGAGACCACGGTCCATATCCTGCAGCAGCAGGGCTTCAAAAAAGCCACAGTCCGCTCCATCGCCAAGGCAGCCGGCGTCAATATCGCCTCCGTGCGCTACTACTTCGGCTCCAAGGAAGAGCTCATCGGTGCGGCACTCGAGTACATGATGGGCAATCTGGAGAATATCGTCTCCTACCTCGATGACAACCGCCTGACGGCGAGCGAAAGGCTGAAGAAATATATCATCGCCTACTTCCACCTTGCCCGCGAGCATCCTGCTCTCTTCCGTTCCATCTCGAATCCTTCGAGTGAGGACGCCAAGGACACCTACTTCATTTACCTCTCTCTTCTCCACAGCCAGTGCTGGGAGAAGGTCATTCGCAATGTGGCGGAGGTCACCGGCTATACCGATGAAAAAGACCTCGAGCTCAAAGCCATGCAGATCTTCGCCGCCGTCGAATTTCCTATCATTCTGGAAAGCAATAAGGGAAATTCCTTCATTCAGGGATACACCGATGACGCGACGCTTTCCCGCTATGTCGACCTCCTTCTCGATAATGTGGATGAGAAAAAGGAAAAGAATGAGTATCTGAAGGAGATCCTGCAGAAGAGTAAATAGGGACTGATGACTAGGGACTAGTGACTGGTGACTAGGGATTAGGGATTAGGGATTAGGGATTAGGGATTAGGGATAATCCCAGCTGGCGTGCAAATGAAAGAGCCATGAACACAAGCGTTCATGGCTCTTTTGTTTATGGTGCATGTCTGATAGCAGGAAACGGAAACACCGTATCGCGGAAAGTGGAAAAGGCGCGTTTCTCGTATCGTCATCCCGAGCGAAGTCGAGGGATCTTTTTCGTTGGCGGTAAGACGGCGAGTGTTTGAGAAAGAGAAATGGGAAACACCGTATCGCAGAAAGGTGGACGGTGTTTCCCATAAACGGCTTAGCGAAGGAGGCGGGAAAAAGGGGATGAAAAAGATTTCTCGCTGCGCTCGAAATGACAGCGTGGGGGATGGCTATCCCGTGCATCATACAAAGAATGTGTGGGAAAAGCACGTTTCCCGTATCGTCATCCCGAGCGAAGTCGAGGGATCTTTTTCGTTGGCGGTAAGACGGCGAGTGTTTGAGAAAGAGAAATGGGAAACACCGTATCGCAGAAAGGTGGACGGTGTTTCCCGTAAACGGCTTAGCAAAGGAGGAGGGAAAAGGGGACGGAAAAGATTTCTCGCTGCACCTGAAATAATGGGATAGAGCAGGCGGTCTGTCATGGCAATAAAGAAAAAGAGGGGGGATCCCTCTTTTTCTTTATTTCGATGGCAGCCCAAGCAGCTCTTTCAGCTCTCCTACGGTATCTGCGATCGCGTCTGCGCCGTGGGCGGCGAGCTCTTCGCGGCTGCCGTAGCCGAAGGAGACGGCGATGCAGGGGAGATGGTTGTCATGCGCGCCATCTACGTCATAGCCGGTATCACCGATCATGACGGTCTCCTTCGCAAGATGCGCTGCGTCATGGCCCTTTTCGCAAAGAAGGGAGAGTGTCTTGGCGATGATGCGCGCCTTCTGGCTCATGGTCGCATTCTGGCTTAGCTCATCATCGGGATCGCTGCCGCAGATGACATCGAAGTAGGATGTGAAGCCGAAATTTTCAATGATCCGCTTTACAAAAGGCTCCGGCTTGCTCGATGAGACGGCAAGTACATAGCCGGCGGCTTTGGCGAGAGAGAGAAGTTCGCCGATGCCGGCATAGGGCGAGCAGTCGAAGAGCGCGCCCTTTTCTTCATACAGCTCTCTGAATTTCGTGATGGCGGTCACGATGTCATCGTCTTTCATGCCGTAGAGCTTTTTCATCTGCGTATTGAGCGGCGGTCCGATGAAGGTGCGGAGCTTTTTCTCATCTGTCTCATGGATGCCGACTGCGTCAAGGCCGTACCTGACGGAGCGAAGAATGCCGGGAGCAGACTCGGAGATCGTGCCGTCCAGATCGAAAAGAAGGGTAGTGTAGTGGGGCATAGGGACCTCGGTTCGAATAAAAGTGACTAGGGATTAGGGCTCAGGGTTAGCCCGTGGGCGGGGCGCCCATGGATTGTGGATGAAAGCCTCGTATGAATGAGAAATGAGAAATGAGAAATGGTGGTGC
>ENA-ORSK01002395-ORSK01002395.1-human-gut-metagenome-genome-assembly--contig:-NODE-2395-length-12558-cov-3.556826_pt1 | contig 12558 bp, 11 predicted proteins | sample MGYA00242192_ERZ509159 | MGnify/ENA primary metagenome ERZ509159 (study PRJEB26280, sample SAMEA2338663) | human gut metagenome | biome: human gut; feature: human-associated habitat; material: faeces...
GCGTGGCGTGTATGTCGAAGCGCTGGTGTGGAGAGAGGCGTCTGTATTGATCTACGCTTACCGGCGCAGCCACTTGGAAAAAGAACTGCGGCAGACGGGTGTATCTGAACTGCTGGCGGGGTATGGATACGAGGATGACAGAGTCGACGGCTGTCTGAATCATCTGAAGGAGAGGGTTGCATACGATAGTTGTTTTCCGCATGAGATCGGCGTATTTCTGGGCTATCCGCTCGAGGATGTGAAGGGATTCATCGAGCATGGCGGGCGTGACTGCAAGAGCTGTGGGCTGTGGAAGGTGTATTGCGATACTGCCTATGCACAGCACTTATTTGATAAAATGGGCAAATGTTCCCGCGTGTACCGGCAGGTATTTTTGCAGGGACGCAGTCTGGCACAGTTGACTGTCTGTGCCTGAGACTGGGAAATTGGTAATAGGAAGAAAATTGAGAGCTGTCTGATCCCATTCTGGGCGGGATCAGTCAGCTTTTTTTGTATTCACAGTAAAAATAAACCACCTGCTATGCAGGTGTGTCCCCAGACAGCTTTAGCTTCAAGTAAAAAACCTCCTTTGCTATAATGAGTGTAGGTTCGCCAACCGCACAAATAAAGCAAAGGAGGTATCCAGATGGATAAAAACAGTTTAGCACATACACAATGGGAATGTAAGTACCATATTGTGTTTGCACCGAAGTTTAGAAGAAAAGTTGTATATGGGAAGATAAGAGCAGATATTGCCCGAATACTAAGTGAACTGTGCAAAAGGAAGGGAATAGAGATTATTGCGGCAGAAGTGTGCCCGGATCATATACACATGTTTGTAAGGATTCCACCAAAGTACAGTGTGTCAGAAATTATGGGATATCTGAAAGGAAAAAGTTCGCTAATGATATTTGAAAGGCATGCCAACTTGAAGTACAAGTATGGAAATCGTCATTTCTGGTGTAGAGGATATTATGTCGATACGGTAGGAAAAAATGCAAAGAAAATCGAAGAGTATATCCGAAACCAGCTAAGAGAAGATTTGGAGTATGACCAGATGTCATTGAAAGAGTACATTGACCCGTTTACGGGTGAGCCGGTAGAAAAAGGCAAATAAAAGAGGCTCTTTAGAGCCAGCCCGTGACTGCAGTGCGGAAGGCGAACTTTTCAGAGCCTCTTTAGAGGCAAGCAGGGAACAGCGGCTTATAGCCGCAGAGCAAACCACCAGCTAAGCTGGTGGTGCTGATTTCAATTAAACAGTCGTATTCACACCATTGACGGCGGCATGTTCGTTTTCATCCATCGGGATCACGAGGCATTTCTGACCGTCGATCATCTGGGATTTGATCTGCGGTACTTTTTCAGGTTTGACACGCAAAATGACATCATATGTCTTGATGGTATCATCGGTGTCATCTGCATCTTTGGAAGCATGGTGCATGGCTACCTACTGCTTCAGTTCTTCGACCTCAGCACGGAGTGCTTCTTCTTCGCGGACACGCGCGTTGGCTTCGAGTGTCTTCTGGTCGATCAGATGTGCGACTTCAGGCATCTGATTGCTGAAGTTTTCAGTGTAGGCCTCCTTGATGGAAGATGCCGCATCATCGGAGATGCCGGTATCGCTCATGAGTTTTCCGAGTTCCTCACCTTCGAGGATCACACCGGTTTCTTCGTCAAACAGTACATCCTGTTCTTCCATATAATCACTCATTTTCTGCTGCAGATCGAGTAATACGTCATTGCTGTTTTCGTCATCATCGCCGAGGGCGTGTTTTACAATATGGGAAAACAGATTTTTCTGCTCGGTTGCCGTGCGCTTGCTGCCGCAGCCGAGACCGTTTTCACCGAATACGCCGAGCAGGGCAAGGATGATAATCCACCACCAATTGTTGCCGAAACCGTTACACATAATTTGTTGCCTCCTTGATTTTTTGCGGCGATTCCCGCCGTCACCCCCATAATACGCAGGCGGGGCGGGATGTGTTACGGCAATTGCAAACCGCGTTTTCGAGTTCGGCCGAATTGCCGCACAGGAGACGATTTTCATAAAAACATTTGCGATGAATTAATACTTGGAATTGATTTTCGGGATATTGAAGAAACTCGGTATTAATGGTATAATAAAGCCGAATCTTCCTGCGGGCGGAATATGCACAGGCGGGTGATTCGGCTTTTTCATGAAAGGATACGAAACGAATGAAACTCGGAGTTATCGGCTTGCCCAATGTCGGCAAGAGCACGCTCTTTAACGCTATCACCAAGGCGGGCGCACAGGCTGCGAATTACCCGTTCTGCACAATTGAACCCAATGTCGGCATTGTCAACGTTCCCGATGAACGATTGGAAGTATTGAACGAGATGTATCATCCGAAGAGCCTTGTTCCCGCAACAATACGTTTTGTTGATATTGCGGGGCTTGTTCGCGGCGCATATCGCGGCGAGGGTCTGGGAAACAAATTCCTTGCGCATATTCGCGAAGTGGATGCGATAGTTCATGTTGTCCGCTGCTTTGAAGATTCAAATATTGTTCATGTTGACGGTTCGGTTGACCCTGTTCGCGACATGGAAACAATTAATCTTGAGCTTATCTATGCCGACCTTGAAACGATTGAACGCCGCATTGACAAAGCAAAGAAAAATTCAAAAAGCGGAGACAAAAAGTACCTTCACGAAATTGAATTTCTGGAACGCATTAAGGCGCATTTGGATTCCGGCAAGCCTGTGCGGAGCATGGAACTTACGGACGATGAACGCACTGCGGCGGACGAACTTTTCCTCCTGACCACAAAGCCCGTTATCTATGCCGCGAATATAGCCGAAGATGAAATCGGCAATGAACCGCCTGCCGTGCAGAAGCTTTATGACGAAGCCGCAAAAGAAGGTGCGGCTGCGCTGACCGTATGCGCAAAGGTTGAAGAGGAACTTTCCGAGCTTACGGATGAAGAAAAGGCGGCTTTTATCGAGGATCTCGGCATTGGGCAGAGCGGCCTTGACAAGCTCGTTCAAAAGAGTTACGAATTGCTCGGACTAATCAGCTTCCTGACCGCGGGGACGGACGAGGTTCGTGCATGGACGATAACAAAGGGAACAAAAGCTCCCGGTGCGGCGGGCAAAATTCACACGGATTTCGAGCGCGGGTTTATCCGTGCGGAAGTTGTGCCCTATGAAACGCTCATTGAACAGGGCAGCATGGCGGCCTGCAAGGAAAAGGGTCTTGTTCGTTCCGAAGGCAAGGATTATGTTGTTCAGGACGGTGATATAATCGTTTTCCGTTTCAATGTCTGACGAATGAACCTTTTTGCATATCACAATTCAAGATTGCTTGACTGCCGCTTTCCGCACGGTGCATTGAAATGCCGCGGGGAAGCGGCTTTGTGCATTTATCTCTCCGGGCGCGATGCGGCGCGGGCGCGTGCATCGTTGCGGCTGTGGGCCGACGGGAAAGAACTGCTCATTCCGGCAGAAAAAATCTCCCCTTGTTCATGCGAAAAACTGCGCTCGCTGCCGCTTGAAGGGGATGGGGGCTTTTGCTTTTCGTTCAATATCACTGCTCCTGCCGAACCGCAGTTGATATGGTATTATTTCATTATTGATGTTGCTCCGGAACATGACGGCGGGGAAACGACGCGGCTGTTTTACGGCGCGCCCGAAACCCGCAGCGGCATCGGAAAGTTTTACCCTGCATGGGAGACACCTCCCGATTATCAGATAACGGTTTTTGCGCGCGATTTTGAAACGCCGAATTGGTTCAGACACGGAATTGTCTATCAGATTTTTCCGGACAGGTTCAACCGTGAGTGTTTAAACGACTCGGCACGGGGCACTTGCGTTCCCGCGTTTTCAAGGGCTGAATACCATGAAAAACTCGGCCGCCGAATCATCAGGCACAAAGACTGGTTCGAACCCGTGCTGTACAGCCCCTGTGCAGGGGAAAAATTCTATTCCCCGTGCGATTACTACGGGGGCGATTTTGCAGGGATAAAACAAAAGCTTCCCTATCTTGCGCAAATCGGAGTTTCCGTTATCTACCTGAATCCGATTTTTGAGGCCGCAAGCAATCACAGGTACAACACTTCCGATTATCTGTCCGTTGACCCGATTCTCGGCAGTGATTATGATTTAACCGAGCTTTCAAAAGCGGCGGCGGAATACGGCATCCACTTAATGGCGGACGGTGTTTTTTCACACACCGGGGATGACAGTGTTTATTTTAACAAATACGGAACATATCCCTCGTGCGGCGCATACAGCGGTGCGGATTCGCCATATTATAAATGGTACGAATTCGAACATTTCCCGGATGAGTACCGATGCTGGTGGGGGTTCAAAACCCTGCCGGAGGTGAACGAGCTTCAACCCGATTATGTTCGTTTCACAGAAAGCGTGCTCAAAAAATGGGCAGGCTGCGGTATAACGTCGTGGCGGTTGGATGTTGCGGACGAATTGCCGGATGAATTTATAAAAAAGCTGCGCACAGCACTAAAAAAGCTTGATTCGGACGGTGTGCTTCTGGGTGAAGTTTGGGAGGACGCTTCAAACAAGGTTTCGGGAGGCGGGCTGCGAAAGTTTGTTCTCGGGGACGAGTTGGACAGCGTCATGAACTACCCGTTTCGCGATGCGGTATGCGATTTTCTGACGTGCAGGACGGATGCATATGCGCTGTATGAAACGCTTTCCGGGCAGCGGGAACGTTATCCCGAACCGTTTTACGGTGCCTGCATGAACCTTCTGGGCAGTCACGACACGCAGAGAATCCTGTCCTGCCTGAGCGATGCACCGCCCAAAGATACGTTGACGAGGGAACAGCAGGCGGAATATCAATACAAACCCGAAGCTGTCGTGCGCGGAAAGCGTCGGCTTTATGCGGCGTTTGCGCTCATGTTTTCAATGCCGCAGCCTCCGTGCATATACTATGGTGATGAGGCGGGAATGATGGGCCTTTCCGACCCGTTTAACAGGGGTTCCTATCCGTGGGGACGGGAGGATATCGAAATACGCAGTTTCGTCATGCGGCTTTCGGCTCTCCGCCGCTGCAATGCCGCACTGAGCAGCGGGAAAACGGCATTTGCCGCTCCGTGTGCCGATGCATTCGCCGTGCTTCGGTGCCGAGGTGAAGAAAGCGCGCTCACACTTGTCAACCGCGCCGATCATGCCGTCTGCGCCGCACTCGGTGCAGAGGATTTCCGCGAGGGTCCGGATGCCTTGAATGTCCGCACGGCGGATAAATATTCCGACGCATTTGCCGATGGTACGGTTTTGCAAAAGGATTTGGGCACGGGGCAAATCAGAGTTGAAATCCCGCCGAACGGTTTTTTGCTGCTTTTGAGCCAAACCGCCGAATAACGGGTGAATCAGTGTTTGTGCGGCGAATTCGAACCGCAAAGCCAAACGCAAAAAGAAAAATAATTAAGAAAGGAAACTTTCGCTGCGGCGAAAGCGGGTAAAAGAATGAAAAACAGTTACGGGTTTGACAGACTTTCGCGGGACATGCTCATGCTTGCCGTCGCTCTCGGAATAATCGGTCTTGCCTTTTTCGGCAGCATATCGGGTTTTGTTCTTTTGTTCACGGCGGTTTTGCTGACGGCATTGATGCTTTTCAGAACTCTTTCCGCAAACGGGAACAAAAGAGCAAACGAGTTGCGCGGTTACGAACGCGTGTCGGCATCGATAGGCAGTTTTTTTGCAAAGCTGTTCAATCGGATTAAAAATTTCTTTAAGAGGCATAAACAATATCGGTATTTTACATGCCCGAAATGCCGCCAGCGTCTGCGCGCACCGCGCGGCAAGGGCAAGATTCGGGTTACATGCTCAAAATGCGGCACACAGTTTGAAAAGCGAACCTGATTTGCCGAGATGTACGGCTGATACCGAAAAAACAGGCACTGCGGCGATGCAGCGCATTCCGTTCCGAATCGCAGGAACATCGATGATGCACCGAACGTGCCGAATTGCGTTATGAAAAATGTGATATTCAAATTCTGCGCCGCCGGATTATTGCGGCAGAAAGGAACAATATGCTTGAATTCAAATTTGACACCCAGCTGCTGATCGAGGGCAGAAATCTTTCCGAGGATGAAATTTTTGATTACATAACAAAAAATATTGAGGGCGACTGCCTGCTCGCAGTGGGCGATGAAAGCCTTATCAAAATTCATTTTCACACAAATACGCCGTGGAAAGTTGTTGAATATGCCGCCTCATTGGGCGAAATTTACGATATAGTGATCGAAAACATGGAAAGGCAGGAGCAGGGGCTTCAGGGCTGAGCGTGTTCTCGAAATCCAATCCATACGCCCGCATGATAATCATGCGCAGCATGATAATCAATGCGCAGCTTGATAATCAATGCGCAGCATTGATATGCAGGCGAAAAAACAGAAAAGCGAACAGCGAATGAAAAAGGAAGCGGGCGCGAACGCCTACTTCCTTTGCTGCATTATCTGTTGCATATTGCGGCATTATTGGTGCTTTTTCAGAAAAAGTCAGCTGCATATATTCGCCTGTCGGCGGGAATTTCAGCGAGAATCAGAAATCAATTCTTTTTTCCGTACCGAGATAATTAATACTGCATAAATGGTCATTTTCAAAATTGAGGATGAATGCGCTCGGTGCAGCAATTTTGCCGTTCAGCACGGTATTGCCGTGATGCACAATTTTTCGTATCTTTTCGGACGCATTCACAACTTCGATTGAGCATTCGTTCAAAAGAAATGCACAAATGGCCGCAGCATGGGTAACAACGGCAGCTGTTTCGCCGTCCCGCATTGAGGAAAGAATTTCGCCGACGGCAAGGGTCATTCTTTCACGCGTATCGTTAAGTGATTCACCGTCGGAGTTTTTGTAATCGTGATTTTCGTACTGATGTTCCCAAAAATCCGCATCCAATGTTTGCGGATTGCCGAGTTCGCGTTCCCGAAGGCGATAATCTGTTGAAAAGCATACGCACAGTTTTTCGGCGGTGCTGAATGCCCGTTGATACGGAGAGCTGTAAACTGCATTAACGGAGCGGAAAATATCAAGGGAAAACAGCTCCTGCGCCCGGAGGATTCCCCGCTCGGAAAGAGGCAGCAAAGCCGTCGGCATTGTTCTGTCCTTTATCGGTTCGGAATGCCTGATTAATACTATAGTTTTCATTTTGAACAACATGAATGGATGAACGGCAGCACTCAATCCGATGTTGAATGCTGCCGTTTCACTGTTTGAATTTAAATCAATCAGCCTATAGGTTCAAAATCCGCTGCTCCGTGCTTGCAGAGCGGGCAGACAAAATCGGCGGGAAGGGTTTCACCTTCGTATACATAGCCGCAGATTTTGCAGACATAACCCTTTTGCACCGTTGAACAGACGGGTGCGGTTTTGGGCTTTATTTCGGAAAGATACCGTTCATATGTCACGGATTCCGCCGATTTGTCGAGCACGACCGCTTCGGTCACTTCCGCAACAAAGAGAGTGTGAGTGCCGTGATCCCGGGCTTCAAGCACCTTGCAGCTGATATAGGCATTTGTGTATTTCGGAATATAGCGGATGCCGTTCGCGGAACGCCTTACGCAGTCGCAGCCTTCGAATTTGCTGCAATCTCTGCCGCTTTGAAATCCGAACCTTGAAATCACGCTCATCGGGACCGCATCCGTAAGCACGGAAAGGTTGAACTCCCCGCTTTCGCGAATCATTTGCTCGGTGAAGTTTGCCTTGTTGACGGCAATGGTAAGCGTTTTTGGGGAGTCCGTGAGCTGGACGGCGGTGTTAATAATGCAGCCGTTATCCTTTTCGCCGCTGCGGGCGGTAAGGACATACAGTCCGTAAGAAAATTTGAACATTGCATTGTTGTCGATTCCGCAGGGGAGCGCAGGTGCGTTATCAACTGCCTCGGCTTCTTCTTTCTGTTTGCGGAGTTCATCCTTTTCCGCAATATCCGCGGCGATTGTGTCGGCAAGTGCGGCGAGTTCGGCTGCCTGTTCGGGCTTCAGCGCGGATTTAACGGAAATCAGGCCGTTGAGCACCGTTGTGTTGCGAAGCGGTTCAATGATTGCACGCATTTGCTTGCCGCTTGTGGGAGCCCAGCTCCCGTTCTGAATAAAAGCAACGGTGCGGTTCTGCAAGCTGTGCGCGGCAAGGTCGTGCAGGAAGGCTTCCATCGTTACAAATATGCCGGAATTATAGGTCGGCGCAGCAAAAACAATGTGACTGAAGCGGAAACATGCGGCGATTATATCGGACGCAGGGGTGACGGAAACATCGTAAACGACCGTGCGGACGCCGCGGTCAAAAAGATACGCGGAAAGCACTTCAGCCGCATTTGCGGTGTTGCCGTATATGGAAGCGTAAGCAATAACAACGCCGCTTTCTTCGGGCGTGTAGCTGCTCCAAAGCAGGTATTTGTTAATAAAACTGTCGAGGTTCCTGCGCCAGACAAAACCGTGCAGCGGGCATATGAGAGAGATTTCGATTCCGGATGCTTTTTTGAGCAGAGCCTGAACCTGTGCGCCGTATTTGCCGACGATGTTGGTATAGTAACGGCGGGCTTCATCCATATAGTCGCGGTCAAAATCCACTTCATCGGCAAAAATTGCGCCGTTCAACGCGCCGAATGTGCCGAATGCATCCGCCGAAAACAGGATTTTATCAACGGTGTCGTATGTGACCATAACTTCCGGCCAATGCACCATGGGTGCGGCAATGAAGGTCAGGTTATGCCTGCCGGTTGAAAGCGTGTCGCCTTCCTTAACAATGAGTGCACGCGGCGTGATGTCAAGGCTGAAAAACTGCTTTATCATGTCTGCGATCATTTTGTTGCAGACAACAGTGGTTTCGGGGCAGCGGCGCAGAAGCTCCGCAAGCGTTGCGGAATGGTCGGGTTCCATATGCTGAATAACAACATAGTCAAGGCGGCGGCCGCTCAAAACATGCTCAACATTTTCCATAAATTGTTCGCTGACGGATTTGTCCACCGTGTCGAACAGAACGGTCTTCTCGTCAAGCAAAAGATAGGAATTGTAACTCACACCGTTCGGAACGGAATAAACACCCTCAAACATTGAGAGCCGGCGATCGTTTGCACCGACCCAAGTCAGGTCTTCGGTAACTTTCTTAACGCAGTACATATCTTAAACCTCCAAAACAGAAATAAGAATCATTCTCGATACTCGTATTTTAGCATATCCGACAGTGTTTGTACAGAGGGAAAATAAATGCAATAAAAATATATTTTAAATACTTCGGCCTTTGCAGCTTAACGCCCGAAACAGGGCAGCTCCGACAAAAGCTTTTCCGTGACAAACGGGGAATTTTGCTGTATAATACAAACATGGACGGAAGCGCACGAAAGTTCATGCGGCTTCTTATGGTTCTTGCTGCGGCATTCCGTCGGCACACATTATCTTGACCGAAAGGACGCTCTTGCAGGGCAAGGGCGACAGTGATTAATATGACAGTACGCACACGTTTTGCGCCGAGTCCCACGGGGTACCTTCACATCGGCGGACTGCGCACCGCATTATACGCTTATCTGTTTGCAAAAAAGAACGATGGCGTGTTTATTCTCCGCATTGAGGATACCGATCAGGCGCGTTTTGTTGAAGGTGCGGTTGAAAAAATTTACAGCGGCCTGAGACTTGCGGGACTTGAATGGGACGAGGGCCCGGACAAGGGCGGAAACTACGGTCCGTACGTTCAGAGCGAGCGAAAAGATATGTATCTTCCCTATGCAAAGGAACTTGTTGAAAAGGGCAAGGCGTATTATTGCTTCTGCACTAAGGAGGATTTGGATGCGCGCAGGGCGGAGGCCGAAGCACGCGGCGAAACCTTCAAATACGATAAGCATTGTCTGCACCTTTCAAAGGAAGAGGTTCAGCGCAGGCTTGATGCCGGTGAACCCTATGTGATTCGCCAGAATATCCCCGAAAGCGGTGAAGCAGGCTTTGACGACGTTATTTACGGACGGATCGATGTTGACTGTTCCGAGCTTGATGACGGCGTTCTTATAAAGGCGGACGGAATGCCGACTTATAACTTTGCAAACGTTATAGATGACCACACAATGGGCATCACGCACGTTATGCGCGGCAACGAATACTTAAGTTCCACACCGAAATATAACCTGTTATACGAAGCATTCGGCTGGGAAAAGCCCGTTTACATCCACCTTACCCCCGTTATGAAGGACGCGACGCGCAAGCTCAGCAAGAGGCACGGTGATCCCGGGTTTGAGGATTTGATTGCACAGGGTTACCTTGCGGAGGCGATTATAAACTATGTTGCGCTTGTCGGCTGGAGCCCCGGAAACGATCGCGAGTTTTTCACCATGGACGAGCTTAAGGAAGCATTCAGCATTGAGGGTCTCAGCAAGTCTCCCGCAATTTTCGATGAAACAAAGCTCAGGTGGATGAATGCGGAATACATCCGCAAACTTTCGCCCGAGGAATACATCCGCCATGCCGAACCCTATCTCGAAGCGGCAGGCTGCGGGCATATGGATAAGTCGATTTTTGCGCGAATCCTTCAGCCGCGCACGGAGGTGTTCACGGATATTACCGAAACCGTTGCTTTCCTTGCAAAAATGGACGAGGATTATTCCGTTGACCTGTACACAAATAAAAAATCCAAAACGAACCCCGAACTTTGCCGCGATATTCTTGCAGCGGTGATTCCGGAGCTTGAGGCTTTGCCCGAATGGACGGAAACGGCACTGCATGATTTCCTTATGAATTATGCGGCGGAACACGGCATGAAGAACGGCACGCTGCTTTGGCCGGTTCGAATTGCAATGAGCGGAAAGACAGTTACCCCCGGCGGCGCGATCGAAATTGCTGCACTGCTCGGCAGGGAAGAAGCTCTGCGCAGGCTGCATCACGGCCTCGATAAATTGAACAATATATAAACTGAATTCGTTTGAATCGAAACATTGTCGGCGGCTCAGACATACATGTGTGAGCTGCCGACTTGCTGTTTATCGCAAGCGAAAAAGGGGAACATTGAATGAAAGTTTTGATCGGAACAACCAATCCTTCAAAAGCTGATTGGCTCGGCGGACTTATCGGCGCGGGCACGGAGCTTTTGACGCTTGGGGATGTCAATATCTCCGCCGAACCCTCCGAAACGGGGGCGACACCTGCCGAAAATGCCGCAATTAAGGCTGAATTTTACGGCAAAACATTTCAACCCGTTGTGTGCCACGATTCGGGGCTCTATTTTGCGGAGCTTGCATTTGATGACCCGCGTCAGCCCGGGCTGCATGTCCGTACTCCGAACGGAAGAGCAAGGTTTTGCAATGACGAGGAGATGCTTGCATACTATGCAGCACTTGTACATTCCCTCGGCGGCGCGGCAACGGCGATGTATCTGAGCGGCTTTGCGGTTTTTGCGGACGGAAAACTCAGCACTTTCGCCTTCAGCAGAGAGGATGCCGCACATGCAGCGTTTATCATGACGGATAAACCTTCCGCTTCGCGCCATCCCGGTTGGCCGTTGGATTCAATATCGGTCAGACCCGATTCCGGGCTGTATTTTACGGGCGAGTCGTATTGCGGCAAACAGCCCGTGAGCCTTTCGCAAACAAAAAAAGGAACAGGCGGATTGCAAAAATCGGCTGCCGATGCGGAATTGCGCCGCTTTCTGAAAAAAGCACTCGGATTGTGATGAATTAAATAATTGCCTTGAAAACGAACAAAGCCGGCACTCAACAACGGGTGCCGACTTTGCTTATTTTGTTTCTTAATCACTCATCGCATGAACCGCAGAAAAACATGCGCTGCCTGCCGTGCTTATAAAATCGCGGTGCGGAGAATTGCAAGCGCGTCCACAGTGGTAATGCTGCCGTCGCCGTCCATATCCGCAAGCTCGGGATGTTCAAGTTCACCGACCTGCATAACATACCGCAGAACAAGCAGTGCATCCAAAGTGTCAACGGAACCGTCCATGTTCACGTCGCCGATTTCGGCAGGGGGAGCTGCATGTTCATACAGTGCAGTCACGGTGATATCGGAGTTTACGGGGGTACTGTCATAATCCCAGCCGATGAACGTGAAGCCTTCATGTTCGGGTGCGGCGGGGAAGAGTTCACTTCCGAGAATTTCGCCCGCAGGAACAGTTGCCGTGCCGAGAATTTTACCGGTCACGCCGTCTTCAAACGTCACGGTGTATTCCTCCGTTTCGCCGCCTTCGTCCATAAGCCATACCTGTGTGCCGTAGAAGGGGTTTGCGGTGCCGATGGTAAGTCCGCTTGACGTTTCAGCAAAAACTCGGAGACCGTGATTATAGGGATCGCCGAAACCGTTGGTTGTTACTGTTTCAAAGTTTACACCGTCATCGGAAATATACATGTCAAAACCGCGATCCGCATCAGTGAGATAGGAAGCGCAGGTCAAAAGGCTGCGAACGGCTGCTATAACGCCTTCAATGCCGCCAAGCTTTTCGATAAGGTCACGAATGCTGCCGAAATCGGGAAGAGCATCGGGGTTCTGTGCGGATATTTCTTCACGCATCAAATACGCCTTCACGGTTTCCGGTGCGATGCCCTTTTTGTCGAGGTCGATACCGAGTTTCGAAACATCACCGGTTGCGAGCATAAGCGCAATCTCTTCG
>ENA-ORSK01002399-ORSK01002399.1-human-gut-metagenome-genome-assembly--contig:-NODE-2399-length-12527-cov-10.257136_pt1 | contig 12527 bp, 8 predicted proteins | sample MGYA00242192_ERZ509159 | MGnify/ENA primary metagenome ERZ509159 (study PRJEB26280, sample SAMEA2338663) | human gut metagenome | biome: human gut; feature: human-associated habitat; material: faeces...
TTCCCTATACCAAGAGCTTTCTGTATCACGAAATGGAGTATGGCTGCAAGGCATCGGGGGTAAAGCGCATCCGGGTGCATGACATTCGACACAGCCACGCCAGCCTGCTGGTGGAGATGGGCTTCTCTCCGCTGCTGATCGCGGAGCGGCTCGGACATGAAAAGGTACAGACAACGATGGACACGTACAGTCACCTGTACCCCAACAAGCAGGTGGAGGTAGCCAGACAGCTTGACGGCATTATGCCGTGAGCCTCTGGCTACAAAAATCGCTGCAAATGTAGCCAATTTGTAGCCGCTAAAAAAGAAAAATCCTGAAAAACGCTGTATTACCAACGTTTTTCAGGATTCAGAAAGCACTAAATATTTATTCCCACTCCACCGTTCCCGGGGGCTTGGAGGTTATGTCGTAGACTACGCGGTTTACGTGAGGTACTTCGTTTATTATGCGGTTGGATACGCGGCCGAGTATCTCATATGGGATGTGCGCCCAGTCAGCCGTCATGAAATCGACCGTGGTGACAGCGCGGATGGCTATAAGCTCATCATATGTGCGGCCGTCTCCCATTACGCCAACGGTCTTTACGCCGGGCAATACGGCGAAGAACTGGCTCATCTTGTCAGCATAGCCGCATTTGTCCATTTCGTCGCGCAGCACCGCGTCCGCATCCTGCAATATGCGCACCTTTTCGGGCGTGACTTCGCCTATTATACGCACGCCAAGGCCGGGGCCAGGAAACGGTTGCCGCCACACAAGTTCATGCGGAATGCCCAGCATTTCGCCCACGCGGCGCACTTCATCCTTGAAAAGATCCTTCAGCGGCTCTATCGTGCCAAGGAACTTTATATCGTCAGGCTGCTTGACCTGATTATGATGCGTCTTTATGACGGCGGCGTCGCCCTTGCCGCTTTCTATGCGGTCGGGATATATGGTTCCCTGCGCAAAGAAGCCGTCGCCATAGCTTTCGCGTATCTTGTCCCAGAATACGCGGTAAAACTCCGTGCCGATTATCTTGCGCTTCTGTTCCGGGTCAGTAACGCCTGCAAGGGCCTTTAGGAAGCGCTCCTGGGCGTTCACGCGGATAAAGTCCAGATCGCGGTTTTTAAAGGCCGCCTCGACCTCGTTTCCCTCGTCTTTGCGCATGAGACCGTGATCCACGAATATGCAGTGGAGCTGGCCGGGCAGCGCCTTGGAAAGCAGCGCCGCGCATACGGAGGAATCCACGCCGCCGGAAAGGGCAAGCAGCACATGTGCATCGCCCACCTGCTTTTTGACGTCAGAGATGAGCTGCTGCTCAAGGTTCTTCAGGTCGTAGTCTCCCTTTGCGCCGCAAACCGAGTAAAGAAAGCTGCGTATCATTGCGGTTCCATTGGGCGTGCTTTCAACCTCGGGGTGGAACTGGAAGCCATAGAGCTTTTTAGCGGCATTTTCTATTGCCGCATTCTCGCAGGAGACGGTGTGAGCAATTGATCTGAATCCCGCGGGGAGCTTTGTCACCTGATCGGTATGGCTCATCAGCCCGATCTGTGCGGGGTCGAGCCCGGCAAACAGCGGGGAATCGGTGCTTACCTGCATCTTTGTCCTGCCGTATTCGCTGGAGGAGCAGGGAGAGACCTCGCCGCCGAGCGACCAGGAGAGCAGCTGCATGCCGTAGCATATGCCGAGCACCGGTATGCCTATATCGAATATGGCCTTGTCGCAGTGGGGGGATTCCTTCTCGTATACGCTGTTGGGGCCGCCGGTAAGTATGATGCCTATGGGGTCTATCTCCCGTATCTTATCCAAGGAAATATCTCCCGGCTTTACTATGGAGTAAACGCCGCATTCTCTTACTCTTCGGGCGATGAGTTCTTTGTACTGTCCGCCGAAATCAAGTATCAGTACCGTCTGTGCTGCCATTTATTGTCTCCTTTAAATAATATTACGCAATATCGCAATATAATAATATTACCGCTTATGCTCCGCTCTGTCCAGAGCCGCCGCGATGAACCCCCTGAACAGCGGATGGGCTTTGTTGGGGCGGGATTTGAACTCCGGGTGGTACTGCACGCCCACGAAGAAGGGCCTGCCGGTAAGCTCGACCGTCTCTACCAGCCTGCCGTCCGGGGACATACCGGAAAGGGTAAGGCCAGCCCTGGTAAGGACATCCCGATAGTCATTATTGAACTCATATCTGTGGCGGTGGCGCTCGGATATACGGCTTGTACCGTAGCAGCGCTCCATGGTGGTGCCGGGGGCTATTTCGCAGGGATACTCCCCAAGGCGCAGCGTGCCGCCCTTATCTATATTTTCGCTCTGTCCGGGCATAAAGTCTATAACCTTGTGCCTGCAAAGCTCATCAAATTCTCCGGAATGTGCGTCTGAAATGCCTGCAACGTGCCTTGCGTACTCTATGACGGCTATCTGCATGCCGAGGCATATGCCGAAATAGGGGATGCCATTCTCCCTCGCATACCTTGCCGCAAGTATCATTCCGTCTATGCCGCGGCTGCCGAAGCCGCCGGGGACGATTATCCCGTCCAGATCGTCCAGCATCTCATTACAGCTGGCTTCGGTGAGCGTCTCTGAATCTATCCAGCGTATGCGGATATGTGTATTGAGGGCATAGCCCGCGTGGCGCAAGGCCTCCGCAACGGAAAGGTATGCGTCGTGGAGCTGTACATACTTGCCTACGAGGCCTATGCGTACTTCCTTCTCGCGGGATTTTATGCGCCGCACCATGTTCTCCCATTCCGCAAGGTCGGACGCGGGCGCGTCTATGCCAAGCTCCCGGCAGACGACGTCGGAAAAACGGGACTGCTCCAGCATCAGCGGCGCTTCGTAAAGGCAGGGGAGAGTGATGTTTTCTATGACGCAGTCCAGCTTCACGTTGCAGAAGAGGGATATCTTTTTGAATATGGAATCCTCGAGAGGCTCGTCGCAGCGGAGGACTATTATATTGGGGTTTATGCCCATGCCCTGAAGCTCCTTTACGGAATGCTGGGTGGGCTTGGACTTGTGCTCATCGGAGCCGCGGAGGAAGGGGACGAGGGTAACGTGTATGAACAGGCTGTTCTCCCTGCCTACCTCCAGGGATATCTGCCGCACAGCCTCTATAAAGGGCTGGGACTCTATATCGCCTATGGTGCCGCCTATTTCGGTTATTACCACATCGGCGTCTGTCTGCTTGCCCACACGGTATACGAAATCCTTTATTTCGTTGGTTATGTGGGGTATGACCTGCACTGTGGAACCAAGGAATTCTCCGCGGCGCTCCTTATTCAACACGTTCCAGTATACCTTACCGGTGGTAAGATTGGAATACTTATTCAGATCTTCGTCGATAAAACGCTCGTAGTGACCCAGATCAAGGTCTGTTTCGGCGCCGTCCGCCGTTACATATACCTCGCCGTGCTGATAGGGGCTCATGGTTCCCGGATCCACGTTTATATATGGATCCAGCTTTTGCGCCGCTACCTTGAGACCGCGGTTTTTGAGCAGCCTGCCGAGAGATGCCGCGGTGATGCCCTTACCAAGGCCGGATACCACGCCGCCGGTAACGAAGATGTATTTAGTCATGGTTGCTATTCCTCCTCTACTTGTATGTGGAAAGTATGCTTTGGGCTATAGTTATGCGGGTGACGCACCTGTCCATGGCCTGCTTTTCAATGAAGCGGTGCGCCTCCTTTTCCGTCATCTTCAGCTGCTCCATAAGCAGCAGCTTCGCGCGGTTTATTATGCGTATCTCCTCCATCTTTTCCTCTATGGAGGCGGTTTTTTGTTCCATGCGCCGCAGGCGTTCCCTTGTGCCGCAAAGGAGCTGCAGCGATTGGGACACCGTCTGCGAGGAGGTGGGCTTCGGGAGCGCCAGCACGCCAAACGGGGATACCCGGCCGTTTATATCGGGATAATGCTCCGCCTTTACCAAAAGAAGAACCCCTGCGCCGCTGTTTTCGCATATGTAGAGGGCAAGGCGGGTGCCGAAATCGTCGGGTAGCGGAGCGTTGATTATGACTATGTCGTATTTGCTTTCGAGAAGGCGCCGCCGGGCACTGGAAACGTCGGATACAGCGGTGACCGGATAAAAGCGGCTCTCCGGCAGCAGCGCCAGCATGGATTCGTTGAATTTGGGAGATGAGGACACCAGCAGCACGCTGTAACGGCGCTCGGTAAATTCCATTTGCGCATCCTCCTTATCCCTGAATAATTAAAGTGCGGTTATTTTGTGTAAAAGTCGATTATAGCTTGAGGCAGACTTGCCGCTATAAAGCTGCTGCGCGCTGCGGCTGACTGCGCCTTTTTAAGAGTGCTGGGCAGCATTGCAAATTTTGCCCTGACATCTTCAGGTGCTGTATAGAGGTTAATGTCCGCCGCCTCGGGCAGCGCCATATCCTGACGAATTCCGTCAAGCCCTGCGTATATTATCAGCGCGAAGGCCAGATAAGGGTTGCAGGCAGGATCGGGGGAGCGCAGCTCTGCCCGGCGGTATTCGCCCTCTGCCGCAGGTATACGTATAAGCTGTGAACGGTTCTCGCTGGACCAGGATATGTACCGGGGAGCCTTATTGCTGCCGAAACGCAGGTAGGAATCCTCGGTGGTGTTTAAAAATGCCGTCATATCGGATATGTGTGATAGTATGCCGGCTATCACCTGAGGCAGCGCATCGCCGCCGTCCTCCGACCTGACGGATATATTGATGTGCATGCCGTTTCCGGAGCGGTTTTCGAGGGGCTTTGGCGAAAAGTCGGCGCAAAGTCCGTTGCGGGCGGCGACTGTATTCACGACGCCGCGGAAAGTCACCGCGTTGTCTGCAGAGATCACGGGGTCGGAGTAGCGGAAGTCTATCTCGTTCTGGCCGGGGCCTTCCTCATGGTGGGCGCTTTCCGGTTTTATGCCCATCTGCTCCAGGGTGAAACATACCTCCCTACGGACGTTTTCGCCCTTGTCCTCAGGGGCAATGTCCATATAGCTGGCGTTGTCGTATGGCAGCTTCGTCGGCTCGCCGTTTTCATCCAGCTTAAAAAGATAGAACTCCATCTCGGAGCCGAAGGCGAAGGACACGCCCTGTTCATGAGCGCGATCTACAGCCTTGGCGAGTATGGAGCGGGTATCGGCCTCGAAGGGGGTGCCGTCAGGGTAAGTTATGTGGCAGAACATTCTTATTACCTTGCCCTGCTCTGAAAGCCAGGGCAGGAAGGTTAGGGTGGAGGTGTCCGGGTGCAGGAAAAGGTCGGAATGCACCTCGCCGCCAAAGCCCGCTATGGCTGAGGCGTCGATGGCTATACCGTACCTGAAAGCGCGTCCCAGCTCGTCGGGCAGTATGGCTATGTTTTTCTGCCTGCCGCGGATATCGCAGAAGGCAAGGCGCACGAACTTTACGTCCTCTTCTGCCGCGTACTGCATCACTTCGTCTGCGGTGTAATTCATAAGCTCTCCTTAAAAAGTGAAAACGCTCATTCATATTGGGACACCTTGTCCTTGGATATGAATGAACGCCTTTGCCCATTAATATCGGAATGTTAGCACAATCCCAGACCCGCGTCAATGCTTTTTTGGCTGTAAGGACAAAATTTTAAATCAGCCTTGACATCTGACGCATATGCGGTATAATGCTTTTTTATAAAGGCAAAGGCGTCTCGGAGAGTGTTTTCCGCGACGCCTTTTTTATTTAAGCTATTAATTTTTTAGTATAAAAGGAGAAACAGAGTATGAATTCGGTACCGGATTATTTCGGAAGCCTGGTGTTTGACGACAGGGCGATGAAGGCAAAGCTGCCCTTCGGAGTGTACGATTCGCTCAGAAAGACCATCGACGAGGGGGCCAACCTGAATACAGATGTTGCCAACGCGGTAGCCGACGCAATGAAGGATTGGGCCGTGGAGCACGGGGCTACACATTTTACCCACTGGTTCCAGCCCCTTACCGGTATAACTGCCGAGAAGCACGACAGCTTTATAGCGCCATCGCCGGACGGCGGCGTCATAATGGAATTTTCCGGCAAAAACCTCATACAGGGCGAGCCTGACGCGTCGAGCTTCCCTTCAGGGGGACTGCGCGCTACCTTTGAGGCCCGCGGCTATACGGCGTGGGATCCTACCTCATACGCATTCATAAAGGATAAAACCCTCTGCATACCTACGGCCTTCTGCTCCTATGGCGGCGAGGCGCTGGATAAAAAGACGCCGCTGCTGCGCTCAATGCAGGCGCTGAATAAGCAGGCCATGCGGATAATGCGGCTCTTCGGCAATACCGATGTCAAATGTGTGCGCACCTGCGTAGGCCCCGAGCAGGAGTATTTCCTCATAGATAAGGATATGTATGAGCAGCGCAAGGATCTGGTGTTCTGCGGGCGGACCCTATTCGGAGCAAAACCGCCTAAGGGGCAGGAGCTGGACGACCATTACTTCGGGGCCATAAAGCCCAGGGTAGCTGCCTATATGGCAGAGCTGGATGAGGAACTGTGGAAGCTTGGGATACTGGCAAAGACAGAGCACAACGAGGTGGCCCCGTCACAGCATGAGCTTGCGCCAATATATACCACCACGAACATCGCAACCGACCATAACCAGCTTACTATGGAAATAATGCAGAAGGTGGCCTCCAAGCATGGCCTGGTATGCCTGCTGCACGAAAAACCCTTCGCCGGGGTAAACGGAAGCGGCAAGCACAACAACTGGTCCATAGCTACCGATAACGGCGTGAACCTTCTCACCCCGGGCGAAACGCCCCATGAGAACGCTCAGTTCCTGCTGTTCCTCGTAGCCGTCATACAAGCGGTGGACGATTATCAGGATCTGCTTAGGCTGTCTGTAGCTACAGCCGGAAATGATCATCGTCTCGGGGCAAATGAGGCGCCGCCCGCCGTGGTCTCCATGTTTTTAGGCGATGAGCTTACGGCGGTGCTGGATGCCATAGAGAAGGACGAACCCTACAGCGGAGTGGAAAAGACCGTCATGAAGCTGGGCGTGCATACACTGCCCCGGTTCATACGTGATACAACGGACCGAAACCGTACATCTCCCTTCGCCTTTACGGGCAACAAGTTCGAGTTCCGCATGCTGGGCTCATCCGACAGCATAGCCTGCGCCAACATCATGATAAATGCCGCCGTTGCGGAGTCCCTGAGACAGTATGCCGATAAGCTGGAAGGCGCGGAGAATTTTGAGGGTACGTTGCACGACCTTATACGCAGCACTGTAAAGGAGCACAAGCGGATACTGTTCAACGGCAACGGCTATGACGATGAATGGCTGAAGGAGGCGGAAAGCCGCGGACTGTTGAATCTTCGGACTACGCCGGATGCACTGCCTGCCATGCTGGAGAAGAAGAACGTGGATATGCTGATGCGGCACAGGGTTTATTCCCGAGCCGAGATACAGGCGCGCTACGAGATAATTCTGGAGAATTACTGCAAGACTGTCAATATTGAAGCGCTGACCATGGTAGACATGGCGCGCAAGGAGATACTGCCCGCAGTTGCCGCATACGAAAAGGATCTGGCGGATACCCTCGAGGCAAAGCTAAAGATGCTGCCGGAGCTTACAGGAAGGTATGAGAGAAGGACTATAGCAAAGCTTTCCGGGCTTGTGGATGAGATAGATGCTGCGGCGGAGGAGCTTGACAGCGCCGCCATCAGGCTAAAGACCATAAACGACGTTGCGGAAGCATCGTACTATATACGGGACGTTATACTGCACAAAATGGCCGAACTCAGGGTAGTGTGCGACGAGGCCGAGATGCTTACGGCTGAGAAGTACTGGCCATTTCCCACATACGAAAAGCTACTGTTCGGAGTAAGGTAGAAACGTAATACAAAAGCAGCGCAGCCAGAGGTATTGATGATTTGGCTAATCGAAAACCCCATGTTCCGCATTGGAGCATGGGGTTTTTGAAAAAAGCTCGGTGGCCTCTCTGTGCCGGGCATAAAGGCGATTGCATGCCGGAGTATTTGTGAAAGCGTCCGTCAGTTCCGGTCTGCATAACTACAGGTATGCTATATTGAATGTATTTTCCAGCAAGGACGCACTTTCGCTCCGGATTTACCGCTGATCATTTGCAAAAAAAGTGGCCCATCGGGGTGGACGATGGGCTGATACTGTTATTTTACATAATCCACGTGCAGCAGTTCATGTGTCCTGTCTTTAAGTATGCCGCTGTACAGTTCCTCCATGAGGGGATTTTCTTCCGAGCGGCGTATGAGACACATTCTGTCGTTTCGGTACAGGGACTCGGAGCGCTGTCTTCGCTCACCGGATTTTGCGAACGGCTGGCCTGCGCCGGATACGCAGCCGCCGGGACATGCCATTACCTCCACCATGTGGTAACTGACCTCGCCCTCTTCTATGCGGTGGATGAGTTTATCGGTGTTTTCCAGGCCGCTGACTATGGCAATTTTTATCTCCTCGCCGTTATGGGTGATGCTGCACTCCTTGAGGCCTGCTATATCGCGGACGCCGGAGTTGGCAATGGAACGTATCGCGCCTGCGGATTTGTCATCGGAGATCCTTCTTAGCACCGCTTCGGTAACGCCGCCTGACGCGCCGAATATCAGGCCGGCGCCGCTGCTCATGCCGAAGGGCATACTAACGGCCTCTGGTTCCAGCTCGTCAAAGCGTATGCCGCTTTGACGTATCATCTGGATTATTTCCTGGGAGGTTATTACATAGTCTACGTAGGGCGTGCCGTTCTTGTCCCTGAATTCGTCACGCATGGCCTCGAATTTTTTGGCGGTGCAGGGCATTATGGCGACGGATACAACCCGCTTTCCGCAATTGCCGAAGTATTCCTTTATTACGGAACCGAACATCTCCATTGGAGAGCGGCAGGTGGAAATATTTTCCAATATCTCAGGGTGGCGGGTTTCCGCAAAGCGTATCCAGGCCGGGCAGCAGGAGGTGTAGAGGGGCAGCTTGCCGCCTGTCTCGAGGCGCTCAAGGAATTCACTGCTCTCTTCAAGCACCGTAAGGTCGGCGCTGGTGGAGGTATCGAACACCTCGTCAAAGCCCATGCGGCGCAGGGCGGCTACAAGCTTGCCCATGGCAAGGTCGCCGTATTTTTCGTTAAAGGTCTTGCTTACACCTGTGCGTACGGCAGGGGCGATCTGAGCGATTACGCGCGTATTACTATCCGCAAGGTCTTCCCATAGCCGCTCGGTGTCCTTTTTTATGACGATAGCGCCGGTGGGGCAGACGGCGGCGCACTGGCCGCAGCCCACGCAGCCGGACTCCGCCATAGGCCTGCCGAAGGCGGGGGAGACTACCATATTCGCGCCGCGGTATGCGAAATCTATGGCGCCCACGTGCTGTACCTCATTGCACATTCTTACGCAGTCGCCGCAGAGTATGCATTTGCTGTGATCGATGGAGATACAGGGGGAGGAACAGTCCGGGTCGGGCTTTGTCTGTGCGTTTGGGAAGCGCACCCCGGTTATGTGAAAGCGCTGTGCAAGCTGCTGGAGCTTGCAGTCGCTGCTCTTTTCGCAGGTGGTGCAGTCGCGGCAATGATTTGCAAGCAACAGTTCCAGTATATTCCTGCGATATTTCCTCAGGCGCGATGTGTTGGTGTATATTGTCATTCCGGCCTTGGGAGGGGTGGAGCAGGCGGCGTGTATATTGCCCCTGTCGTCCTCTACCATGCACATACGGCATGCGCCGTATACGGAAAGCTCGGAGTAGTAGCAGAAGGTGGGCAGCTCGATACCTGTCCTGCGTATCACTTCGAGAAGGTTCTTTTCCTCGCCGGTAAGCTCGATGGGTATGTTGTCTATGGTCATAAACTTTCCGGTCATGGTTACGCCTCCTTTACAGCGCCGAAGCTGCAGTTTTCTATGCAGGCGCCGCACTTGACACATTTGGCGGCGTCTATGGTGAAAGGCTGCCTTATGACGCCGGATATGGCGTTTACGGGGCAGCTGCGCGCGCACTTGGAGCAGCCTTTACATACCTCGGGATCGATGTATATGCGCCTGAGCTTGGAGCAGTTGTGGGTGGGGCAGTATTTGTCCCGCACGTGTGCAAGGTATTCCTCGCGGAAATTCCTGATGGTGCTTACTACCGGGTTGCCTGCGGTCTTGCCCAGGCCGCAGAGGGCAGTGGAGGATATTGTGTCCGCAAGCTCCAGAAGCAGGTCTATGTCCTCCTCGCGACCGTTGCCCGCGACTATGCGCTCGAGTATCTCCAGCATGCGGCGGGTGCCTTCGCGGCAGGGCACGCACTTGCCGCAGCTTTCGTTCTGAGTGAAGTGCATGAAAAAGCGCGCTACTTCCACCATGCAGGTGCTGTCATCCATTACCACAAGGCCGCCGGAACCTATCATAGCGCCCGCTTTTTTGAGGGAATCGAAGTCCAGAGGCATATCCAGGTGGTCTTCAGCAAATGTAAGGCAGCCGCCGGAGGGCCCGCCTATCTGTACTGCTTTGAACTTCGCACCGCCGCGCATGCCGCCGCCTATGTCGAATATGACTTCCCTTAGGGTGGTGCCCATAGGCACCTCAATAAGGCCGGTATTGCTTATATTGCCGGTGAGGGCGAAGGCCTTGGTGCCGGGGCTGGTAGGGGTGCCGAAGGATCGGAACCACTCGATGCCGTTGTTTATTATGGGAGCTACGTTGGCAAAGGTTTCAACGTTATTCAGCACCGTGGGGCAGTCAAAGAGGCCGTGTTCTACGGTGCGCGGGGGCTTTACGCGTGGCATTCCGCGCTTGCCTTCTATTGAGGCGGTAAGGGCGCTGCCTTCGCCGCAGACAAAGGCGCCTGCGCCGCGGTTTATATGGAGATGGAAGCGCTTTCCGGAGCCGAGGATATTGTCGCCTAAAAGTCCTGCGGAGGTGTCCTGCTCGATGGCCATCTTCAGCCGCTCCACCGCCAATGGGTACTCGGCGCGGACATATATATAGCCTTCGGTAGCCCCGCAGGCTATACCTGCTATCATCATGCCCTCTATCATTCTGTGGGGGTCGCCCTCCATAACGGAACGGTCCATAAATGCGCCGGGATCCCCCTCGTCGCCATTGCAGACTATGTATTTTTGTTCCGCCTTCTGACGGGCTACCTGCGCCCATTTTTTGCCCGTAGGATAACCGCCGCCGCCGCGGCCTCGGAGACCTGAATCCTCCATGAGTTTTATCACGGAATCCGGAGTCATATCGAAAAGCACCTTTTCAAAGGCGGAATAGCCGCCGATCGCAAGGTACTCGGGAAGCGAGGTGGCGTCGATATGGCCGCAGTGCTCCAGCACGAGACGGGTCTGCTTTTTATAGAATGGTATATCCTCCTGACGGGGATAGCTTACGCCGTCCTTATGATAGCTGAGCCGTTCGACTATCTCGCCGTTCATTACGGTCTTTTCCACTATCTCTTCGCAGTCCTCAAGCTTTACCTTGGTGTAAAGGTAGCCATAGGGTTCTATGCGCACGAGGGGACCCATCTCGCAGAAGCCGTGGCAGCCGCTCTTTTTAAGGCCCACGGTCTTCACATTGCTGCTATCGCAGCCGTCATGACCGTGACTGTGATGCTCATGATCGAGTTCGACTTGACAGTACAGTCCCTTTTCGTCTATAAGCTCCTTGAGCCTGGCGTAAATATCCAGTGAACCGCCTGCGACGCAGCCTGTGCCCGCGCAGACGAGTATCTTTAATGACTGCGAAGAAAAGGCGGCGGAGTATGCCCTCCGTGCTGAGATAAGGTCTATCCTGCTTTTTAGCCTATACATATGTTAATCCTCCTTATTGCGGAGCCCGGCTATAAGTTCGCTGGCCTTGTCAGGGGTCATGGAAGGGTGCACCGTGTCATTTACGGTAAGCACCGGAGCAAGACCGCATGCGCCGAGACAGCTCACGGTATCCAGAGTGAACATCAGGTCGTCTGTAGTGTGCTTGCTTTCTGATAAGCCCAGTTCATTGCGAAGCCGCTCCAGTATCGGAATGGACTTTCTTACATGGCAGGCGGTGCCGTCGCAAACCTTGATGACGTATTTCCCCTTTGGCTCGAGGGAAAAGTTCTCGTAAAACGTTGCGACGCTGTAAAGCCGCGCCTCGCCTACGTTGAGTCGTTTTGCCATATAGGGGAAAGCCTCCTGCGGCAGATAGTGGTAGTGCTCCTGTACATCCTGAAGGATAGCGATGGTATTCCGCGGCGCGCAGTCGTGCGCTTCCAGTATCCTGTCAAGCAGGGCATAATCAAATCCTGAGCTCATCATACACCTCCGCGATAATGAGAAATTATATGTTATGTCTATGTTTTAACATACATATCATATATATGCAACATAAAGAATTTTACTCAAAACGTGAATCAGATAGAAAAATACAGAAAAAATAATATTTGTTGGAGGAAAAAAGAATTTTCGCTGCAATCAACATGACTAAATGCAGGAAATGAGTCGTTAAAAAATACTGAAAATACTGGATATTAGATTCGTGATACGAGAATGCAGATGTAAATTTGCAGGATTTGCGTCATGCGGTTTCGCAGGAGAGAATGATATGGAGCTTATGAATAACCATGCATATATTAATTTATGAATATATTATAAAAAAATTATATAAATAT
>ENA-ORSK01002400-ORSK01002400.1-human-gut-metagenome-genome-assembly--contig:-NODE-2400-length-12512-cov-5.818977_pt1 | contig 12512 bp, 10 predicted proteins | sample MGYA00242192_ERZ509159 | MGnify/ENA primary metagenome ERZ509159 (study PRJEB26280, sample SAMEA2338663) | human gut metagenome | biome: human gut; feature: human-associated habitat; material: faeces...
TGAAAGCAGGGATGAGTGACTGGTGACTAGGAATTAGTGGCTAGGGATTAGGCTGGCGATACGAGAAAACCGCTAGTTTCAAACCTCCGCGGCGCTTAGATCCTTCGACTCAGTTCTCCTGCTTCAGATAAGCCATTTCCTAACACACGACTTTTTTCTCCGCTCAGGATGACGAAATGCGCCGCACCAACCACTTTGAACCCGTAGAACCCGCGCCCCCTCTTTCATACGCAATCGAGGGTTAGCACGTTCCACGGGCTAACCCTGAACCCTGAACCTATAAACTGTTTTTATAGACCGACATGCTACATGCCGGCCACGGAGTATTACTATGGCAATTCTACGTATCAATGGTCTGTCGAAATCCTTCGGCATCAAGACTGTCTTTGAAAATGTGTCCTTTGACATCCGAAGCGGGGAACGCATCGGTCTGGTCGGCGCGAATGGCGCGGGCAAGACGACGCTCCTGAAATGCATTCGCGGTGACGAGGAATACGATAAAGGCTCCGTCAAGGCGAGCGACGGTGCCATCATCGGCTACCTCCGTCAGGATTTCAATTACACCTCCCATACCATCCGCGAGGAAATGGAGGAGGCGTGGCGGGATGTCCTCTTTTATAAAGATCGCATCGAAGCGCTGACGAAAGAGCTCGAGCAGCACAAGGACGATGAGAAGCTCATTGAGCAGTATGGCAAGGCAGAAGAGCGATTTGAATTCTTAGGCGGTTATGATTATGAGTCGATGACGAAAAAGATCCTGACCGGGCTCGGCTTCAGAGAGGAGGATTGGGACAGAGACATCCACGCCTTCTCCGGCGGGCAGAAGGTCCGTATCAACCTTGCCGCCGCCTTCGTGCGCCATCCGGATTTCCTTCTCCTAGACGAACCGACGAACCACCTCGACATGGGCATGCTCGAGTGGCTCGAAGACTACCTGCGCTCGTACAAAGGCGGGATCCTCATGATCTCCCATGACCGCTATTTCTTGGATGCAGCGGCGACGGGGATCATCGATCTGGAGAACCATCATATCCGAAGCTTCCGTGGAGGCTACTCGCGCTATCTGGAGACAAAGACGAACCAGGACAAAGCCTACCAGAAGGCTTACGACAAACAGCAGGAGCACATCAAGGAAACGGAAGAGTATATCCGACGCTACAAGGCAGGCATCAAGGCGAAGCAGGCGCGCGGCCGCCAGTCACAGCTGAACCGTCTCGAGCGTCTTGATAAGCCTGTCCATCAGGCGACGCTTCGTTTCCACTTTGATCCGCCGCAGGAATGTGCGGAGAAGGTACTCGACATCGTGCGTGCGAAAGCCTCCTACAAGGATCATCTGATCTTTGAGGATCTGAACCTTCACATCAAAAAAGGGGAGGTACTCGGCCTCATCGGCCCGAATGGCGCGGGCAAGACCACGCTTCTGAAGCTCATCACCGGAGAAAAGACGGCAGACAGCGGCATCATCCAGCTCGGCAATAATGTAAAGATGGGCTACTACTCGCAGGAGCAGGAGCGACTTCACCCCGAGCTTTCCGTCCTTGACGAAGTGCGTGACACCTTCAATTTCGGGGAGAAGGAAGCCAGAAATATCCTCGGTATGTTCCTGTTCCGCGGCGATGACGTATTCAAGCAGGTCGCCATGCTCTCCGGCGGAGAGAAGGCACGCCTCTCGCTCCTATGCCTTTTTCTCGAGAAACCGAATTTCCTCATCCTCGACGAACCGACGAACCATCTCGATATCCCCACGAGGGAGATCATGGAGCAGGCCATCCAGGCCTTCGGCGGCACCTCACTCGTCGTCTCGCATGACCGCTATTTCTTAGATAAGATCACGACCCGCATCGTAGAAATGGAACATGGAAAGCTCACCGAGTACCTCGGAAACTACAGCTACTATAAAGAGAAAAAGCTCGACCTCGAAGCCTTTGAAAAAGACCGCAGCGGGGAAGAGACTGTAGAAGAAGAGCCGGAGGAAGATAAGACTGCGCCTGAGAAGGAACACCAGAAGAAGCAGGAAGTCTCTGCCGTAGAAAGGGAAAAGCTCAGCCATGTGGAAATGGAGATCGGCCGCCTCGAAGCGACGGTCAAGATGTACACCGCGCAGATGAGCATGGATCCGGGCAACTATGCAGACCTCGCCGCCGAATACGACGAAGCACAGAAAAAGCTCGAAGCTCTCTATGAGAAATGGGATGAGCTCGCCGCAAAGATGGAATAGGAAACCTGGATGAGAGGCGCCTTTCGAAAAATACCGATGGCATCCATCCCGCCTATCTCCGCTCTTTTCTCTGGTATGGACTGCCCGCTCGGGAGGACGGTGCAGTGAAGAAATGATATCTCCATATCGTCATCCTGACTAAAATAAAGTGCGCTTTTCGTCGGCCATGACACCGTTGATGGGATGAAAATGGGCCATAGAAAACAACGTATCGGAGAGCGTGCATACGGCACTTCAGGCGAATGGTTCAGCCTTCACGAAAAAATTATTTTCCTACTCTTGCGTATACGTGGTATAATAAATTGTATTTCCGAATATATGATAACTTGACGGCTTCACCATAGCGTGAAGTCATCATCAAAAAGTGCGCCTAGGCGCAATAGGTTGCCCGAGGGGGAAAAGGAAAGAAATGAAAAGAGAAGATATCCGCAACATTGCCATCATCGCTCACGTCGACCATGGTAAGACGACTCTGGTCGATGCCATGCTGAAACAGAGCCACATTTTCAGAGATAACCAGAAGGTCGCAGAACGCGTCATGGACTCGAATCCACTGGAACGTGAACGCGGCATCACGATCCTGGCGAAAAATACCTCTGTCATGCATGACGGTGTGAAGATCAATATCGTCGACACCCCAGGGCATGCGGACTTCGGCGGCGAAGTTGAACGTATCCTGAACATGGTCGATGGTGTACTGCTCCTCGTCGATGCTCATGAAGGCCCGATGCCGCAGACGAAGTACGTCCTGAGAAAAGCGCTGGAACACAAGCTGAAGCCGATCGTCGTCATCAATAAGATCGACCGTCCGGATCAGCGTATTTCCGATGTCGAAGGCGAGATCCTCGAGCTCTTCATGGAACTCGATGCGGACGATGACCAGCTCGATTTCCCGCTGCTCTATGCATCGGCTAGAAGCGGCATCGCCAAGCTCCACATGAATGATGAAGGCAAGAACCTTGACCCGCTCTTTGATGCGATCCTGAAGTATATCCCATGCCCGGAAGGCGAACCGGATGCCGGCCTGCAGGTCATGGTCACCACGCTCGAAGCGGATGACTACCTCGGCAAGGTCGCTATCGGCCGTGTGACCCGCGGTACCGCGAAGCAGGGGATGCCTGTCGCTATCACCGATGGCGAAAAGATCAGAAGCGACCATATCGCTCAGCTCTTCCACTGGCAGGGCATGAAACGTACGCCTGTCGATGAAGCGAAGGTCGGCGACATCATCGCTATGGCCGGCTTCAAAGATATCAATATCGGTGAAACGGTCGCTGATGCGACGAACCCGGAAGCACTGCCGGCGATCCACATCGACGAACCGACCCTGTCCATGGTATTCCATGTCAATAAGAGCCCATTTGCCGGCCGTGAGGGTGACTTCGTCACTTCCCGCCATATCCGTGCTCGTCTCTACAAGGAAATCGAAACCAACGTGGCTCTTCGTGTAGAAGACACGGAAACATCTGATGCATTCAAGGTTTCCGGGCGCGGCGAGCTCCACCTCTCCGTCCTGATCGAGACCATGCGCCGTGAAGGCTTCGAACTCGAAGTCTCCAAGCCGCAGGTCATTTTCAAGGAGATCAATGGACAGAAGTGCGAACCGCTCGAACGTCTGACCATCGAAGTACCGCAGGAATTCATGGGCGCTGTCATGGAAGGTCTTGGACCGAGAAAAGCAGAAATGATCTCCATGGAAGAACTCGCAGGCTATATGAAGATGGAATTCTCCATCCCGGCCCGCGGACTCATCGGCTTCCGTAATGAACTCCTGACCACCACCCGCGGCACAGGTATCCTCTACCATGTCTTCCAGGGTTATGCGCCATACAAGGGTGATATCCCGGGCAGAACCAGAGGCTCCCTCGTAGCTTTCGAATCCGGCACCACCACCGCATACGGCCTGAACTCTGTCCTCGACCGTGGCGAGCTTTTCCTGGAACCGGGTGTCGAAGTCTATGAAGGCATGATCATCGGTGAAAATACCCGTGATCAGGATATGGATGTCAACCCATGCAAAAAGAAACATCTGACCAACACCCGTGCCTCCGGCTCTGATGATGCCATCAAGCTGCCGCCATGCCGCAAGTTCACGCTGGAAGGGGCGCTCGAATGGATCAATGATGATGAACTCGTCGAAGTCACTCCGGAAAACATCCGTATGAGAAAGATGGTTCTTTCCCGTCAGGCTAGATATAAGAGTGCCAATGTAAAGAAAAGCCAGCAGTAATCGCTGAATAAAAAAACGAACCCGCAAGGGTTCGTTTTTTTATTTGGAGAAGAAGGAGGAAAATGAGGAATGAAGAATGGTGGTGCGGCGCATCATACAATGAAAGCGCTGTGGATTATTGGAATCACGTAAAATGTGTCGCCCCTTGGAGAAGGGGCAGGCCGAAGGCCAGGGATAGACTGTCTCGAAGAGGCAGATTTCTGCAGAACGGTCGGTAGGCCTCTTGAGGATCACGGAAAAACGATTCACGCAGATGGGACGCTGACAGCTACGTAGAGTTGCGCTACTGCGGGGCACTCTATCCGGCGCCTTTGGCGCGACCCCTCTCCAGGGGTCTGCTCAGCTCGCGAGGATTTCCTAGTCCCTAGCTACCAGTCACCAGTCACTAGTTTTTCCCATTCATCACCATCACGTCTCCCGCTTCGAGTACGGTATTTCCTTTCGGGATGATGACTTCTCCCTGTCTTAGGATGAGGACGACAAGATGACCGTGGGGGAGGTGGAGAGAGGAGAGACTCTTCTGGTAATAGCGGCTCTTCTTCGTGACGTGGATCTCCGAGAGGGCAAGACCTGTGACAGGAGCGACGCTCAAAGCGGAAAGGACGAGCGTATCTCCGGCAGAGAGCCTCGTGTCGCCATTCGGGATGATTTTCTCGGCGCCACGGGAAAGAAGGATGGCGAGCGTCTCAGGAGGGAATGCGATCTCCGAGAGCGCCTGCCCACACCACGCATGTCCTGCAGGCAGGGTGAACTGGATGAATTGTACCGGCATCTCTTCCGTGTAGTCGGTGAAGGATTTCATGACATCGCTCTCATGATCGATCATAGAGAGCTTCTTCGCTGCGAGCGGCAGAAGCGCGCCCTGAAAGAGGATGGAAAGAAGAACGATGAAGAATGTGACATGGAAGACGATATCATTCACCGGCGCCTGCGTATAAGCGACGATGGCAAAGACGATGGCAGAGGCGCCGCGAAGGCCTGCGAAGGAGATCAGAGCGCTTGCGGCAGCGGGCGTTTTGAAAGGGGCAAGGAGAGCGAAGACGCCGAGAGGCCTTGCCACGAAGGTCAGGAAGAGCGCGATGAGGAAGGCAGGCCATGCGATCTCAGGGAGCTTCGATGGCGTGGAGAGAAGCCCCAGCAGGAAGAAGATCATCATGGAGAGGAGATTCGTTGCGCCATTGAAGAAATGAACGATAGAGCGCTTTCCGGGAAAATCGCTGTTTCCTAAAATGATGCCGGCAATATAGGCGGAGAGGTAGCCATTTCCATCCAGCATCGCGGGAGCGGCATAGGCAAAGATAGCGATGGCGGTCAAAAGTACCATGTCGAAGCCGCCTGCGAGATAGTCGGTCTTTTTCAGCGCCCACTTCGAGATGGCTGCGATGCCGAAGCCGAAGGCAAGCCCGAAAACGATCTGCGCTGCGAGAAGCATGAGCGTCCCCCAAAGGTCAGCGGAACCATGCATGAGAGAAATGCAGATGATCGTCATCATGTAAGCGGCGGGATCGTTACTGCCGCTCTCTACTTCCAGAAGCGAGGCGGTGTGATACTTGAGATTCAGCCTTTTCGCACGGAGGATGGAGAAGACGGATGCAGCGTCAGTCGAGGCGATGACCGACCCCATGAGGAAGCTCAGGAGCCATGGTTCGCCTAGGATGAAGTGGATGAATCCGCCTGTCAAAAGGGCTGTCACGACGACGCCCGCACTCGAAAGCACGATCGCAGGGGCGGCGACAGGCTTTGCCATGGACCAGTTCGTCCCGAAGCCCCCGTAGAACATGATGAAGATGAGTGCGGTCGAGCAGATCTCTTCAGCAAAGTTGTAGTTTTCAAAAGCAATATTGATAGGACCATCCGAGCCGAAAAACATGCCGAGCAGGATAAAGGCGAGAAGCACAGGGATGCCGAGCTTGTCTGAGACACGGTTCAAAAATACACAGGCAAAGATCACAATGGCCGTCAAGAGCAGGAAAGAAGTCATAGGCGGTCTCCTTTTACAACAAGTGGGAAAGTAGTTTTCTTTATTGTATCGGAAAGAAAGAGAAAGAACAATGGGGGAGCCGTTTCATGCGTATCGTCATTTCGAGCGAAGCCGAGAAATCCTCCTTGCAGACCGATAAAGGACGCGCGAAAGTAGAAAGAGGCAGCACACAGGTGTTGTTTTCTTGGGATGACGACACGGAGAAACCGTATTTTCAACAAGCGCGCGACCAACCCCGTCTCGCTGCGCTCGCCTGCCCCTTCCAAAGGAAGGGGCGAGAATGGTGAATGACGTTCCATCCCCCTAGTCCCTAGTCACCAGTTACCATTCACTCCCCAATCCCTACATTTCTTTTTTGCGCTATAATAAAGACAGGTGTAAAAACAAAAGGAGGAACCATCATGAAAGCTGATTGTGCAAACTGCCCGCATCATGCCTGCTATACTCGTGGGGCGAATTGTACAGGTGTGAAAGAAGAGGAGATCCGAAAGGACTATACCGAAGAAGAACGGAAAATCATGGAGGCGGCGGCCTATGTCGAAGGGACATACTACAGCGACATCTGCCGTCTGCAGGAGACCGCTGAATTTGCTAAACGGATGGGCTACAAAAAGCTCGGACTGGCCTTCTGCATCGGTCTTCATGAAGAAGCCAGGTACATCGTGAAATACTTCCGACAGCAGGGCTTCGAGGTCTACTCCCTCTGCTGCAAGAACTGCTCCTTTGCGAAGAAAAATTTCGGCTTAAAGCAGGTACATCCGGAAGCGGAGCATGAAGCGATGTGCAATCCGAAGTATCAGGCAAAGTTTTTGGCAGAAAAAGGCGTGGATCTCAATATCATCTGCGGTCTTTGCGTGGGACATGACACGATCTTCACATCGAATGCGGTAGGCCCCGTCACATCTCTTGTCGTGAAAGACAGACTTCTTGCGCACAATCCGCTCGGCGCTATCTACTCGAGATACTGGAGAAAGAAACTGCATATTCAGGACGAGGATGAGATATAATTTGGAGGTTCAGGGTTCAGGGGTTAGGGTTCAAGGTTAGTCCCGAGGGCGTGCTGCCCCTTGATGGGGGAATGAGATCTTTGCTCGAATTAGGAATGAAGGTGGCGGTTTCGCCGAGATCCTTCGACTCAGGTCACAGCTGTTCTGGCATTCGTTATCTCACATACGACGTTTCCCGCCGCTCAGGATGACGAAAGGGGCGATGCCTGAAGGCTTTATGAGATAACGCTATTCTCGTATCGCAGCCTTCCCCTTGAGGGGAAGGTGCCCCGAAGGGGCGGATAGGGCACAGGCGGCATATGTGGAGGAAGCGTGAGTCCCTGACCGCGAATGACAACGATTGAATCCGTGTTGCCTTAAAAATCATTCGCGCCCCTTCCTCTGGAAGGGGCAGACGAGCGAAGCGAGGCGGGGTTGGTTTCCCCGAATGTGGGAGTACCGTTTCACACGGCCAACCTCCGCCCCTTCGGGGCACCTCCTTCCAAAGGAAGGAGGGAAAAAAGGGACGGCGTGTATCGTCATAAGTCTATTGGCGGGGAAGCCCCCTTCCCCAATGGGAAAAGCTTAGGCGGAGCGACGCTTCGCGTCAATTTTTATAAAGGACGATGCCCGAAAATAGTATTCAAGTCACCAGAAAGCAGAAGCGAGAAACGAGCGTTTGCACCTTCTCGTTTCTCGCTTTTGTGATTTCCAGAGAATAGGGATCACGCTGCGAATCCTGAACCTATCAACCTGAACCCTGCACCCTCAATTATTTCGCATACAGCTTAGAAACAACGTTCTTGCAGAAGTCCATCTGTTCTGCGATCATCTGGCCAAGGGCTTTGCTGTCTTTGAAGTCGATGACCATGCCCGCATTTTCATGGGCTTTCTTGACTTCCGGATCTTCCATGGTCTTCTTGAACGCATCTTCGTAGAACTTGATCACATTGTCCGGGGTGCCCTTCGGAGCGACGAGGGCACGCGCGGAGCCGTACCATTTATTATAGTAGCCGAGTTCGCCCAAGGTCGGTACATCTGGGAGCTGCGGGTCTCTCTTTTCCGCATAGACGCCGAGGACTTTCAGCTCTGCGCTGTCGCCTTTGATGAGTTTTGCCACATCAGCGACTTTCGCGCAGGAGAAATCGACTTCGCCCTGACGGAGAGCGAGGAGCTGGTCAGCAGTTCCGCCATAAGGAACTGCGTTGTATTCAAATTTCGCAGACTGTGCAAGGAGCTGGGCTGCGGTGTGATTCGAAGCCTGCACGCCATTCGTAGAACATTTCAGCTGTCCCGGGTTTGCCTGTGCATCTGCAACGAGTTCCTTCAGGCTGTTCCACTTCGCATCCTTCTTGACCACGACGACAGCCGTTTCTGTCAGGTGGTTGCAGATCGGAACGATGGACTTGTCCGTGAATGCAGAGCCTTCCATCTGCGCGAGCGTGGTGTAGGTCGGCAGGTTGATGAAGCCGATGGTCTGTCCGTCCGGCTTGGATTTGGCAAGCTCCGTCCAGCCGATCTTGCCGTCAGCGCCCGGTTTATTTTCGATAACGAGTGTCTGCCCGACATATTTCTTCGCGCTGTTCGTCAAGAGACGCGCACCGGTGTCCGTGCCGGAGCCGGCCTTGTACGCCACGATGACCTTGACGTCCTTTGTTGGTTTCCACGCAGTGTCGCCTGCGGCTTTCTTGTCTTTGTTTCCGCAGCCGGCAAAAAGAATGCCTGCGGAAAGAACTGCGACACCGAGCAATACCAGTTTCTTATTCATAGGTTTCCTCCTCGCATCTCCCGAGATGCTTCCTCAAAATCGTGCAAGAGGATAGTCCGTCTTTCTGAAGGCTTCATCGCCCCTCTATTCTGTTGCACGTTTATCAGAAATATTTTATCATTCTGTTTTTTCGTAAACAACAGGTAAAGTGCTTGTAAAGCGTTTATTGAACAAGTATATGCTTGTTATTTGCGTTTACTCATGCCTCTGGCAGTGCATATGAGAATAAGGCATAGAAACCTAGAGGAATCTTCTAAAATTGATATAGAATAAAAAGTTTCGGGTTAGCCCAAGGGGCGGCTCGTCCATAGATTGCGCTTGAAAGTTTTCCCAGAGTTGGAAATAAGAAGTGCCTAGGGATTAGGAGCCGCGAGTGACTAGTGACTAGTGACTTGAATACCACCTTCGGGCATCGCCACCATCTATACTCCTCGGCGCATTTCGTCATCCTGAGCGGAGTGAAATGTCGGATGTTCGAAAATGTAAAGGCAAAGCAGTGAGAACTGAGTCGAAGGATCTGGCGCCGCACCAACCCCCTTTGAACCTATAGAACCCGATGAACCTCTTTCGCACGCAATCAAAAGGCAGCACGCCCCATGGGCTGGCCCTAAGTCCATACCCAAAACTCATTTGACTTTCTATTCAGATCATGGTAAAATGTGTCCAATTTCAAAACAGACTAGGATCGGGATCGGGCTGGTGAATTTTCTCAGAGAGGCAGTGGATGGTGAAAACTGCTGAAAAGGACGCAGCCACATCACCCGAGAGTCCTTTTTTTGATCCCCCTTGCGGTGTAGAAAAAAGCGGCGGCTCCGTTATCGCCCAATCGAGCAGGAAACAGCGGTCTGTTTCCATGGCAAGGTGGTACCTCACGCAATGTGCCCTGTCGGATGTTTTCCGGCAGGGATTTTTTATTGGCAAGAAGGAATCCCAAGGTTCACGGGTCTGGAAGGCGCCTCCGCTTTGCGAGCGGTATATGCAAGCGAAACATGCGGCGGCTCTATAAGATGGATGCGCCGCCCTGCTGAACCCTTGGAAGTGATAGAACCATTTCCGCAAGCCGTTTCCCGGATCCGATCCCGGATCCTTCCCCCATTCACGAAAGGAGTTTAGTATGAAGAAAAATTTCTTGATCCCGATCGGGCTGATGCTCTTTGCCCTCTTCTTTGGCGCAGGGAATCTGATCTTCCCTGTGTACATGGGCCAGAATGCAGGCGTGGATACCATTCCCGCGACGCTGGGCTTTCTTTTGACAGGTGTAGGGTTTCCGATTCTTGCCGTCGCAGCGATCGGCTATGCCGGGAGCGACCTTGAGTCACTGGCCTCCCGTGTACACAAGGGCTACGCCATTTTCTTCACCGTCTGCCTCTACCTCACCATCGGGCCGGCTTTCGCCATCCCCCGTACAGCGACGACATCCTATGCGATCGGCATCGCGCCCTTCTTCGGTGAATCAATGCAGCAGACCGCGCTCTATGCCTTCGCCTTTATCTTTTTCGTGATCTCCTGGTGGCTCTCCATCAGCCCGTCGAAACTGGTCAACCGCATCGGGAAGATCATCACCCCGGCACTCCTTCTCTTCCTCGCCATCCTTTTCATCACAGCGACACTCTTCCCGATGGGCAGCTGGCAGGAGGCACAGGCAGACTATCAGCCCTCCATCAAAGCACTGACGCAGGGCTTCCTCGATGGATATAACACCATGGACGCACTGGCCGGTTTCGTCTTCGGCATCATCGTCGTCAATGCGGTCCGTCAGTATGGCGCGACAAGCAATGAAGAGGTCGCCTCCCATACCCTGAAGAGCGGCCTCATTGCGGGCGTCTGCCTGGCTGTCATTTACATCTTCCTTGCCGTCATCGGTGCCTGTTCTGTAGAGGAGCTGGGACTCATGAAAAACGGCGCAGACATCCTGGTCGGCACCGCGCACCACTACTTCGGCAGCTACGGCCGCATCCTGATGGGCGTGATTGTCCTTCTCGCCTGCCTTACTACCAGCGTCGGCCTCATCACCGCCTGCGGCGAATATTTCAAGAAACTCATCCCGGTGCTCTCCTACAGAGCTTGGGTGACCGTATTCTCCGTCATTTCCTTTGGTATCGCCCTCTTCGGCCTCACCACCATCATCACCGCTGCCATTCCGGTCCTCATGTTCCTCTATCCTTTGACCATCTCCCTCATTTTCCTCACCTTCGGCGATCACCTCTTCGGCGGGAAACGCAGCGTCTACGCCTGCGCCACCCTTTGCACCCTGATCCCTGCCCTCTACGACGGATGTCACACGGCAGGTCTCTCCCTCGGCGCGATCGACGGCCTCATGCAGTCCCTCCCACTGGCAGGCTATGGACTTTCCTGGATCTCCTTCTTCCTCTTCGGAAGTGCGCTCGGGATGGTCTTGGGGAAAAAGTAGCTGGTGGCTAGTGACTGGTGACTGGTGACTGGTGGCTAGGGATTAGGGATTAAGTGTCTCGAGTGACTGGTGACTTGAATACCACTTTCGGGCATCGCCCTATTTATACTCTGCGGCGCTTCTGATTTTTATGCGCCGCATCATCCCCGTTGAACCTATAGAACCTGCTGAACCTCTTTCACACGCAATCAAAGGACGGTACGCCCCATGGGCTAACCCTGAACCCTGAACCCTTAAACCCTTTATCTCACTCCCCATCTGTGCTATGCTATACGAAACAGCAAACCGCTCACTATCCACGATTTCCAAGAAACGAGGTCCTTCCCATGACATCTGCCGATGAAAAAAGTCTCGCCCTGCGCAAATGGATCTTTGCCGGGCTGATGGTCGCCGCCGGCGTACTGCTTTCCCCCATGTTCTCCTTTCCGCTGGGCGTGACGAAAGCATTTCCCCTGCAGCATATGATCAACATCTTTCTTGCGGTCCTCTGCGGCACGCGCTATGGCACCGCAGCCGCCTTCGGCACCTCCCTTATTCGCAATCTCTTAGGCACCGGCAGCCTTCTCGCCTTCCCCGGCTCCATGGTGGGCGCTTTCCTCTCTGGCTACCTCTACAGCCACACGCACAAGCTCTGGGCTGCCGTCATCGGAGAATTCGTCGGTACCTCCATCATCGGAGGACTCCTCTCCTACCCGATCGCCGCCCTCTTCATGGGCTCGGCCAAAGGCGCCTTCTTCTACGTCTCCCTCTTCGCCGTCTCCTGCGGCGCAGGCTGCGTCATCGCCTTCGTCGTCCTGAAGGGCATGAAAGTGATTCAAACAGAATTCTCGAAAATGTAAGAAAATAAAAAGCCCAGTCCCCACATTGATCAGCCCCTGTCAAGGTAGACATGGCAAATATCTAAAAAAAATTACTGCCG
>ENA-ORSK01002403-ORSK01002403.1-human-gut-metagenome-genome-assembly--contig:-NODE-2403-length-12501-cov-3.413948_pt1 | contig 12501 bp, 9 predicted proteins | sample MGYA00242192_ERZ509159 | MGnify/ENA primary metagenome ERZ509159 (study PRJEB26280, sample SAMEA2338663) | human gut metagenome | biome: human gut; feature: human-associated habitat; material: faeces...
GTTTTATCGAAGAAACCGCAAAACGCTTTGAGATGGAAGAGAACCTTTCGAGCCGTATCATGAGCTACTCGCATGGCATGCGTCAGAAAATCATGGTGATGGGCGCACTGATCCACAAGCCGCCGGTCTGGATTCTCGATGAGCCGCTGACCGGCCTTGACCCGCGCTCCGCGCACGAGCTCAAACAGATGATGCGTGAACACGCCGATGCCGGAAACGCCGTGCTGTTTTCCACCCATGTGCTGGAAGTAGCGGAAAAACTCTGCGACCGCATCGCCATCATCCATCACGGCCGCCAGGTATACCTGGGTACCCTGGAAGAATTAAAAGCGGCCTATCCGGATCAGACACTTGAAAATATCTTTCTGGAGATCACCGAACATGCGTAACTTATGGATTCTCACCCGTTTCCTTCTGAAAAGCGGACCAGGAAAAAGCAATCAGAAGAGCGGAAAAAAGAAAGCATTTTCGGACGGAGGACGTATCGTTGTATACCTTCTGCTTGGTGTCTGCCTCCTTCCCGTGTCGGTCTTACTGTTTCTTCTGGGATATTCCGGCTATACCTTCCTGCAGCCGCTCGGGCTGGAAACCCTGCTGATCGAGTTCGTCTGTGCCATTGGCATGATGGTCATTTTCTTCTATGGCCTGCCGCTGTTTCTGAGCGAGTATTACATGGACTCTGACCTCGTAAAGCTTTTGCCGCTGCCGTTTACCCCGGCGCAGATTGTCGGTGCGAAAGGCTTCTGCTGTCTGCTGAACGAATACTATCTTATTGTACTGCTGTTCTTTCCGTTTCTGTTAGGGTACGGGATCAGCGCCAAAATGGGCATTTTTTACTGGATCAATATGATCCTCGCCTGCCTTATTTTCCCGGTTGTGCCGCTCGTCTACGCCGCAGTTTTGACGATGCTCGTGATGCGTCTTTTCAAAAATATCCGAAACAAGGATTTCTTAAGCTACCTCGGATTCGCCGCATCCCTGATTTTTGCGATTGGCATCAACGTATTTTCGCGCAGTATCGGAAATTTTGAAATGCAGGATATCATGAACCTGATGGAAAGCCAGAAGGGCACTCTGCGCGCCTTCCGGACCATTTTTCCGAACCTGCCCCTGATGACCGGAAGCCTTGCAGATGCATCCTTTCTCAAAATGATACTCTACATCGCTACAACCGCCGTCATCCTTGCTGTCTTTTTCGCCCTCGCCTGGAAAATCTACCTCCCGGCTGTCCTCGGCATGAGCGAGACCACCAGCGAAAAACGCATTTTATCCAAAGAAGAAGTGACCCGAACCGTCAAAAGCAAAAATCCGGTCCGCACCTACGCGATGATTGAATGGAAAAAACTGTACCGCACACCGGCCTGGTTCATGAATTGTGTTCTGATGCCTCTCATCTGGCCGGTCTTCATGCTTGGTATTGCCCTCATTTCAATCATTTCCAGCCTTGGCATGGCTAAAACCACTGGCCTTTGGAACCGGCTTGTTGCCGATGGCACCATATTCCGCCTCCTGAAAGGGGAACTGCCCGTCGCAGTTGCCGTCCTTACCGCCGCCGGAATCGCCGTCATGACGTCCATGTTCTGCGTGATCTCCGCCACAGCGATGTCCCGAAAGGGCAGCGAATACATCTATATGAAATGCATTCCGATGAGCTATCACGACCAGATTCGTGCCATGCTGGTAAGCGGCATCCTGATCAGTCTCCTTGGCACCTTGCCGTACGCTCTGGTCCTCAACATGATTGCTGTCGTCTTCGGTCTGCACCCGGCGACCCTTCTTTACACCACGGCGATCACGGTTTTATTTACCCTGTTCGTCAACTATGAACAGCTCCTTTTTGACCTTGCATTTCCGAAATTAAACTGGGAAAACGAAACCGCCGCCATAAAATCCAACAACCGCTCCCTGATCTCCGTCCTCATCGACCTCACCGTCGGCGCAATCCTGATCGGAGCCGGCTACCTGCTGTACGGAAAACTTCACCTCAACATCCACATCACCACGAGCGTGATGATTCTGCTTACCGCAGTCCTGACCTTCGCCATGCGAACCGCCCTTTTTAAATGGGGCGTTCAAGTGATGGAACATCTGGAAAGCGCTTAACAGTTTCGAGACATAATAACAATATTAAAATGTGATAGAAAAGAGATTTCAGCCAATGTGCGGATCTCTTTTTTTTGCGCTCCTTTCCAATTTCGCTGTGTATTTTCTTTTATCGATTATGCTTCATTGTACTACTAAAAGACCTGTGTGGGCAATCCATTGCCGCCATTCCCCGAAAATTTTAAAAGACGGACAAAAAACAGAGGATTTCTCTCTGCATTTTGTCCGTCTCTCTACAATGTATTTATTGGATTCTCCGTTTACAAAAATGATTTCGGAAATGATGAACTAATTCATCGCCTCACCCTTCAGCAGTCTGCTGATGTGCTTGTACAGAAGCATGGTTACCAGTGATACCACAACACCTTTGATGATATTAAACGGTACAACGGCAAACAGAACAAAGGTCGGAAGGCTTGTAATTGCTTTGTTGACTGCGGATCCCATTCCCACAAGGGCATCCATCGGCATTCCAAAGGCTGCTGCATAAGCCGGAAGCAGTACAAAAGCGTTCAGAAGACCGCCGGCTGCTGCCAGAAATACAGTTCCGACTGCCATACCGATCATGGCATTTTTCTTTGTTTTCTGTGTTTTGTAGATCCATGCGGCCGGCATAACATACGCGCAGCCGATCAGGAAGTTTGCTACTTCGCCAACACCTGCGGTGGTACTTCCTTTCATAACAAGGTTCAGCAGAATCTTAATCAGCTCAATCGCAGCTCCGGCAAGAGGTCCCATCGCAAAGGCTCCGATCAGCACCGGAACTTCGCTTAAATCAATCTTGTAGAAACTCGGGGCAAACGGAAGCGGGATGTCAAAAAACATCAATACGACTGCGGCGGCGCCGAGCATTGCCACCTGTACCATGTAACGGGTTTTTCCGATTTGCGACATCTTTGATGTCTGTTTTGCTGTTGTCTGTGCATTCATAAGTGCATTTCTCCTTTTTTCTGGAGATCTTGACCGGTTCTGCCGGAAGTAACGAGTCCAAATACGCTCCACGAATTTGAACTCGTTTTCGCGGCAGTCGCCAAGGTCTCGTGCAAGCACGGACTTTGGCTCGTTGCCCGCGAAAAAAGTGCCCTGAATTCCTTTTCTTGAATTCAGGGCACCAAAAAATATTTCCATGCAAATAAACTTTATTTCGTCTTCTTTCATCCAGACTTTAACTGTTGGTCCCGGAGTTGCACCGAGTCAGCCGCTGTTTGATATCGCAGCGGGTCGCGGACTATACCGCCAGTAGGGAATCACACCCTGCCCTGAAGATCTCCGTATTTTGTTTTTACAGGAACATTTTATTCATATTCACACAATTTGTCAATACTTTTTTCAGACAATACATTATCTGGTTAGTTTGCTACGCCCATCTGAATTTTTCCTGTGCTCTTATTTTTCAGCACACGCAGATAGCAGATCCGCATATCTCCCTTCAGGACGAGACGGATCTCAGATGCGCCGTCAGTCTGCGGTCTGTCTGCGAGGGAAATTTCAACATCCTCATAAACCGGCTCGCGGTACCGGTTGCGCTCTTTTACTTCTTCCTCCGCATAGCGGTCCAGTTTCGGGGCGCTGCGGAACTCACAGGTTCTTGTGTCACCGGTAAAGCTTCCCATCGAAACACCATCCACAAAGGCTTCCACACTGCCGCCGCGTTCGCTCTTCACATGAAGCGCCAGAACAGCAGCATCGGAAAGATCACAGTCACGGTAAACGAGAACACCTTCTTTCGTCTCATCCTGCACGCGGACTGCCTTGAAATTGAAGTGGCCTTCCGTCAGATACATGTTCTCGTAATCATCGTAGTGGTCTGCCGCGGTAAATGCACTCAGATCGCGTACTCCCCTTTTTCCGCCCGGAATAAAGATTTCTGCGGAAACGGCTTTATCCTTGCAGGATGCGCCCGCATAGATTTCATACGTTCCTTCTTCTACCATCAGTCTGCGGCTGATGACATCGTAGAAGCGAAGCTCCTCCACCGGGATTTCCAGTGCGATGTGTCTCGTCTCGCCCGGGGCAATGTTTTTCACACGGACAAAATCAAGCAGCTGGCAGATTGGTTTCTTTACGCAGGATTCCAGAGCGGAACCGTAGATCTGGACGACCTCGTCGCTTGCGGTATCGCCCGTATTTCTCACATCGAGAGAGATCTGCAGCAGACGGTCGTCTTTTAAGGAAACCTTATAGTTCTCATACGCAAATGTGGTATACGTCAGGCCATAGCCGAATGGATACAATACCTTCCCGTCGAAATAGCGGTACGTTCTTTTTCCTTTGATGATGTCGTAATCGTCAATGTCCGGCAGCTGATCGATACTCTCATACCAGGTCATATTCAGACGGCCGGCCGGTGCATAGATTCCAAGCACAGCCTCTGCCATTGCGCTTCCCATATCCTGGCTTCCCGTTGCAGACATGATGATCGCCGGCAGTTTTTCCATCGCTTTCTGAAGTGTGTACGGATAATTCGTAAACAGCACCAGAACGGTATTCGGATTGACCTCTGCGATCCGGTCAAGCAGCATCCCCTGCTCCTCTGGCAGCTCCAGTGTGTTGCGGTCGATCTCCTCTTTCGCATTGATCACGGAGTTACAGCCGAGCGCAAGTAAAACCTGCTTTTTGCCCCGGACTGCAGCAACTGCTTTTTCAATTCCGTTTTCGACAACCTCCATCGTAATCGGAATTCCCTCCGTCTGCTCGAAGGAGAAAAATCCCTCTGCATCCTTATAAACCGGGTAATGGAAACGGTTGGTCAGCACAACGCTGCCATCCTCCTGCGGCTCCACGTGGAAAATCTCCATCACAAACCAGTCGAAGGCTTCCTCGCGGTCTGCCGCGATCTGTCCCATTTTCGGCTTTTCTCCCTGCGACTCTGAGAGTCTTGCGCCGAGGTATTTTCCGGTACGGACACTCTTGAACGTATAGCTTCCCTCACCCCAGTATTCCTTGATAAACACATCCGGCTCATCTGCCATCTGAAGTGTTCCGTCTTCTGCTACGGCAAGACCTTTTCCATCACAGCGGAAAACAACGCGATCCAGACCATCCGCGAATGTAATGTTCTCCTGCTTCAGTACTTCCATCCCCTGCAGGAAGGTTGTGCGGTATGGTGCCGTTCCGCCGTACCAGTCCTGATACCATGCATCACCAAGCGGTCCGACAATGGCAATATCTTCTGCTTTCAGGGCTTTGTCAAGTGGCAGCGCTCCGTTCTCATTTTTCAGAAGTACGATCGATTCGCGGCTCAGCTCTTTACAGATTTCACGTGCCTTCGGGGAATCGATATCGTCCTCGGTCACACGGTCATACGGATTCAGATTTTCCCGATCATAAACGCCGAGACGAAGCTTCGTCTCCATCATACAGCGAATAGAGCGGTCCATATCCTCTTCTTTCAGAATGCCAAGCTCATATGCCTCGCGTGCCGCCTGCTCTACCATACGCGGATCGTCAGACATGGCATCCACACCGGCTTTCAGCGCCGTTGCGATCGTCTCCGCATGCTGTCCGAAATAGTGATGCAGCGTCACGACAAGACCCATCGCACCGCCGTCACTGACAACGTGACGGAGACCGTACTGTTTTTTCAGAATATCGGTCACTTCCGGATTCAGGATACTGATCGTTCCGTTGATCTTGTTATATGCCGTCATAATGCCCTCTGCGCCGCCATCCTCAATACATCTGCGAAATGGCTCCAGATACAGCTCATATTTGTTCCGCGGGTCAATGGAAGAATTTTTCCATCCGCGGCCGACCTCCGTGTTGTTTCCATAGAAATGCTTTAAGGTCGCTGCACAGCGCAGATACTTCGGATCATCGCCCTGCATTCCCCGGATATAAGCACCGGCCATTTTTCCGGTCAGCACAGGATCCTCTCCGTAACCTTCTTCGTTTCTTCCCCATCTCGGATCGCGCTCAAGATCAACGGTCGGAGCCCATCTGCTGAGTCCATGGCTCTCATGGCGGTGCCATACGACGCGCGCCTCGGTTCCTGTTATTTCACCGGCCTGTCTGATCAGCTCCGGATCCCAGGATGCACTCATACCGATCGGCTGTGGGAAGGATGTTGTCACATCCGGTTTTCCAAGACCGTTCTGATCGTTTCTGCCCTCAACGCCGTGTGCCGCCTCACCGCCCACAGAGACGCCCGGAATGCCAAGGCGCGGCAGATCCGGGGAAGAGCTGGCGAGGTATCCCAGTTTTTCTTCGACCGTCATTTCTTTTAACAGCCAGTCGATTCTTTCCTGATCCGTCAGTGATGCATCCCAGAACGGTGTGTTTTTGTTTACCTGAAACTCCCTCTTTTCTGTCATTTTTCAAAAACCTCCCGATGATTTTGTCTCATGAAATTGTTTGCAGATTTTCCATATACTGTTATCTTTTTACAATGTTTCACATTTCCCATTACTGTCGCTGTATTTTAAAACATGGCCTGACATTTAATAATATCAGACCATGTTTTTGTGCCGCCTTCCGTTCAACGGCAAAACCTTATGTTTTTATGTTTTTGCTTTACTTACTCTACATCAACAAGTTTGGTAGCAAGGAACTCTGTCATAGCTTCTTCTGCATCTGCCAGACCATTGTCTGTCAGCTCCTGTACCATGCTCTCCCAGTTTGCATCAAACTCATCTTCGGTACCAGTTACGCACTTAACCAGTCCTGGCCATGCAATTTCATCCAGAATAGTCTGTTTCTCAGCCAGTTCCTGTGGCTGCTGATATGCCCACAGTGCAGAGTATGGAAGAAGGTCAAACTCCTCCGGCTGTGCAAACATGTCGGTCAGCATTTCAAATCCCATCGCTTCGCATCCTTCTTTTTCTGCTGTATTGTAGTTTGCAATAACAGACTCTTTTGTAGTTGGAGTGTATGGGAATCCGTCTTCAGAGTAGGAACCTGTTCCGTAGATCGGGAATCCAGTGTAGTTGTCAATACCGGTGTTCTTTGCATAATCCGGATCAGACTGAGCTTTTGCTACTTCTTCGTCAGTACGATATGGCTGTCCATCATCATCAAGGAAGTAGTTCTCGCCTTCGATACCCCAGTGATACAGGATCTGTCCTTCATCGGAGCACAGATAGTCAAGGAATTTGATGGCACGAACCGGATCTTCACAGCTCTTGGTAATTCCAATACCCCAGCCAACGGTAGTTCCCTGATACAGAAGGGCTTTTTCTACCTGATCTTCTCTTAAGGTTACAGGAAGTCCAACATAAGTCTGATCTACTTTTCCGTCTGCTACCAGAGTAGCTTCGCACTGGCTGTAATGCCACTCAGCATCGGTGATGGCAACAACACGGCCGCTGGCAACTTTTGCAATATAGTCATCATCTGTCTGCGTTGCAAAGTTCGGATCCAGGATACCTTCGTTGTACATACGGCACAGCCATTTGAAGTATTCTTTCTCTTCATCTGTTACATGTTTGTAATGTACGTTGTACTCGTCGTCAATGATCCACTGTCCATTATCCGGGGATGCATCAGCGATCAGTCCTGCCGGGTTTCCAAGGGTAATCATCCAGTGCCAGTCAGAAGCACTCATGGTGATACCGATCATATCCAGACCATCTTCTGTTTTTGGATGTGCTGCAAGATAGCTCTTGATCATTTTTTCATACTCATCCAGTGTCTTCGGATATTTATAATCGTTCTCTTTTAATGCAGCCCACTGAATCTGGCAGCTTCCGCCTGTTGTCAGGGTTTTCTGGTTTACACCTGCGTAGGAAAGCTGATAGATTCCAGGATCATCCTGGCTCCATTTCAGTTTTTCCATCTCTGCTCCGTACATTTTTTTGATGTTTGGACCATATTTTTCAATCAGGTCTGTCATATCAATCAGCGCGCCTGCCTGATACAAATCCGTTGCTGAGCCTTTTGCATAAATCATGTCCGGATACTCATCATTTGCGATCATCAGCGCAATATCTTCTTTTGCATCACCCTGGGATGCTACCGGATAGGAAACATCCAGTGTAACGCCTGTTGCCTCTGTGATTGCTTTTGCTACCGGGTTATCCCAGTTGCCGTTTTTACCATCAGCGTTAAAATACTCAAAGGTAATCGGAGATTTGTCATCTGCATCATCTGCTGTCTCGCCTGAAGAACTTGCCTCTGCCGCTGATCCAGTCTCTGTGCTGGATCCTCCCTTGCTGCTGCCACTGTCGGAACCGCATCCTGCGAGCATTCCGGCCACCATAGCAGATACTAACATGAGTGATACTACTTTTCTTTTCATAAAAGCCCTCCTTAAAATGGTTTATGTCATCCTGCACTCTTGCTTTCGCCTGGCAGGAATAAACATCATCTTTTTCTAAAAATTTTTTAATACTGTTTTTTATCAGTCTTTAACAGAACCAAGTGTCATACCGCCGATAAAGTATTTCTGAAGGAACGGATATACAATAACGATCGGCACAGTTGCTACAATCGTTACGGCCATACGTACGGACATTGGTGTTACGGCCGTCTGTACATTGGTTCCTGCATGAACGTCCATTTTCATGGTCGCCTGGTTCATAATCTCATACAGTTTGTACTGCAGAGTCGGGAGTTTTTTCGCATACAGGTAAGTATCCATGAAGGAGTTCCACTGACCTACTGCATAGTACAGACCTACGGTTGCGATAACCGGTTTACAAAGCGGCATAACGACTTTATACCAGATCTGAAAATCGTTTGCTCCGTCGAGCTTTGCTGCCTCCTGCAGAGCCATCGGCAGTCCGTCGATATAAGAGCGGACCAGAATCATATTATAAACCCACATCAGACCAGGCAGAATGTATACCATGAAGTTATTGCCCAGCTTTAAGGTACGGATAATCAGAAGGTATTCCGGAATCATTCCGCCACCGACATACATGGTAACAACGAACAGAAGCTGGAATGGTTTGCGGAGTACGAAGTCTCTGCGGCTTAATGTGTAAGCAACCATCGAGGTACATACAATACCTACGATTGTTCCGATGATGGTTCTTGTTACAGAAATCACAGCCGGCATTGCAATGCCGCCGTCTTTAAATACATATTTATAGTTGCTTAATGTAAACTTTCTCGGAATGATGAAGTTTACATTCTTAATGGTATCCGTAGAATCGTTGAACGAAATCGCCAGTACGTTCAGGAACGGATAAATGGTGATGATGACGAGGAATACGAAGATTACCGCCAGTACGTAGTCAAATTTTTTTGCTTTCTTGTTCATATTCGCGTCCTCCTACATAAGTTTATCTTCGCCTACCAGACCGGCAATCTTATTGGCGATCAGCAGCAGGGTAACGCTGACTGCAGACTGGAATACACCGATTGCGGTACCAAGACCGTAGTTGCTGTTTCCGATACCTCTCTTATAAGAGAACCAGGAAAGTACCATCGTGTGATCCTCAACCAGCGGGTTACTAAGAAGCATCTGACGCTCCATACCTACGTTCAGGGCGCCACCGATGCTCATAATCAGCAGTACGATGATGGTCGGTCGGATACCCGGAAGAGTGATGTGCCAGATCTTCTGCAGACGGCTTGCACCGTCCATATCAGCGGCCTCGTAAAGACCAGGATCAATACCTGCCATGGCGGACAGATAAATAATTGCGTTCCAGCCAACCTCTTTCCAGCAGTTAATCAGGATAATGGTTACCCAGATAAGCGGTGAGTTGGAACTCATCAGGTGCAGGTTCTTGCCGAAGATACTGTCAACAACACCGCCGTCGTTGAAAATATTCTTTGCAATACTTGCAATGATAACCCAGGATACAAAGTGCGGCAGATAAGAAATGGTCTGCGTTACTTTTTTGAACTTCATAAAGAACATCTCGTTCAGAAGAACCGCAAATGCGATTGCTGCGATCGTTCCAACCGCGATGTCAAGGAAGCTTACTCCCAATGTGTTGATTAATGTCTGTGTGAACAGACGGTCTTTAAATGCATCTGTAAAGTTCTTAAATCCAACCCAGGTTCTCTCCCAGATCGGAAGTGCGAACGTTGCCGGTTTTACCTCCTGAAACGCCATCGTCCATCCCCAAAGTGGAATATACTTGAAGATAATCAGCCAGATTACAAATGGTACTGACATTACAAGCAGCCAGCGCTGTTTCCACAAAATTGCAGGTGTGATTTTCTGTCCTCTTTTCTTTTTCACCTTTTCCTTCGCCATGCTCCCCATCCTTTCCGTTGTTTTGTGCGTTTTTATTACGCATTTTCTTTGCTTATTTGTGATATTTACATCATATCAAATAAAATCCCAGTTTGATATTGTGTATTTTGTCCACTTATATTGACTTTTTTTATCTTTTTCCACATTTTCAGGTGCTATGGCAGGCATTTTTACTAATTTATATACGTTTGTTTTTATTTTTTACACCAGCTTACAACTCTACCAATCAGTGTTTTTTTTGTAAAAAAAGCAGGAAAACGTAATGGGGGATTACATTTTAAGAAAAATGTCAGTTTTTTATCCAAATAATCTCCGTTTTCTCTGCTATGATAAACACCATAGAACCAAGAGGGGAAAAACGAGATGAGCCAATACAACATATTAGTCGTAGACGACGACCGGGAAATCGTAAGATCTCTCGGCAAACTATTAGAACTGGAAGGCTACAGGGTAAAAAAAGCCTACAACGGCATGGAGGCACTCGACATCCTCATGACCGAACCGATCCATCTGATCCTGCTCGATGTCATGATGCCCAAAATGAACGGCCTTTCCGCCCTGATGAAAATAAGAGAAAAAAACAACATTCCGATTATCATGCTCTCCGCGAAAACCGAAGAGAGCGACAAAGTCATCGGACTTTCGATGGGCGCCGATGATTACGTAACAAAGCCGTATAATACCGCCGAACTCATGGCCCGTGTTAAATCCCAGCTCCGCCGTTACCGCGAACTGAATCCGTCGAAGCCGCACGAGCGCCAGGAAGTGATTTCCTTAAAGCATCTGGAAATCAACAAGGTAACCCATCAGGTTGTCTGCTACGGAGAAAGCATCAAGCTGACACCGATCGAATTTGATATTCTGTATCTGCTGGCCTCCAACCCGGGCCGCGTGTTCGGTACAGACGAAATTTTCGAGCGCGTCTGGCATGAAAAATTCTATGAGGCGAACAACACGGTTATGGTACATATCCGCCGTCTGCGCGGAAAAATGAAAGACGACACAAGAGAAGATAAGATTATTACAACAGTCTGGGGAGTGGGATACAAAATTGAAGCCTGATTTTATAAAAAACTTCAGCCAGAGGATGGTTTTTGATCTGATTGTAAGTGCACTTGTCACGGTGCTTGTAGTGACGCTTACCGACGGGATTCTGACCTTTTTCGGCAATGGACTGATGAACATCGGTTACCGGAGCGCCTGGATCGGACCGGGAGGCCTCCGCCCATCGGTGCGGACGATGATTCTGACGGCGGCTGCGCTGCTTTCGTTCTGCCTGACCTTTTATTTCCTGATGCGCGAAACCATCCGATACATTGGGAAGATTCTGGAAAAGGTAAAGGAGATATCAGCAGGGGATTTTGATCATCCGATCGAGGTAAAGGGAAATGACGAGTTTTCTGTGATGGCGGAGAACTTAAATACGATGCAGCAGAATATCAAGGAAATTATGGAACGGGAACGGATCGCGGAGCATACGAAAAACGATCTCGTCTCATCCGTGGCACATGACCTCCGTACGCCGCTGACTTCGATTATCGGCTATCTCGGCTGGGTGCGCACGCGGACGGATCTGGATGAGGAGACGAGAAATCATTATATCGATATTGCCTATCAGAAAGCACTCCGTCTGGAGCAGCTCACGAACGAGCTGTTTGGATTCGTCAAGCTGGAGCACAAAGAGATGCAGCTGCATCTCGGAAAACTTGATCTGGTGCAGCTGATGGAGCAGATGCTCGACGAGATGACGCCGTCTTTTGTGAAAAATGAGCTTCAGGTGGAATTTCTGCATGCGGAACATGCGATTTTTCTCGAGGCGGACGGTGAGCTGCTGGCACGGCTCTTTGGAAATCTGCTGAACAATGCTGTCAAATACGGAAAAGAGGGAAAACAGATCCGCGTCTCAATGGAAAAAGAGGGCGAATATGTGGTCACGCGTGTCATTAACTACGGACGGATCATTCCAAAACAGGAACTGGATCATATTTTCCAGAAATTTTACCGGACAGAGCAGTCGAGGAGCCGCGATACCGGCGGGACGGGACTTGGACTTGCGATTGTACAGCAGATTGCGGAACTGCATCACGGACAGGTGCGGGTAAAAAGTGATCTGCAGGGAACCGTCTTTGAGGTGGAACTGCCGGTCGGAATGCCAAAGGGGAAGAAAGAGGACGAAAAGCGATGAACAGGAAAAGAAGAAGCAAAATCTGCTGTCTGTCCGGTATTTTGCTGCTGATTCTGCTTCTGGC
>ENA-ORSK01002409-ORSK01002409.1-human-gut-metagenome-genome-assembly--contig:-NODE-2409-length-12490-cov-10.035304_pt1 | contig 12490 bp, 12 predicted proteins | sample MGYA00242192_ERZ509159 | MGnify/ENA primary metagenome ERZ509159 (study PRJEB26280, sample SAMEA2338663) | human gut metagenome | biome: human gut; feature: human-associated habitat; material: faeces...
AATTACCCAGGGCGATGCCCTGGGCTAGGGGCTTCTGCCCTTTCAGGGCGTGTGGGGCTTACTTGCGAAAGTTTAGTAACAAACAATAACTTACAGCAAATGAAAATTTTATTGTTAGGAGGCGGTGGCCGCGAGCACGCCTTAGCATGGAAAATCGCTCAGAGCGAGAAGTGTGAGAAACTCTTCATCGCTCCTGGTAATGCCGGTACTCAGAATGTCGGCGAGAACGTAGATATCAAGGCAGACGACTTTGAGGCGCTCAAGAACTTCACAGTAGAAAATGGCGTTGATATGGTGGTAGTTGGTCCGGAAGACCCATTGGTAAAGGGTGTTTACGATGACTTCAAGAACGATCCTCGCACCCAGAACATCCCTGTCATCGGTCCATCAAAGGCTGGCGCCGTACTGGAAGGCAGCAAGGACTTCGCCAAGAAGTTCATGAAGCGCCACAACATCCCTACTGCCCAGTATGAGACTTTCGACGGCGAGCACGTAGAGGAAGGCTTGAAATTCCTGGAGACACTGAAGGCTCCATATGTATTGAAGGCTGACGGTTTGTGCGCCGGTAAGGGCGTTCTCATCCTCCCTACCCTGGAAGAGGCTAAGAAGGAGTTCAAGGAGATGCTCGGCGGTATGTTCGGCAACGCTTCTGCACGCGTAGTCATCGAGGAATTCCTCAGCGGCATTGAGTGCTCTGTATTCGTATTGACCGACGGCAAGAACTACAAGATTCTGCCTGAGGCTAAGGATTACAAGCGCATCGGCGAGCACGATACCGGTCTGAATACCGGCGGTATGGGTAGCGTTACCCCTGTACCATTCGCTACCAAGGAGTGGATGCAGAAGGTTGACGAGCGCATCATCCGTCCTACCGTAGAGGGACTTGCTGAGGAGAACATCGACTATAAGGGATTCATCTTCTTCGGTCTGATCAACGTTGAAGGCGAGCCTATGGTCATCGAGTACAACTGCCGTATGGGTGACCCTGAGACAGAGAGCGTGATGCTCCGCCTGAAGAGCGACATCGTGGATCTCTTTGAGGGTGTAGCAGCAGGCGATTTGGACAAGCGCAGCATCGAGTTTGATGAGCGTGCAGCAGTCTGCGTGATGCTCGTAAGCGGCGGTTATCCTGAGGCTTACAAGAAGGGTTATCCTATCCAGGGCATCGACGATGTAGAAGGTTCGGTAGTATTCCACTCCGGTACAGCCATGAAGGATGGTCAGGTAGTAACCAACGGTGGTCGTGTCATCTGCGTAAGCAGCTACGGCAAGGACAAGGAAGAAGCCTTGAAGAAGAGCTTTGCTGAGGCACAGAAGATCCAGTTCACCGACAAGTACTTCCGTTCTGATATCGGACAGGACCTTTAGTTTTTTAATGTTGAATTAGATGTTAAGAAAGAAAACTTTTCAAAATAAAGTAGCCGCTACTCTTTACCTATTACTGCAACCCTTGCCACGCTGGTTTGGGTTGCAGTAGGTTTATTGGTATCCAATATCTGGGTAGAATTTGCTTTTACAGCCATGTCTACCCTGCTGATGGTGGAACTGAACAACCGTAATGCCCTGATGCGTACCTACAGCCGAATGGTATCCTGCAGTTTTCTGGCATTAATGACGATGGCAGGACTCCCCCACCTCTCTTTAAAAAGCAGTATTGTGACGATGTGTTTCATCGCCTTTTATCTCATTATCTGGAATTGCTATCAGGATAAACGCTCAACAGGCTGGACTTTCTACGCCTTTGCCTGCATCGGTCTGGCATCGATGATTTTCGTGCAGATAGGCTATTTCATGCCTATACTGTGGATTATGATGATGGTGTTTACCCTCTCGTTTAGCGTAAAGACATTCTTTGCATCCCTGGTAGGTCTCATCGTGCCCTACTGGTTTGCAGCCGGTTATTTCTTCTATACCGACAACATACAGGGGCTGGCTGACCATTTCTGCGAATTCATCAACTACAGCGAACTCTTTGATTATTCGCAGGTTACCGACCATCAGGTTCTGAACCTGAGTTTCGTTACCCTGCTCACCATCATCGGTTCCATCCACTTCATACGCACCAGCTACGGCGATAAGATACGCACCCGCATGATCTACGAAACGTTTATCATGATGTCGGTTGCCTGCATCATCTTCATCGTCCTCCAGCCTCGACATATACAGGAACTGGGCGGCATCCTGATTGTGAATACAGCACCGCTTATCGCCCATTTCATCACATTCACCAGAGGTAAGTTTACCAACATCTCCTTCATCCTGCTGCTCATCATGCTGGTACTTATCATGGCTTACAACATACTCGTACCAGAGAGCATATTACTATGAGTTGGATAATAGATTTCTTAATGAGCTGGGGCTACTGGGGCATGCTGGTATCAGCCTTCCTTGCCGGCAGTTTCTTTCCCTTCAGCAGCGAGGTGGTCATGTCGGGCTTACAGGCTGCTGGACTGGAACCTATCCAGCTCGTACTGTATGGAAGCATCGGCAATGTGCTCGGTTCTATGTTCAACTATGGCGTAGGACGGATGGGCAAGCTGGAATGGATAGAGAAATATCTGCATGTAAAGAAAGAGAGTCTTGACAAGGCTCAGAACTTCATGGCCGACAGAGGAGCCTGGATGGGATTCTTCGCCTTCCTGCCCCTGTTGGGAAGTGCCATCACCATCGTTTTGGGACTGACAAGAGCCAACATCGTGATTTCTGTCATCAGCATCACCATCGGAAAGGTGTTGAGATATGTACTGCTGGTTTACGGACTCAGTTTCATCTTTTAAACAAGCTGCAAAGAAAACAAAGAATTGATTTATATAGATAGACTGCTTATGAGAAAGTATTTATACCTTATTATATTATGCGTGGTTTTCGCGGGCTGTAAAGGCAGCCAGCAGAAAGGCAACACCGCAGAAAGTAACGGAAAGGAATCTGTCGCCAACAGCGATGGCAAACCTGCTGTTACCGTAACCATCCCTCCCTACAAGTATTTCGTGGATAAGATTGCCGAAGACAAGGTGGATGTCAACGTGATGGTATCCAACGGCAACAATCCTGAAACTTACGAGCCTTATGCCCAGCAGATGATGGAACTCTCCAGGAGTGCCCTCTATCTGAAAGTGGGAAGCATCGGTTTCGAACAGACCTGGATGAAGAAACTGCAGGACAACGCTCCTGACATGAAGGTGATAGATACCTCCACAGGCATCACGCCTGCCAAGACACCAGGCGGCAATACCGACCCGCATGTATGGATGAGTTGCAAAAACGCCCGCATCATCTCCAGCAACATCTTCAAGGCACTCTGCGAACTGGAGCCGAAGAACAAGGCATTCTTTGAGAAGAACTATCTGTCGCTGCTGAAGATCATCGACAAGCGAGACAGCACCATCAGAGAGGGTTTCAAGAATCATCCCGAGATGGTACGCAAGTTTATGATTTATCATCCTATCCTCACTTATTTTGCCCGCGACTACCAGTTGGAGCAGCTTGCCATTGAGGAAGAAGGCAGGGAGCCTAGTGCCTCCCAGCTGAAGAGCCTCATAGAGAGAGCCAGAAAAGAAAAGATCAAGTTCTGCCTGATACAGGCAGAATTTGCCAACCGCAACACCACAACCTTCATCAAGGAGAGCCACACCAAGCCAATGGATATCAATCCATTGCAGGGCGACTGGAACTGGGCGATGCAGGAAGCGGCTGCAGCGGTACAGGGCAAGAAAATCGTTGTTGGGAAGTAAAAACTACAATAATATGACTCCAATCATAAAAATCGAGCATCTTTCTGCTGGCTATGAAGGCAAGGAGGTGCTCCACGATATCAACCTCACCGTCTGCAAAGACGATTATCTTGGCATCATCGGTCCCAACGGTGGTGGCAAGACAACCCTCATGCGCCTCATCCTGGGGCTGATGAAACCCACAGACGGCAGCATCCGCTTTTATAAAGACGGGGAGGAAGTAAGGGAAATCAGCATGGGATATCTGCCCCAATACAACCATCTCGACAAACAGTTTCCTATCTCCGTTTATGAAGTGGTACTCTCAGGACTCAGCAAGACCAAAAGTCTCTTTTCGAGATACACCCAGGCACAGCACCAGCAGGTTCTCGACTGTCTGAAACAGATGCAGCTCACAGAGTTGAAAGACCGCCATATCGCAGCCTTGAGCGGCGGACAACTGCAGCGAGTACTCCTCGCCCGCGCCATTGTTTCGAAACCCGATGTAGTGATACTGGATGAGCCCAACACCTACATCGACCGCCGTTTCCAGAAGCAGATGTACGAGATGCTGGAACAGATCAACCGGGAGTGCGCCATTATCATCGTCAGCCATGATGTAGCCGAAGTGCTCAATAACGTAAAGCACATCGCCTGCGTAAATCATCATCTCCACTACCACGATACGGCAGATATGCCGAGAGAGAAACTGGAAGAGCATTTCTTAAATGTATAGGCTTATTATATAATAATGTCTAAAAAACAGGTGCAAAAATCCATATTATCTCATCTTTTTATTATCTTTGCAACTGGAATGTGCCTTTTTGAAAGGCACAGAGAAAGCATTCAGAAACAGAGAAAGCATTCAGAAAGAAATATAATACATTAAAGTTTAAACAATAATGAAACAGTACAGATTAGTGGACAATATCTTCGGATGGGTCGCATTCATCATTGCGGCGTTCACTTATTGTTCCACAATTGAACCGACAGCCAGTTTCTGGGACTGTCCTGAGTTTATTACGACTGCTTACAAGCAGGAGATCGGTCACCCACCTGGGGCACCATTCTTCATGCTTTTAGGCAATTTCTTCACACATTTCGCCAGCGACACTACCCAGGTAGCCAAGATGGTAAATACGATGAGCGCCCTGCTGAGCGCCGTCTGTATCATGTTCCTCTTCTGGACCATCACCCACCTGGCTCGCCGACTCGTCATCAGCGACTGGAAAGAACTGACCACCAGCAAGCTGATTGCCATCGAGGCATCCGGTATGGTAGGCGCACTCATCTACACCTTCAGCGATACCTTCTGGTTCTCAGCTGTCGAGGGTGAGGTTTATGCGTTCTCTTCTGCCTTTACCGCTGTGGTATTCTGGCTCATTCTGAAGTGGGAAGACCATGCTGACGAGCCTCATAGTGACCGTTGGCTTGTGCTCATCGCCTATATGACCGGTTTGAGTATCGGTGTCCACCTGCTCAACCTGCTCTGTATCCCAGCCATCGTATTGGTTTATTACTACAAGAAGGTGCCACATGCCAACCTCAAGGGCTCGCTCCTGGCACTGTTCCTTTCATTCCTCGTAGTGGTAGCCGTACTGTATGGTGTGGTTCCAGGTATCATCACCGTAGGCGGCTGGTTCGAGTTGTTCTTTGTCAACACCCTCGGCTGTCCGTTCAATACCGGTGAAATCGTATACATCATCTGTCTCGTTGCCTCAGTTATCTGGGGTATCTACGAAACCTGCCATGCTTCTGAGAAGAACGAGAAGAAGCAGAATATCGCCTTCGTTCTCGGTTTCGGCATGCTCGGCATCCCATTCTACGGATATGGCTGGACAGCTGCCATCACCGGTATCATCGTGCTGGTTATCCTCTGGTTCGTACTCGGCTACAAGCGCAAGCAGGAAGTAGTTACAGGCGTTGACGAATCTACTGGCATAGCCAAGAAGAAGATGCAGCTCCTGCCGCTCATCTCAGCACGCGTCAAGAATACAGCCTTGCTCTGCATGCTGATGCTGATGATTGGTTATTCCAGCTACGCACTCATCGTGATCCGTTCTTCTGCCAACCCTCCTATGGACCAGAACTCTCCTGAGGACATCTTTACCCTGGGAAGTTATCTGAGCCGCGACCAGTATGGCGACCGCCCTCTGTTCTATGGCCAGGCTTATACATCACAGGTAGCCCTCGAAGTAGACGGCAACATGTGCAAGCCTGTCATGAAGGAAGGTGCACCGGTTTACCAGCGCAAGGAGAAGGCTTCGGCTGATGAGAAGGACTCTTACTTCGTAGTAAGTCACAAGAATAAGTATATCTATGCCCAGAACATGCTCTTCCCTCGTATGTACAGTTCGGCTCATGCCCAGGCATACGAAGACTGGATGGGCGGTGTAGAAGGCACAGAGATTCCTTACGACCGCTGCGGAGAGAGTATGATGGTGAAGATGCCGTCACAGTTTGACAACATCCGCTTCTTCCTCTCTTACCAGTGTAACTTCATGTACTGGCGCTACTTCATGTGGAACTTTGCCGGCCGTCAGAACGACATCCAGGGCAATGGTGAGCCAGAGCACGGAAACTGGATTACCGGTTTCTCATTCATCGATGATTCACTCTATGGCGACCAGAGCAAATTGCCAGACGATCTGAAGGCGAACAAGGGCCACAATGTATTCTACTGCATGCCACTGATTCTCGGTCTCATCGGACTTTTCTGGCAGGCTTGGTATACCCGCAAGAAGAAGGTAATGAAGAACGGCAAGGAAGAGGAAGTACTCCTCCCTATCGGTATCCAGCAGTTCTGGATTGTATTCTTCCTGTTCTTCATGACAGGTCTTGCCATCGTCATCTACCTGAATCAGACACCGATGCAGCCACGTGAGCGTGACTATGCTTATGCCGGCTCATTCTATGCATACGCTATCTGGTGCGGTCTCGGCGTACTCGCCATCATCGACATTCTGAAGCGCAAGATGAAGCTCAGCGGTACAGCCGTAACAGCCATCGTAGCAGTCATCACACTTCTCGTACCTATCCAGATGGCATCACAGACCTGGGATGATCACGACCGCTCAAACCGTTATACCTGCCGTGACTTCGGTCAGAACTACCTGATGTCACTCCAGGAGAAGGGCAACCCTATCATCTTTACCAATGGTGATAATGATACCTTCCCACTCTGGTACAACCAGGAGGTAGAAGGCGTAGGAACAGATGCCCGCGTATGTAACCTGAGCTACCTGCAGACCGACTGGTATATCGACCAGATGATGCGTCCTGCATACAACTCACCATCTGTGCCAATCACCTGGCCACGTCTCGACTTCTGTTCTGGTACCAACGAATATGTATCTGTTGAGCCTGAGGCAAAGAAGCAGATTCTCGACTTCTACAAGCAGGATCCAGAGAATGCCAAGAAGCAGTTTGGTGCCGAACCGTTCGAACTCAAGAACATCCTGAAGAACTGGGTACGCAGCAAGAACCCTGACATGCACTTCATCCCTACGGATACCCTCTATGTCACCATCGACAAGGAGGCTGTAAAGAAGAGCGGCATGATGATGGCATCAGATTCTATTCCAGATAAGATGGTCATCTCGCTTGCCGGCAAGAGCGCACTCTACAAGGGCGACCTCATGATGCTCGAAATGCTGGCACAGTGTAACTGGACCCGTCCGCTCTACGTAGCACTCACCGTAGGCGAAGAGAACTATATGAACCTCGGTGACAACTTTGTACAGGAGGGACTTGTGAACCGTATCACTCCGTTCACCACCAATAAGCCAGGTGCCAAGAACTTTGATACAGAGAAGGCTTATCACAACATCATGACCCGATTCAAGTTCGGCAACCTGAAGCAGAAGGGACTCTACATCGACGAGACAACCATGCGCATGTGCTATACCCACCGTCGCCTGCTCGCCCAGACAGCCCTCCAGCTCATCGCCGAAGGCAAGAAACAGAAGGCTATCAACATCCTGAAGAAGGCTGATACCGAGATTCCTGCCTACAATGTTACGCTCGACTACATGAGCGGTGGCTTGGATATGGCTCGCGGCTGGCTGATGACCGGTCAGAAAGCCAAGGGCAAGGAATATATAGAAGCGGTATGGAAGAATGCTTCACAATACCTCAACTACTATCTCTCGCTGCCAAACGACCGTTTCCTCCAGGCAGAGCACGACTGCATCCGTCAGATCATGATCATGCAGAGCATCTGCGAGGCTGCCGGAATGGTGAGTCCACAGTTGGAGCAGAAGTATGAGAAGCAGCTCAATAACCTCTACCGTCTCTATCATGGCAGAGGTGGCAGAATGCCGGAAGGCAATCAGTAAAAAATAGAAAAAAGTTTGGTGTCGCGAAACACGACACCAAACTTTTCATTATTCATATAAACCTGTTTTATCCATGTTCATAGAGCAACCAGCCAAATGGCTCAGATGGTTATATCCAAAGGCCATCTGGAGAATGGACAAGAAAGACCATTCTGTCTATCTTACATTTGATGACGGTCCGATTCCAGAGTCAACTCCATTCATCTTAGAGACCCTGAGAAAGTACAATATCAAGGCTACTTTCTTTATGGTAGGCGAGAATGTATTGCGCCATCATGACCTCTACAACCAGATTGTGGCAGAGGGTCATCAGGTAGGCAACCATACATTCAACCATATCGGTGCCTTCAAGCACCGCGTCATCTCCTACGTGCTCAACACCAATAAGGCGAACGATATCATCCATGCCCATCTCTTCCGTCCACCTCACGGTTGGATGCGACCAAGTGAGTATTGGTGGCTGCACCGCACTTACAAGGTCATCATGTGGGATGTGGTGACGCGCGACTATTCCAAATGGATGACGGCAGAAGATGTGGTGAACAATGTGAAGCGATATGCCCGCAATGGCAGCATCATCACCTTCCACGACTCGCTGAAGAGCATTGAAAAACTGAAGACAGCGCTCCCTCAGGCCATAGAATGGCTCATGGAACAGGGATATGAATTTAAGACTTTTGAATAAGAAGCTGTTATTTCCAAACAGGAACAGCCCAATAAACACAGACAAGAAATGAGCAAAAGAATCAACAGTTATCAGGCAGTAGCTGCATTTGTAAGAGGTTTCTTCGAAGCTTACGCACGTGGCATCATCGATGCTACCATCGAAGGCAATGACTTCAGCAAGAAGAACGACCCGAAACAGATCAAGCAGATGATGCTGGAGCACTATGGCGAGGTAAACCAATACTTCTTCGACATCATGTTCTCTACCCTCGTACGCCTCAACTACAAGACTGCCGAGGAAGCCAACGAGCGCATGAAGAAGAACTTCGACAGCATGAAACAGGCTGACCCGACCTTTGAGCCAACCATGCTCGACTACTTGCGCATAGCCTGCAAATCGAACCAGCTTTACAAGGCGATGGAATCAGAATACAAGCGTAACTTCACCTGGCTTCTTCAAGGCAAGTTTACCACTCTTGAAGAGCATGTACGCGATTATACCCACGGCATTCTCATCAGTCTCGCCGACGAGCCGATGGCCATCCATCTCCTGGTCCGCATTATCGTAAAGGCATACGCAGCAGGCTTGAAGTGTGGTAGCAAGGAGGGCGAACAGCACCAGCTCCACATGCCTACCCTTCACGGCATGTTGCTGAACAATGTCAACATCCTGCTCAACGAGACTCCGCTCAAGAGCAGCACCGAAGATCCTGTTGCCCTCTTCAAGGAGGCATGCAAGAATGAAGAAGAAAACATCAACGTTCTTTTCAACACATTAAACGATGCGATGAAAGAACTGGCAGAAGAATAAGAGAAAAGCATCATTGATGACGAGCACAGCACCAGATTCGAGAACCATCCGACTCCATATAGCGTAGAATCTCGTTATTCACTTCTTGGCGAATGGAGAGCATGGATTCTCGGTCGCAATCCACAGTAAAGTCAAGGTCTATATCTACCGAGAGTCTTGGCAGTTGGAAAACGGTGAGATTGATGGCTATACCACCTTTCAGCACAAGAGATTTAGACAGCAAAGGACTGTCATGGAAATAGTTCTGTCATTGTTTCTAATTTTGCACAAAAATATAAAATTTAAATTGTCTATGAGAAAAATCAGAAACTTTTTATGCTGTTTTTATATGTTCTTTCCATCTTAATTGTCCGACTACGGAGGAACAAATCACCGACAGGCAAGTTCTTTTGGGAGTAACCCAAAAGGTTTCGAGTAACTCGAAACATAACTTGCTGTGTCTTTGTGGACACAATGTTTTGAAAAGGCAAAGAAACTGCGTTCTATAATAAGGACATTCAGTTGGGAATAACAAAGTGACAATGATTAAGATTACAAAAGATTTAGATATATAACAAAGCGACAATGATTAAGATTATTAAAGATTTAGATATAACGGCTTCGGGTGTTAGTGTATTTAACCGCAAGTGGCAACCTGTCCATTTACAACAAGGAGAAATGGATGGGGCTTGTGCCGTATATTCCATGATGATGAACCTGCTCATACTAAAGGTTCTTACTCGTAATCAAGTTGTCAACTTGAAAACAACATTTAAGGGAAATACCGCAAAAGGGAGACTCTTCAAAGAGTTCTTTGTGACAGAAGGACTGTGCCGTGATGGATTTTATTTTTCCGAAATAAAAGAAAAGCTATCCCATTCTTTTGCTAAAGAGGTTACATCTTCGCCTCTTCAATATACAGCATCTTTATCAGACCAAACTTCTTTTGTAGAAGAACTTAGGACTGCAATAGATAGCGACACGCCTTTGATTACCGCTCTGTCTTTTAAAGGTGGCGCTCATGCTGTACTTGCTATTGGGTATGAAGAACAAAAAGACGGTGTCAAGAAAATATTCTGTTTAGACCCAAGCTATGCCATAAGTCCGACATCCTTTTGGAATGGTGTAATAATCCTAAATGAGGGAAAAGGAAAGTACAGCCATCAGTATATAACAGATAAAGACGAAAAATATATCAATGTCAGTGAATCATTGAATATAAAAAAGAAATAACGATATGAGCGAAGAATTACAACAGAAATTTCTTGACAAACTTTGAGAAGTTGCAAACAAACTACGTGGCAATCAAGGACCTGGAGGCCAAACGTGCTGACCTTGACAAGGAGATTGAGGGCTATCTGAAAGAGTTGGGACTGTTAGAGTAAACTTTCCACAAGTTGTGGCAGAGTTCCCAGATATGAAAGGGCTTTCATACAGAAACTTGAAGTATATCAGACAATGGTATCAGTTTTATAATGAGCAACTTACAATTTGACAACAAGCTGTTTCCAAATTAGACGAAGTAAATGTGCAATAACTTGTTGCACAATTACAAGAAGGATGTCTAAGCTCATGCCTGAAAACATACAGAGCCAGTTGCCTACAATAGAAGACATTGAAGCAACACTTTCTGATATAAAGGAAACTAAGGATTTCAAAAAAGGTAATGATATGAAAAATAAAGATAATATACCGCAGTTCGTGAATAGCGACTCCTTCATGGCAGACAAGAACTATGTGAAGTGATTGTCTGACCTGAAGAAACGTTTCCGCATGGCACAACTTAAAGCTGCTGTCAAAGTGAATACGGAAATGCTCAAATTCTACTGGAGTTTGGGCGAGGACATTTGCGAGAAGCAGAAACAATATAAGTGGGGCGCAAACTTTATGAAAAGGTTGAGCCTTGATTTGCGTGCGGAATTTTCACAAGCAGAGGGTTTTTCATGGTCTAATCTCTATAAAATACGCAAATGGTATTTGTTCTATTCTTCACAAATTGAATTTTTGTACCAAGCTGGTACAAAATTACAAAAGGTGGATAATGCAACAACCCTAATGCCAGACTTACTGCAATTTGTTCCTTGGAGACAATCCAAGCATTGGCATTCTTCTTTGCAAGGACAAAGACTCGTCTGTTGTAGAATGGTCTCTGCGTGGCATCACTACTCCGTTGGGTGTAGCAAGTTATCAGCTGCAGGAAGTCTATGAACGGACATTGCTTGAAATTAAACAGGAAGCCTCTGAGGAAGAATAATAAGTTTGTTTGAAATCTGCCACAACTTGTGGCAGAATCTGTCTGCCAAGTTGGTGGACGAATTAAACCATGTAACTGGCATGTAACTGAAAGGCTCAGAAAAGCATCAAAGTTAGCTCAAACCCCTTTATAATGGGGCATAAAGCATATAACTACCATGTAACTGGCATGTAACTGAGCTATGATAGGTGAACTTAAATTAAGGATTAAAAATGACAACAACAAAAAATAATGAACATAAGAAACTCAATGTCCCAAATATCAGATTCCCGGAGTTTAGCGGGGAGTGGATAACGTATAAGATTAAAGATGTTCTAAGTATCGGCAATGGACGTGATTATAAGCATTTGAACAATGGAGGAATTCCGGTTTTTGGAACTGGAGGGTACATGACATCTGTAGACGAATGTCTATATGATGGAGAAACGACATTTATAGGTAGAAAGGGTAGTATAAACAAACCATTTTACTACAATGGCAAATTTTGGACAGTTGACACACTTTTCTATACGCATAGTTTTAATGGCATTACACCGAAATTTACATATTGCCTATTTCAAACTATAAATTGGTTGAAATACAATGAAGCATCAGGAGTACCAAGCCTTTCAAAAGATACAATAGAAAAAATAAAAATCAATATCCCTGGGCTTGAAGAACAGAATAAAATTGCTAAACTAACGTGAGTTCGAAATAAGAATAAATATATTTCAGTGATAATTAGGAACATAGC
>ENA-ORSK01002416-ORSK01002416.1-human-gut-metagenome-genome-assembly--contig:-NODE-2416-length-12454-cov-3.401887_pt1 | contig 12454 bp, 10 predicted proteins | sample MGYA00242192_ERZ509159 | MGnify/ENA primary metagenome ERZ509159 (study PRJEB26280, sample SAMEA2338663) | human gut metagenome | biome: human gut; feature: human-associated habitat; material: faeces...
AAGTCACGGAACACCAAAAAACCGCTGCCAAGAGCCACCAGAACGCAGAGTGAAAGGACAGAAACCCCGACAGCCGTTCTTTTCAGGGAAGTCCTGCTGTATTTTCCCTTTTTGAAATAATACACAGCAAATACGCTGCCGCCAATCAGTGCGGCTGCCAACAGTCCGCCATATAGGAAAATATACGGATCATCCCCGGTCTGCGGTACCGGCTTTTGAGGGGTGGAAGGATTGGAGGGAACAGAAGGCTTTTCCGGGTTCTTTGGGTTATCCGGCTTTTCCGGTTTTTCATTAAAGAACTGGACCGTAGATGTCTGATCTGCCTTGATCTCCACCGTAGCGGCATCAGGAATGATGTAATCCTTGCTTGCCCGGTTTGCAACTTCTGTTACGGTATAAATACCGACACGAAGGCCCTTAACTTCAATCACGCCGGATTTTGGAGTGGTGAATGTCTCGCAGTAGGAGCCGTCCGCACTCTTAACCTCGATGGCAAAACCATCTTTGCGCCCGTCGCTGGAATCCTTTGTGATCTTTAAGTTGCCGCGGTAAGCCTCATTGGTAAATCCGTGCCCGGCTTCTCCATTTTCCACAACTGCGACCTGTCCATCTTCTGTGATGGAAAAATAGTAAGCGTTTGGATCAGGCTGATAGCCCTCCGGCGCTTTGCTTTCTTTTATAAAGTAGCCGCCAGCCAGAAGGTTTTCCGCCGTATGATAGCCTGCATCGGTTTCTTTCAGCGTACCGATCTTTTGATCGTCAGGATCATATTCCTGGTTGGCGTTGGAATCCGCATACAGGTCGAACACCGCACCGGGCAGGAAACGCAGGAAAGAATTCTTGTCTTTCTTATCCTCCTTTTCCACAGGGGAAGGTCCTTCCACAGCTTCGGTTTTAGTTACCTGCACACTGCCGCGGATCAGGGTGTTTTCCACACGGATCTCAATATGCTGTCCGTCTGCACCGATATATACATGGTGCTGCTGCGGGCTTACTGTATAAAGGTCAGGGGCAGAGATCTCCTTGACGATCCAGTGTCCGTAAGGAATATTCTCAAAGGAAAAACTGCCGTCTTTTCCGGTAACAGCAGTAAGCAGTGCATTTTCTTCGGTAAATTCTTCTGTATCAGGTCTAAACAGTCCCATGAGCGCACCGGCCAGCGTGACATCTTCGCCGCCTTCCGGGTTTTCCCCGACTTTTACACCGTCTACACGCCCACGGAGAAGTTCATTGGAAACAGCCTCGCCTTCATTGACAAGGATCTGTACCAGGGCGGTTTCCTGTCCGGCATATTCAAAGACGACCGGATATTTCTGATCCGAAAGGATATAGGCGCCGTTGGTCGTGCGTTCCTTGACATAATAGCTGCCAAAAGGCAGGTCGGAAGCGAAGGAAGCGCTGTAACCGCCGGATTCCTCAGACGAAACAGAGACCACTTCCAGAAGTCCACCTGCCGGGATTACGCTGCCATCTGCCGCCGTCAGGTCTGCGGAAGCATAAAGTCCAAAGGAAATATCCTTATATTCCTCGTTCATGCCAAGACCGAACAGGTCATCGGTCTCCATTGCCTTGAAAAGTGTGACATCCACTTTCTGGCGTTCGTCATAAAGACCGGCCGCTGTCTGTGTAACCTCTACGGTCTCACCCGCATAGGTCAGTTCCACATATTCCGGTTGAGGATTCAACACACAGCCGGAAGGCGCCTGACGTTCCTCCAGACGATAACGGCCAAGATAGAGAGACCCGCTTTTCGCTGTGCCGTCCTCGCCGGTCGTAAGTGTTTCCACAACCGTATCTTTTTCTGCCCGCAAGGTACCGTCACCGGTATAAATATCTTCATCTGCGATCACATCATAGACCGCTCCAGGAAGTCCGGCAACCTCATATACCGGTTGGTACAGTCCGTCGTTTTCCTGGACAGAAGCAAATACTTCTCCGGTCTTTGTGATGGTAAGCTGGCCTTTCTGCGGCATATTGTACTGAGTGACCGTCACAACCGCCTCGCTGCCGTCAATGGTAAACGGTACCGGCCGATCGGAAAGCACATAGCCATAAGGGGCAGCCACCTCATAAAGTTCATAATCCCCGGCGGCCAAAGGCTCCGGCAGCATCAGCCAGCCCTCGTCAGAAACATAGAAGGTATCCAGTGTTTCCGGGTTCGGATAGTAGACGGTCTGGGTGATAAATTCCCCGGTGGAAAGATCCTTGATCTGAAAACCGGTTCCGGTCACAGGGATAATCTTTCCGGTCTCTGCGTCACATTTTTCAACTTTCAGACGGGCTGTGATGGTGCGGTTGTTCAGGATATAGCTGTAAGTCTTTCCGTCAGAGGAAATGAATACCGTAAAGTCCGGGACAAAGGCTTTGCCTTCCTCGCCTGCGATCTGATGGACCGTATAATGCCCATAAGGAAGCGGTTTACTGGAAGCAAAACCATCCGCATCCGTGGTAAGAAGGTCACGTTCACTTTCCTTTGCCGCGTCATAGCTTCCGGCTGCCTTTAAGTAAACTTCAAAGACTGCGCCTGCTTCCGGGCGTTCGATGATACCAGCATTGGGATCGTCGGTATTTTCGCCCTCAGGCACATCCGGGTCCAGGTCATCGGTGTGCTTGACAAGCTGGATACTTCCGTAAATAACCGTTTCCGTCACCTGATTTTCTGTGGTATTGAGTTCCACTTCATACAGGGAAGGGGATGCACCCACTTCATAAATGGTTTCATTCAGAAGATACCCGGTGCTCGGTTCGATTTCCCGGATCGTCCAGCCATCCCCGCATACATAATAGCGGGTCATAAAGCTGCCATCCGGTCCGGTAGTATAAGTGTCGATCAGTTCGCCATCACGGAAGATCCCATAGGCCGCCCCTGCAAGCGTGGCATCCCCCTGAGCATTTCCGGTGTCAGCATCACTCTTTACCACATGGACGCGAAATTTCTTCAGAATATTGCTGAAATGTACCGAAGAAGTCTGCCCGCTTTCAATGGTCACGTACTGTGCGGAAGGGGTCACATAGCGGTCCACCGGAAGTTCTTTTACCAGATAGGTTCCCGGCAGGAGCTTCTTTTCAATCTGGCCGTTTTCTCCGGTCGTAACTTCCTCATTGACTTCATTTCCCAAAATGTCCGTACCGGAGATATGGAAGGTGATACCGGAAACAATGGCGTCCTCACTGGTCTTGACAAGTTTTGCGGTACCGTAAGTTTCCGTTTTGAATTTTACAAAGAAGGAAACCGGATCGCTGGCGCCGGTCATCATGGTCTGGTAGCCGGGTCTGCCCCAAATCAGCATGTCGTTTGCCACCGGGATATTCTTTCGGAATTCAAACAGCACCGGGTCCATCATCATCTGCCTGCTGGTAAAGGTGTATTCATTTCCGTTTCTTGTCACAGAAACGCCGCTGCCTTTCAAAGCCTCCAGATCGATCTTCAAGTTATTGGTATCTGTGACCGTCAGGGTATAGACCTTTTTTTCTACATCCCATTTCAGTTCCAGTTCCGGTGCTTCGCTTTTCTTAGAAGAAGTAAAGGAAGGGACTGTGGAATGGGAAGCAACCTGTGCCAGAATCCAGTCATAGGCTTTTTCTGCCGGTCGTCCGGCGATCACGCTAAAATACTGGTCGGCGTCTGCGTGGCCGTTTCCGTGGCGGCTGTACGGATCGCTTCTAAGTTGCTGCTGGTATTCCCAAAGGATGATCTGGGTTGCCATCTTATAGTCATCCTCGTTGATTCCGGAAACAGGGAGCGCCGCACCGGGTTTCCAGCCATAGATCGCAGTCAGGGTGATCCCCCTCCTTGCCTCGGCAGGAAGCAGGTTCAGATATTGGCTGTTGGTCCCGCTTTCTGAAACATAGGTGTTTTCCGAAGTATGGTAAGGAATCCCGCTCTCCACACAGTAAACCTGGTGGCTGATCCCGTCAGAATCCGTCAGCATATAGTGCCGGTAAGCATTGCCCCCGGAACTGGTGTGTACATCGATGGTTCCGTCTGCATGGTAGGCAAGATAGGTGTAAGGCGCCGGGGCACGGTAGTGGTTCCCATCAGAGCCTACATACTGGTCGCCCAGCCAGGAGCTTGCCGTCTGTCCGACAGACATGGCAAAAGCCTGAGCCGGAAGAAGCCCCAAAATGCTTGCCATACAAAGCAAAAACGCCAACAGCTTGCGAAAGCCGCGGCGTCTGGTTATGATATGTTCCATGAAAAAATCCTCACTTTCATAAAATCTAAAAGGACAGCCTTATTTGCTGTCCTTGTCGTCAAAATCGTCCTCGGAAAGATATTCCGGTTCCCCGTATGCCTCATCCGGGTCAAAGCCTTCGCCATAACCGTCATCCTCAAATTCCGCATCGTCCTCGGCCTGCTGTTTCGGACGCACGATTTTTACATAGTAACCGATTCCGCCGACCGCAAGTAAGGCAACAAGGATAAACAGGATCGTGCCGACGCTGCCGGTTTCTTTCTTCGGCTTTTCCGGTTCTGCCGGTTTTTCAGTTTCCGTCGGCTTTTCTTTTCCTTTGCAGCCATTTAAGTCATTTTTGCAGACCGGGCAGCCGGTATTGACTTTTCCCGCCTCACATTTTTCTGTGCAGCTGCAGCTTTCTTCCTGGGGAATCATGCTCATGCTGCCATTGTTCTTTTCTGCAAGCGCCATCAGGTCGGACTCTGTGACGCCGTTTAAGAAGTAGACATTGTTATCTTCCCGTTTCCCGTCGATCACCAGATAAAAGACATTGCCCGCGTCCGTAGTGATGGTGTAAAACTGTTTTTCCCCATCCGTACCACTGATGTTGTCCTGTACCGTTCCGGTGCCTTCCGGGGTAAATGCACCTTCCGGGACCGCAGAAGTATTTTCCTGCTGTCCGGTACTGTTATCTGAACCGGAAGAATTTCCGCCGCCGGAAGGAGTTGCAACGTTTGAGCCGGAAGGTTTTTCTTCCTTAGGCGGTTTTGTCTGTGTACCGGACGGACTCTGGGGTGCTGCCACAGCAGGTTTCTTTTCAGGAGCCGGTTCTTTGTAATACGGATTATCCAGCTTTACCGCATCAGAACGGTTTCCTGCATAATCCTTTGCGTATATGCTTACCTGTTTTTCTGTTCCTGCATAATCTTTTAAGGGCACAGTCGGCATGGCCTGCCAGATAATCCGATGTGTAGGGCAGTTTGTCCTTGATATAACAGGCAAAGGCTCTGGCTGTCATTTCCACATTGCTGTCCCAATAACCGCCGTCTTTTTCACATTCTTTTCCCATGCGTACCGAATTACGGTAAAAATCAGTTTCCGTCCGTCCAATCTGCGGAGCTTCCTGCGCCTGCATCCCGGAAAGCATACGCTCAAAAATTTCCAGCCGTTCCCGTTCACTTTTGGGAATTACCCGGCCGGTAACATTCTTCTTAAATGCGCTGATCTGTTCCACAGAGCCGGGTTCGCCGGACAAAAATGCTTCCCGCAAGACTGCGTAGGTTTCCATCTGTTCCTTATTGCCATACCGTTTCAGAGAGGCAAGAACCGAGGAATCCAGCCAGCTTGCCGCATTTTTCCGGGTGCGTTCTGTTTGTGCTTCCGTGCGCTTTGCTGCCTGTTCCGGTGTTTCCGGTTTATACTTCATGGTGTCAATGAGTTTTTGGAACGGCGCATAGAGGCGGGGCTGTTCTGACAGCATCCCTTTTGTGCCCATCTTTGTACCAAGATAATCGTCAAGTCCATGCCACCATTCATGTGCCAGGGAACCGGCCCCGTGCATTTTCGTAAGATTGATGACTGTACGCAAAGGTTCATAATGAGCCGCAGCATTGCCGCTGCCTCTTGCACCAAAAGCGATAGCAAGCGTACCCTGATAAGCAATATCTTTATCGCTGATCTTAAGGGCTGACGCCAAATCCTTTAGTGCTTCAAATCCCATGTTAAGGGAGGTCTGACGGTCGTTCTGGTTCATCCAGTTTCCAAACTCGCCGCCGCGGAACCCAAATGTATCAAGATAATGCTGTCCGGTGATCTCCACGCCATTCCGATAATCCGGGCCGGTACGTTTGACATGGGCGAGCTGGGGAGGGACAAACCGGATCTTCCCATTTTTGTTCCTGCCTTTGGCAAGTTCCTGCACCCATTTCAGGGCAGCTTCTTTGGTCTCAAAATTGGTCCGCAGGATCGAATAGCCTTTTGTCACATAGTAGGTACCGGGCTTCCAGTCCTCATTTTTAGAATAGGTATGTTTCCCGTCGTTGAAGTGAATCGCATAACCTTTCGGTATTTTCTGCTCTTTGGAAACACAAAACTGTTCCTTTTTTGCTTTCTGAGTAAAGTTGCGCTCAAAATATTCAGCTGAGCGGATCAGCATGGTATTGGACAATTTGTTTGTGATCACGGGATTGTCCTGTCCCTTTTTCGTTGCCCGGTAATGGATTCCGCTTCCCCAGCCCTGTACCTTTTCTAAATATCCATTGTCAACGAAAAAGCGGTCATAGGCTCTCACAGCATCCTCCGCAGTACGGACATCTGAAAGCACTGCCTGCAATTCCCGAACTGTTTTTATATATTCCTTTTGTCTCGCGGTCCGTTTTTCCGGGGTGTCATCCGTGCGGTAATACTGAGGGGAAGCGTTTAAGCCGTCCCTCGCTTTTTTGATAAAATAGACCACGCCAAGAGGAATCCCTTCCTCCAGTATGGCTGCATAGTCCGGCTTTTTCCAGACATTATCCTTTTTCACAAATTTTTCGGCTTCGCGCTCATTCATGGCTTCCAGATCATCTGCATACAGCCCGCGGTCTTTCCACAGATCTTTTTTAGCACCGCCGATCTTTTCGCCGAAATCTTCATGCCCTCCTGCCAATCTTCATCACCTCCAGTCAGTGTAAAATTCTTATCGCTCCGGGGCAGGGCGACGTTCTTCGTTTTTGTGAAGTTGTGGGAGGTTTCCTGTGAGCCGGTCAGTTTCCCTGCGGATCAGTTTGTCCAGAGCGCCTAAATCCTCCGGTGCAATGGCAAACTCCCGGTAATTTTCATACCACAGGCCCGTAGAGATTGCCGCGATGGGCGCAATTTTCTCCGAACCGGATGGAAGAAGGCGATACACAGGGGCTTCGTCATAAAGAAGCATCTGCTTTGCCGTTCCCTGTGGTATGCGGTACTTATCCATATCCGGGTTCTGGGCTGCCTCCATATATTGCATATTCAGGCGTTCTTCTAAATCCTGGGGCATATAACGAAATGCCTGATCCATCCACTGTCTGAACATCGTGGAATAGTGGTACTGCCATTCCGTAACTTGATTCGGGGCATAAGAAAATCCCCAGCTTTTCAGAGCATCTTTTTCGTAAAGCTCCTTTCCAGTCCATTCTTTCAGGCTGACCGTAGCCACTGAACCATCTTTGCGTTCGATATTGACGCCGCAGGGATAGAGGATATTTCGTTTTATATCCTGCCGCAGCGTGTCTAAATCCATCATCAGGACATCTCCGTACAAGTGACCGCCCTCTCTGCGATCCGTATGAAACAGGAAAGCCCTCGCTCCGATAAACTCCGTTGTTAAGATCATTTGATGAAGATCTGCCGTAGAACAATAAGCAAACAAAGCGTCGGAAAGCCACATGTGATTTTTCCCCATGATGGCAATGGAATCAGCCCCGGCATTTGTCGCCAGAGAACGCATATTGAATTCGCATTCCCTGAGAAAATCTCCGGCAAAAATATGGAGCTCATACGCAAAGACGGATAAGTCTGTATCGCGGATCAAATGAATCTGCGGTAGTGGTTCCTGATCCAATCAAATTCCTCCTTTCATGTGAAGCAGCTCTTTGACCTGCTCATTTTCCGCAAACGGCTGGCTATCTGTCCCCGCCATTTAATCAATCCCTCCCATCTGCCGGTAGCTGCCCGCCGGCAATCTTGCCGACAATCTCCGGACCGGTTTCATAAATCTGCATGAGGCGTTTTGCTGTGCCGCAAGGCTGTGCAGCTCCGCTAGTCCAAAGACGCACTGTGGATGGGGCAACATTCATCAAAAGCGCAAAGCCCTTTTCGTTCATGTCCAGCTTTTTCATCAGCGATTTAACCATATCGGGGCCGTAGTCTGGACACCGGGAAGCCTCGGCAATCATCTGCAAAGCGGTATTTTCAATTTTTTTCATTTTCAAATCCTCCTGTTATTTGTTTTCCAGCCTTATGCCGGGGCAAAGCTGATCTGGTTGTGTTTCATCCTTTTGGCAAAATCCGGCAACGAATAATTTACCCCGTCAATTTCTGCATGGGTGTCATCCAGACGATGACAAACAGCAAAGTGCCTGTCCCCGTTTCCATAGAACAGGCAGAGTAAACCATTGTCGGGAATGGAAAACAGCGCTTTTCCGGCGCTGTCTGTAAAGCAGATATGTTGAGATCCATTCATGTTGAAATCCTCCCTAAATTGAAACAGCCGCCTCTTTTGGGCGACGTTGGTGCTGGCTGGTTTGCAGTTGTTCCCGAACCTCCAGCAATTTTTCATTGTAATCTTTTCCCATCCGGGGAGGGTTGACACTTACCCGGATATGACGGAAACGTTTATCCTCGTGGAGCATGGTCTTGATTTTCCGGGCATTGACAAATCCGGCAAGATCGTGGTCCATATAAAGGGTAACACGCCGGATCTCCGGGTGGCGTTCCAGAAAAGAAGTCAGCGCCACATGGGAAGTACCTCCCAAAGACAAGCGGTAACCATTCCATTTCCATCCCTCCAGCTCTTGAAGCGTTGCATGGGAAAGCGCATCAAGAGGAGCTTCAAAGACTGCCACATGCCGGCTACCCGGACTTTGCGGGGGATAACAAAAGTTATATCCTTTGTCGCTGCCATAGACATCCTTTTTGAGATTGCCGCCGATACTGCGCATACAGGCGAACTTCGCTTTCCCGGAATCATCCCTACAAATACACAAACCGGTTCTCCATGATACCGGGCTTCGTAAAAAATCCCGGCTTGTAAACACTGGCGAATGACTTCTGAGCTGATCCCCCGTTTCTGTAAATAGGAGACCGCAGCGGTCGCGCAACGTCTGGCCCAGGGGAGAGAGAATGCTTTCTTTTCCGGTTCTTTTGATACCTGTATTTCTGCCGTACTTCGGTAAGCCGGTGTATGTCGGATTTCGCCACCTACCAGAGCATGAACCGCATCCACAAGACCATATCCCCGAATCTGGATCAGGTAGTCCAGCGCATTGATACTCCGTCCACGGCTGTTCCAGTACCAGTACCTTTTCCCGGTCACATATACCAGACTGTCATGTTCCTTATGCCGGAAATTAGGTCCATCCCGTTTCAGCACACCGGGTTCATGGAACTGCAGGTAAGTAAACAGATCAGCTTCCCGCGCTGCCTGAATCTGTTCTTTGGTTACGCCGGGCATTGTACCGGCACAGTGATTCTTTTCATCGTGCTTTGCCTCCTTCCTGTGATGGAATGAAAAAAGACACCCAAAGGTGCCTAACAGCCGTACAGATCGTGATTGACCTCGGCACGGTAATAGCTGTCCATTGTAGCCGGGGCATTATACAGCGCCGCCAGCAGATATGCTTTGATATTTCCGACCTTCGTCGCGTTCTTGTCGATACAGTCAAAGACATACTCTAAGTGACCGGAATTGATCTTCAGGAACCGGCTCTTGACGATCTCCCGCGGAAAATCATCTCCGGCGATGCGTATGTAAGGGCGTTTCGACAAAATCACTTCAAGCATAAGTTCAAGGGTTTCGTCCAGACGTTCCCTGCCATACCGTAAGACCAGTAAGTCATATTCGATATTTTCTTTGATGATTTCACGATATGCTTCTATCAGCTCTATCCGATCCATCCCATCCGTGCGGTTCGCCGCTTCCGGCTCTGCCGGATAGATTGATGGATAAGTTATTGATTTATCTTTTTTTGATTTTTTTGTTTTTAATGGATTAGTATTTAATTGTGCCGGATTTTCCTGTTCAGGTTCCGCCTGTTTAGGTTTTGCCTGTTCAGGTTTTACCTGTCTTGGATTTTCCCGTTTAGGTGAAAGCCCTATGTTTTCGGTACTTACAGGCTGCTCATGGATCGTATATTCAATGTCTCCCAACTGCCCGTTATCATAGCGGAGGCGCTGTCTGGTGAGATAACCATGCCGCTCCAGTTCCTTCAGGGCAGTAGTGATAGAATCCACACCATCCTTGCAGATATGGGCGAGTCCCTTTGTGGTATAATCCCAATCTTCCGGCAGCGACAACATAAGTGATAAAAGCCCCTTTGCCTTTAAGGACAACTCCGTATTGCGCAGATGGTGATTGCTCATTATCGTAAAGTCCTTTGTTTTCTCTACACGGAATACTGCCATTGTATCGCCTCCTTTCTTCGACTATTCCGTTACAAGGCATGATCCCTGCGGTCATAATGGAGATGACCGTCAGAGACCTTCGCATGGTTTTTCAGTTTCACTTCGCCCCGTTCCTGGCTCTCTAAAAATTTCTGATAGCCGGCATCTGTAAGGAACAAGCGCATCTTATCGCCTTTGTCGCCAACAGGGGAATCGTAAGACAATACATCAAAGACGATCATGTGCTTTACTTCTGGATCAAAGCGTTCAAGTGCCATGATGTCATGCCCCTTCAATTTTTCTGCCCCTGATTGTTGTCTGGCCTCGGCGATCTTTTCTCCAATCGTCCGGGCTGGATAGGGCAGACGGTAATTCTTCTGAATATCTTTTACCAAGTCCATGCACTCTGCATTTGACAGAACACGAAGTTTTGCCATAAGACCTTCTGCCGCCTCCCGCTGTTCGGAATTATTTGAATACCGCACGGTCATATAAAGTTCATTCAGGATCTTTGTCTGATAATCGCCCTCCACTTGAAAGAGCAGCTTTTTTTCCATTTCGTTTAATTCCATGTGGATCTCCTTTCTCTCGAAAATGAGTATGAAAAAAGGGCGTCCACCTATAAAAGTGAAACGCCCACGGCAACCAGCGGTCAGACATAAAGCCGGACCGCTGGCACTATTAAATTTTGTCGTTAATAAAACAGCCTCCTTTTTTCTTTATAGTTTTCGTCAATTTTCAACTTGGAAAAGGAATTGAATAAAAGACGACAAACGCTCAAACCCCTTGAAAATAAAGGCTTTTTCTGTTTGTCGTTATTATACCGTAACGGCACACCTTCGCCACCCATGCCCTTACCAGCGGCGTAGATGCTAAGACGCTGTCCGGAATCCTGGGCCACACCAATGCGTCCTTCACGCTGGACACCTACACCCATGTCACCTCAGATATGCAGAAGCAGGCCTGCGGTATCGTGGGCGGCTTCATGGAGGACATCTTCGGAAAGGAGTTGAAACCGTGGCAAGAAAGCGAAAAGCCGGTGACGGAACGGTAAGGCAGCGCAAGGACGGTCGGTGGGAGGGACGCATCGTCATCGGCTATGACGATAACGGCTATCCCAAGACGAAAAATGTTCTCGCCAAAACGAAGAAGGAGTGCGTCGAGAAGCTCCAAAAGCTCAAGGAAGAGTGCGGCGGGCTGAAGCCCGAAAAAGTGCGGTCTGAGATGCCCTTCGGGGACTGGCTGACATACTGGTACGAGAATCACTCCAAGCCTAAGATCCGCCCAACTACGCAGGAGACCTACGAGAGCCGCATCCGCCTGCATATCATTCCGGAGATTGGGGACATCCCGCTGAATAAGCTGACACAGAACGACCTGCAGCAGTTCTACGGTCGGCTCAAGAAAAGCGGCCGGAAGCGGTTCACCGACAAGTACGGCGAAGGGCTGTCCGACCGAATGGTGCGTATGTGTCACGCCACCTGCCGCTCCGCATTGGAAAAGGCGGTGCAGGATGGGCTGATTCGCGTGAACCCGGCTATCGGCTGCAAGCTGCCGCCCAAGAAGGCGCGGGAAATGCAGGTGCTGACGCGGGAGGAGCTGCAGCGGTTTCTCATTCAGGCAAAGTTCGAGGGCTACTACGAGGTCTTCCTTCTGGACTTAGCCACCGGCCTGCGCCGGGGTGAGCTGATGGCGCTGCAATGGGACGACCTGAACTTCAAAACCGGTGTGCTGAATGTGAACAAGCAGGTCTACGATGTGCGGGGCCAGCTTCAGATCAGCACACCCAAGACGAAGAACTCCATCCGCAAGATCGTCCTGCCGCCCGCCGTGGTGGCGGTGCTGCAAGAGTATAAGAAAACAGTGGACTCCCGCTGGATGTTCCCGTCACCGGTGAAGGAGGACTGTCCCATTACACCCGGCGTGGTACGGCGCAGATTGCAGCTCATTCTGGAGCACGCAGGATGCAAGCATGTACGCTTTCACGATCTGCGCCACACCTTCGCAACGCTGGCACTGGAGAACGGCATGGATGTAAAAACACTCTCCGCCATGCTGGGTCATGTGTCGGCGGCCACCACGCTGGACATCTATACCCACATCACCGACGACATGCGGCTCACGGCCGCCGCCAACATTGACCGCGGCATCGGCAA
>ENA-ORSK01002417-ORSK01002417.1-human-gut-metagenome-genome-assembly--contig:-NODE-2417-length-12452-cov-3.255707_pt1 | contig 12452 bp, 8 predicted proteins | sample MGYA00242192_ERZ509159 | MGnify/ENA primary metagenome ERZ509159 (study PRJEB26280, sample SAMEA2338663) | human gut metagenome | biome: human gut; feature: human-associated habitat; material: faeces...
ATTTCACGGATACGTGTTCGTCGTGCCGGGAGGACGGCACCTCGGCATCAAAGCGGATGGAGACCAAACAGCTCATCGCGCAGATGAAGCAGGTCAATCCGTATGTGGAGGGAAATATTTTCAAGAGTGTACACAATGTCAACCTGAGTACGGTTATCGAATATAAAGATAAACAAGGCATCAAACACAGCTTTCTGGATGATTATGACAAACGCTGATTCAGGCGACAGGGTGGTGGATGTCTGGTGGTGCCTGCGGTCTGCTGTGGTATCATAAAATTGAATGGAAAAGCAACAAAAAACAGGTGGAAAACCTTGACTTCAACATAAAACAAACATATAATACATTTATATAAAGAACAAACCAACACGAAACCACAAAAATGCCGTTCGTTTTCGTTACTTTTTTCGTTGCTTTGAATGCGCAATGTATGCAAGACGGACAATACGGTATCAGTTGACGGGAGGATATATGGAACAGGATTATCTGCAGACAAAGGGACGTATCTTTGATATCCAAAGATATAGTATCCACGATGGCCCTGGTATCCGCACAATCATCTTTTTGAAAGGATGTGTGCTGCGCTGTAAATGGTGCTGCAATCCGGAATCTCAGGAATATAAGATCCAGACAATGAAAACTCCAGACGGCGTGAAGACCATGGGACGAGACGTAACTGTCCGCGAGATGATCGAACTGGTAGAGAAGGATCGTCCGCATGTATTACCGCAAGAGCGGCGGAGGAGTCACACTATCTGGTGGAGAGTCATTGTGCCAGCCGGATTTCGGTTCGGCACTGCTGCGCGGGCTGCATGCACATGGGATACATACGGCGATGGAATCGATGGGCTGTGCTGAGTTTTCAACGATTGAGCGCTTTTTAGAACATCTGGATCTGTACCTGATGGATATTAAGCATATGGAGCCGGACAAGCATAAAGCCTTTACCGGCAGATCGAACGAACTGATGCTCGAGAATGCCAAAAAGATCGCCACGAGTGGCTATGATACAAAGCTGATTATCCGTGTACCACTCATTCCAGGATATACGGATTCTCAAGACGACATCCGACAGATCGGCTTATTCCTTCGCGATGAACTGCAATTGAAAATTGAGCGGTGCGAACTGCTGCCCTATAACAAACTGGCGGCATCTAAATATGGTAACAAAACCGGTTGGAGTGATTACACGATTGGCACATACCGTTTGCCGGAGCTGGAGCCGCAGTCAAAAGACGAGCTTGCCGCACTCTGTAATCTTCTGTCTTCTTTCGGCGTAAACGCCTACGCCGAGTCGCTGTAATCGAAGTCCCAGCTTTACAACGTCTATCTAATTTGCTAAAATAAGAAAAAAGCGAATCTTAGGGGGTAGCAAGCTTGAATCCTGCAGCATTTGAGGCAAAGCAAAAAAATGCGCGGCGGATCGTTGATTATATTGTCAGCCACGGCGAAACATCCAGAGTTGCACTGGCAAACATTTTCGGTCTGAGCACAGCTACTGTCACAAACATCGTGACCGAACTGTTGGATCAGAAGCTCCTGTATGAGAGTCGGCGGGAACAGTCAATAGCCGGCCGTAAGGCAACACTGCTTCAATTTAATTCCAACCTCCATTACGCATTAACTGTCTCGATCGGCCGCAGCCCAAAGGATGAGGACTGTGCCGAGTTCACGATCTGCAATTTGCGCGGAGAGATTATCTCAGAAAAAAAAATGTATCAAGCCTTTACTATCAGTGAATCTTTTTCAGAATCCGATATGCTCAAAGGCTTAATTGCCGCGCTGCGAGCATTCATTGCTGAGCAAAGCAGCAGCACACAAGCCGCCCTCTGTGCAATTGGTATCTGCATCCACGGTATGGTTAATTGCCGCCAAACCGTTGATACGCCCATTCTAAATTGGAAAAATGTCAATTTGACTATCCCGCTGCAGGCCGCATTACATCTTCCGGTTTATGTAGAGGGTGTCACTCGTGTAAAGGGTTTATATGAGCTTCGGTTCATCGATCTGCAGGAAAAAAATGTTTTATATTTGAATCTTTCTTCCGGCGTCGGCGCCGTGAATTTTTTCAACGGAAAAATGGTAGTAGGCCGAACCGGTATTGCCGGCGAAGTTGGTCACATCACCCTCAATTTGCACGGACCAAGATGTTACTGTGGCAACCGCGGCTGCTTTGAGCTATACTGCGGCATGAACAATATTATTGTCTATGCCGAGCGCCTATTGACCGCTGAAAATGCCAATGATGTCTTCTTCGACATGGCCATCCAGCAACATCGGCCGTTGACGCCCGAACTGATTTTTGAGGCACGTGAGGAGGGAAGCCTTATCATTCATGAGCTTCTATGCAATACGGCAGAGTATCTGGGTGCCGGCATCGCCTCCCTATTCAATATTTATGACTTCGATCGCATGATCATTTCCGGATATCTTGACAACGGGAAGGACGATTTCCTTATTAATCGTGCAATCGAGTACGCAAAGGGTTGGATCATCAACCCATACAGCCGTGATCTGATCGTCTCGCGGGCACATCTAAATTCTAACCAGTTGTATCTGGCATTGAGCGCACTTGTTTTAAAGCATCTCCTTGATGATACCTTCCATGCATAAACTTTTGGTTTTCTTCTTTTGGCACGCTATTGCCTTTGCCATCAGAAGAAAACCTATTCTTTATGTATTCGCAATTGCGTCAGTGTTGTACAGTAAGAGTCAAACCTCCCCGCGTATAAAAGGCCGCCATCTCAAGGAGAACTGTTGCTCACCGAGATGGCGGTCTTTTATTTATGAGGCATATAGCATTCTTCCGGGGCATTTGCGGGAAGCAGCTTTTCAGCCCATGCTTTTCAGCTTTACAACTTTCAGCTTCTGATCGCAACTACTACGGTCAGTCGGATGTTTCCGAATGGACGGATACTGCGGCAATCAGCACCGAATGGCCTCACACAGTCGGTCTGAAAGCAGACGGCACGGCGGTTGCCGTTGGCTACAATAAATACGGTCAATGCGACGTTTCCGACTGGACGAATATCAAGCTCCCCAACTGACGAAGAAAGAAGGACGAGAAGATGGCAATTATCAAATGCAAAATGTGCGGCGGAAATATTGAGATCTCTGCGGACAAGACCTTTGGGACGTGCGAATACTGCGGCAGCACGATGACGCTGCCGAAGACGGATGATGACCAGCGGCTGAGTCTGTTCAACCGCGGCACGCATCTGCGGCGAAACGGTGAGTTTGACAAAGCTGCGGCGATCTACGAGCGGCTGATCGGCGAGAACGACGCGGATGCCGAGGCGCATTGGAACCTGCTGCTCTGCCGGTACGGCATCGAGTATGTGCAGGATCCGGCCTCCGGCGAGCGCATCCCGACCTGTCACCGCGCGAGCTTTGACAGCATTCTGAACGATGTGGACTATCAGGCCGCACTCAAATATTCCGACGGCGTGGCGCGGAGCCTGTACGAAAAAGAAGCGCAGCGCATCGCCAGCTTGCAAAAAGACATCCTGGCGATCTCGCAGAAGGAAACGCCGTTTGACGTGTTCATCTGCTACAAAGAATCCGACGAGAACGGCAAACGGACAAAGGATTCCGCGCTGGCGCAGGATATTTACTACCAGCTCACCGACGCGGGCTATAAGGTCTTCTTCGCGCGCATCACGCTGGAAGATAAGCTCGGGCAGGAATATGAGCCGTATATCTTTGCTGCCCTGCACTCGGCCAAGGTCATGGTTGTGGTCGGCACGAAGCCGGAATATCTGAACGCCGTCTGGGTCAAAAATGAATGGAGCCGGTATCTCGCGCTCATGCGCACCGACCGCAGCCGTCTGCTCATCCCCTGCTACCGCGATATGGATCCGTATGATATGCCCGAGGAGCTCAGTATGCTGCAAAGTCAGGACATGGGCAAGATTGGCTTCATTCAGGATCTCATCCGCGGCGTCAAAAAGGTCGTAGACGCGGCAAAGCCGCAGGAGGCCGCGGCGGAGACGGTCAAAGAAACTGTTGTTGTACATAATGAGGGCGGCAGCAATGTGCAGGCGCTGCTCGACCGTGGGCAGATGGCGCTGGAAGACGGCGAGTGGAGCAAGGCCGATGAGTTTTTCGAGCAGGTGCTCAATCAGGACGCAAAATGCGGCGCGGCGTATCTGGGGAAGTTCTTAGCCAGAGTGCAGTGTCGTTCGGCAAAAGCCTATGCGGATGCGTTTGTCAAAAAAGCAAAAGGCGAAGCTCCCGACGAAAAGAACGCGAATGTGTGTGATGCGGATACGGCGTTTGTCGAAGCCTGCGCGAAAAAATATGCCGTACCGGGGATTTTAAGTGCGGAAGAAATTCGCCGGACACTGGAATTTGATCTGGGGTATCGCAAAACGTCGGACTATTACGCGCTGCGCACAGAGGAAGCGCAGGCGCAGCTTGCCGCCGACAAAGATCTGATGCGTGCTACAAAGTATGCTTCCAGCGAGACCAAGACGATCACGAAGGATATTCCGCAGACGCTGGACAAGCTCCGCGCCGATGCGCAAAAGCGCGAGGACGCGGACAAAGCCAGAATCACAGCAGATTATCGCAAATTCCTGACAGAAACCGAAGCCAAACTGGAAGAGGAGCACCCGCAGCGGCTGAAAGAGGCGGAGGAAGCAAAGAAAGCCGAAGTCAACCGTCAGCGCAAAGCAAAAGCTGCAGCGAAAAAGGTCAGGATCATTGCAGGCGTTGCAGTAGCTGTGATTGCGCTTGTGTTGGTCACTGTTAACGTCATTATTCCGGCTGTGAACTATTCCAAAGCAGAGAAACTGCTAGCCGTCGGAGACTATGACGGCGCAATCACAGCATTTGCAGCGCTTGGTGATTACAAAGATGCGACGGAGCGGAAAGCGAATGTCAGAAATGTGCAGGCATATGCAGATGCAGAAACGTTACTGGCAAAAGGAGATTACGACGGCGCTATCGCTGCATTTATGGAACTAGGCGAATATCAGGATGCTGTCAGTCGAGTGGAAGATGCAAAAGTGCAAAAGCAGGAAGCAGAAAATGCGCAGGCATACCAGGAAGCGGTTTCTTTGCAGGAAAGCGGTGATTATGAGAAAGCTGCGGATGCGTTTGTGGCCTTGGGTAATTATTTAGATGCGCTCGATCAGGTGAAAGAGTGTCGGTATTTGATGGCTGACCAACTTCAAGCACAGGGCGAAACATCAAAGGCTGCTATCGCCTTCGGCAAACTTGTTGGGTACAAGGATGCAAAAGAAAGAAGTTTTGCTTTATGGCACATAAATAGTATTATGGCAAGCTGTGACAATACGATTGGTCTACAGGCAGATGGTAAAGTCGTTGTTGCAGGTCAAAATAGCAATAGATTCCTTAGTACATCCGATTGGGCTGATATTGTATCAGTATCTGACGTTGGGGTCAAAAGGTCATTTGTTCGAGCAGTTTTCAGGTGAAAAAATGCGAAAAATATGATAGAATAAAAGAAAACACGGGTGGTGTGTTTTCATGTCATACAGAGCAAATCCCAGTCAGCAGCTCTCAATATTTGACCGAAGTCTTCGTCTGACAGAGCGGGAAAGAAAATGTCTGGAAAAATCATGGGCAAAAGTGTTTTCCGATGAGATCTTCCCTGCAATCGATGAAGAACGCTTTCGTGTTCTATACTCTGAAAATGCATCCAGACCAAATACTCCGGTAAACATCATCGTTGGAGCATTGATCATCAAAGAACTCTTTGACCTCTCTGATGACGAAATGGTGGAGAATTTGATGTTGGACATCCACTATCAATACGCACTGCGCACTACCAGTTTTGAAGAACAGCCGTTGAGTGACAAAACATTGTCCCGGTTTCGCCGCCGCTGTTATGAATATGAGTGTGCCCACGGCGTGGATCTGTTTCATGACTGTGTCAAGGATCTGAGTGAAAAAATCGCTAAAATGATGGGGATCAATTCCCGTATCAAGCGAATGGATTCTCTGATGATAGAAGCCAATATCCGAAATCTGAGCCGCATTGAACTGTTGTATTCCTGTGTTGCCAGAGCGGTAAAGTACCACCATAAAAACCATACCGGCATGGATCTGTCCGGTCTTGAGCACTACACCGATCCGGACGACCGCAATCTTGTCATTTACCATAGCAGAAATATTGATATTGATACCAGGACAGCAGCGATCATCAAAGATGCGGATATATTGTTAGAGCGCTGTCAGGACAAATACAGCCATGTGAAAGAGCACCAGTTGTTACTGCGGTGTCTGGAGGAGCAGACCGCTATTGATAATGGAGGGCGTAGGCTTCGCATCAAAGGGGAAGAATCACCGAAACCGACATCTCTTCAAAACCCGACAGACCCAGAGGCTACCTTCAGTGCCAAGGCTGGAAAGAAGCACATCGGCTATGTGGCGAATATCGTAGAAACTGTCAGTAATGGCGGTTCTGTCATCGTGGATTACCAATATGAGCAAAATATCTATTCCGATTCCCGTTTCCTTGGCGATCACCTTGACCAGCTGCTACCTCAAGAAGCCCCCGCTTTTATTGTGATGGATGGAGCATATTCCGGGCAGATGCACCGGGATGCCGCAGCAGAAAAGAATGTGAAACTGATCAACACAAGTCTGAAAGGCACACCGGTGCCCGACATCTATGCAGATTTTGAGATCAGCGAGGATGGCGAACAAATTTTGCGGTGCCCTGCCGGCCATAAGCCGATCCGTTGCAAATATATTTCTACAAGCAACCAAGTGAAAGCATATTTCCCAAATGAATCTTGTTCTCAATGTCCACATCTTGAACACTGCCATCCAAAACTCAGAAAATGTTCCAGCTTGATCGTGCTATCCCGCTCTGCCATAGGGCGTGCGAACCAGCAGAGACTCATAGCAGCAGAAGACTTCCGTAATTGGAGAAGGATACGAAACGGAGTTGAAGCGATCCCGGCTATTCTGCGAAACTGTTATCATGTTGATGAGATGCCGGTGCGCGGCAAGATTCCCGGCAAGTTTTTCTTCGGCGCTAAAATTTCAGCAGTAAATTTTAAAAAGCTGCTTCGGCAACGAAGGGGCTTCTGTTGTCATTCCCAAAACCCACTGCTCACATAAAAACATTGGTAAATACCGATAAACAGGATAGATCATCCGGCTGACCTCATTACTTGGTCAGTCGTTTTTTCTTTTATGGCTGGCTTCTTAGACAAAAAACCATGCTTTTGACCCCAATGTCAGTATCTGTAGCTGATCAACATATTGTAGGTTTGAAAGCGGATGGTACCGTGGTTGCGGCAGGCACAGAACAAGAAGACGTATGTGATGTATCCGAATGGTCGGACATTGTAGAAATTTCAACAAATTCATTTCACACGGTTGGACTAAAAGCTGATGGGACAGTTGTTGCAACAGGACGAAATAATGAAGGTCAGTGTAATGTGTCCAGCTGGACAAATATTGTTGCAATTTCAACAGGTCAATTTCACACTGTTGGATTGAGAGCTGACGGAACGGTCATAGCAACGAAATTCACTGCTGATTCAACATTTTTTCCTTACGCAGGTCAATGTGATGTATCAAATTGGAGCAATATTGCATCTGTATCGGCTAGGGCATCTCGAACAATAGGCTTGAAGTCTGACGGAACAGTTGTAGCAGCAGGTTCCAATTGTGATGTAAGTGGCTGGACGGATATTGCAGCCTTAGAGATGGGTCAGGGTTGCACGATTGGTCTGAAAAAAGACGGAACGGTCGTAGCAATATGGGAAGAGAGTCATAGATTAGATGGAACAGCTGTTATTTCCGCAAACGATATCAAGAATTATCTGCACGAAGTGAATAGCTGGTCGAATATTATTGCAATCGCGGCTGGTGATGGGTTTGTCATTGGAGTGAAGCGTGATGGTACAGTTGTGGCAGCTGGCAGTAATACGGATGGTCAATGTAATGTAAATAGCTGGACAGATATTGTGGCAGTAGCGGCAGGCGGCAAATATACCGTCGGTTTGAAGGCGGATGGAACCGTGGCTGCCGTGGGCAATAACAGCTATGGTCAATGCAATGTTTCCAAATGGACTGACATTATGATTCCTCATACACATTAAACTACCATAAAGAGGATGATATACAATGGAGAATGATATTGTTTTCCTTTTTGGCGCAGGTGTAGAATGCGGAAAAGAATGTTATGGGTTACCCAGCGGCGCAGACTATACTATTAGGACTATGCGGACAAAGAATGAGCGGTTGTATAGAGAATTGCGAACTTTTTACAGAAAAAGGCTTTCAGAAAGCGCGGGAAATGGCTATGTGGGTACATACAAAAACAGTTTTCTCTTTGAGAAAGATAGTCACACATTTAGAGAAATCATTTATAGAGCGGCACTGAGATGGTGGAAGGAATGCGGTGAAAACTACAATTATGGAGAATACAGCGAGTATGTTCAATTGGCCAAAGAGAATCAATTGCTTGAGCAAATGACCGCAGCTGGTTCAAAAACCGGCGAGCGTAGTAAAGAAGTTCATGCAAAGCTCAGAAATTGTGCGACAGAAATATATGGGCGGCTTATTCAGAATGAAAAAAACATAGCTTCGAATGAAAGCATTGACAAAAAACAGCTAAAAGACTATGTGGAGTACTACGGAGCCGTAGAAAAAGATTTTTCTTCAATTATTTCACCGCAAGATGTTGGTCTGACACAGTTTTGGCGAATCATAAATTACTTTTGGAGTGCATTTTTTGTAATTCTTGAACCACTATGCAAACAATTTACATGGTATGAAAGTTCTATTTCAGGCGATAAACAGTCGTTCTATAAATATGTGCTGGAGCATCTTTGTGAAGTGATTGTGGATGTTTATACCAACTACGACTATTCCAGAGTCGAGAACTCCACGAACTTGAACAAGAATTACTATAAAATCTTAGCAGATGCGTTCCAACAATGTACGGTAATCACAACAAATTACACACCGTTTGTCGAACATTATTTTCCTGCGCATAGCATTTATCTGGCAGGAAAACTCAGCGAGTTTGAGTTTCCTACAGAATTGACAGTTAAAAATATCTGCAAAGAGCAGCTTGACGAGGAAGACTTTGTATTTCCCTTCCTTATGACGCAAGCTCCAGTGAAGCCGATCGTTGTCCCAGAACAAATACGGCAATATCAAAGCGCACTTGATGTGCTTGATCGTGCTAATACGCTAATTATTGTCGGATACAGTCTTGGAAATGCGGATAATCATATTAACGCTATGCTAAGAGAATTCGCTGTGAAGCCGCAGAAGAAAATTATATACTGTAATTATTGCAGGGATTCAGATGCACAATACGAAGATGCGCAAAAACGTCTTTGCAAATCACTCAGGATCAGCCAAGATATTAACAGTATCCAAGTTGTTAACCACCTTGGAAATGCGGCCGATTTAACAGAAGAACTATTGAAGTGTAAATAGAGACATAATAATACAAAACGGAATGAGCAGCATCTCTTGGATAAAAGAGAAAGAGGGGTTCTAAGATGGCAATCATCAAATGTAAAATGTGCGGCGGGGATATTGAGATCTCTGCGGACAAGACGTTTGGAACGTGTGAATACTGCGGCAGCACGATGACGCTTCCCAAAGTAGACGACGAGCAGCGGGCGGCGGCGTTTAACCGCGGCAATCACTTTAGGCGCAGCGGCGAGTTTGACAAGGCGCTGGCCGTGTATGAGCGCATCGTTGCCGAGGACGACAACGACGCCGAGGCGCACTGGTGCTGCGCGCTGTGCAGGTTCGGTATCGAATATGTGGAGGACCCGGCGACGTATGAATGGCTGCCGACGTGCCACCGTGCGAGCTTCGACAGCTTTCTGGAGGATGTGGACTATCTGGCTGCAGTCGAGCATTCCGACGGCATTACCCGCCGCCAGTACCAGAAAGACGCGGCAAAAATCGCCGAGGTGCAGCGCGGCATTCTTGCCACGTCGCAGAATGAGCAGCCGTTCGATGTCTTCCTCTGCTACAAGGAGACCGACGAGGACGGACAGCGCACGCGCGATAGTCTGATGGCGCAGGAGGTCTACTACGAGCTGACAGAGCAGGGCTACCGCGTGTTCTTCGCGCGCATCACATTGGAAGATAAGGCGGGCGCGGAATATGAGCCGTATATCTTCGCGGCGCTGAACTCCGCGAAGGTCATGGTCGTGATCGGCACGAAGCCGGAGCATTTTAACGCCGTCTGGGTCAAAAACGAATGGAGCCGCTTCCTGTCCATGATGAAAAAGGACAGAAGCAAGCTGCTTCTGCCGTGCTACCGCGATATGGACCCGTATGATCTGCCGGAGGCACTGTCTGTGCTGCAAAGCTATGACATGAGCAAGATCGGCTTCATGCAGGATCTGATCCGTGGCGTCAAAAAAGTGATCGACGCGGGCAAGCCGCAGGAGGCTGCGAAAGAAACGGTCAAGGAGACCGTCGTGGTACATAACGAGGGCGGCAGCAACGTGCAGGCGCTGCTCAAACGCGGTAATATGGCGCTGGAGGACGGCGAGTGGAGCAAGGCTGATGAGTTTTTTGAGCAGGTACTCAATCAGGATGCGGAGTGCGGCGCGGCTTACTTGGGGAAATTCTTAGCCAAGGCGCGCAGGGCGAACGTACAGACCTATGTGCAGAGCATCTGTGTAGGGATCACCGCTGATGCGCCGACGAAGCGCAATGCCGAGGCGTGCGCAGAGGATCAGGCGTTTATTGATGCGTGTATAAGAAACTATCAGGTACCGGAGTATTACACCCCTATGGATATCCGTACAGCGCTGCGTTTTGACCGGGGCTATTGCGCCGACCGGGCGGCATATTTCCGCGACGCGCAGAAACAGACCATGCAGCGGCTGGACGACGACCGGAATTTCGCACGCGCGGAGAAATTCGCCAACGGCGAAACAAAAGCGCAGTGCGAGGCGCTGCGCACCGGCCTGACGGATGCCCTTCGGCAGCAGGAACAGGAAGCCGCTGCCGAAAAGCAGCGCATCACCGAGGCCTATCGCGCGTTCCTGAAGGAAACCGAGCCAAAGCTGGCCGCAAAACAGAAGCAGGGCCTTGCAGAGTGGGAGAAAGAGCAAAAGCGCAAAGAGGAATTTGAACGCTTGCGCGCGGAACAGAAAAAGCGTGCAGAGGAAGCGGAGAAACTTGCCGCGCGGGAGGCAAAGCGAAAGGCTGCGAAGGCCGCAAAAACGAAAAAACTCGCAATCATCGGCGTTATGGCAGTAACCGTCATCATCGCAGCAGTGCTGCTCATCACTAAGGTCATCATTCCATCTTCAAACTATTCCAAGGCCGAAGAAATGCTAGCAGTAGGAGAGTACGACGGCGCAATCGAAGCGTTTACAGCGTTAGGCGATTACAAGGACGCGGCAGAGAGAATCACGCAAATCGAAGAACAGCAGGAAAACGAGCGTCTTGCCAAAGAAGCTGCCGAAGAGGAGGTCAGAAACGCACAGGCATATGCTGATGCGGAAGCGTTGCTTGCAAACGGAGATTACGACGGTGCTGCGGAGGCGTTCGAAGCGCTGGGCGGCTACCAGGACGCGGCAGAGCGTGCGCAGGACTGCCCGTACATAGAAGCCGAGCAGCTTCTGGCGCAGGGAAAAACCGCAGAAGCCGCCATTGCGTTTGGAAAAATAGCTGGATATAAGGACGCACTGGAGCGGAGCTTTGCGCTGAGAGCTTCCAACGATCCTACAATTATTGCGGAAAGCGATCATATCGTTGCGCTGAAAGAGGACGGTACTGCAGTCGCCATCGGCAATAATGAGTATGGGCAATGCGATGTTGCCGACTGGACGAATCTTGTGGCAATCGATGCAGGATTCCTCTATACGGTCGGCCTGAAAGCGGATGGGACTGTGCTTGCTGCGGGCTATAACGATGATGGCCGATGCAATGTTTCTGATTGGACGGCCATTACAGCGATTCGCGCTGGCAGCTATCACACGGTCGGCCTGAAAGCAGACGGAACGGTGGTCGCCGCGGGCAATAACAAGGATGGACAGTGTGATGTTTCTGATTGGACAGATATTGTAGCAATCAAGGCAACATACAAACACACAGTCGGTCTGAAAGCGGATGGAACCGTGGTTGCTGTTGGTTTTAATAAATATGGTCAGTGCGACGTTTCAGATTGGACAGATATAATAGCAATTGATGCAGCGACTTTTCACACGGTCGGTTTGAAAGCGGATGGAACCGTCGTTGCCATAGGAAATAATGGCGATGGTCAATGCAATGTCTCCGATTGGAAAGATATCGTTGCGGTGAACGCTGGCGGGTGGGATACCGTCGGCCTGAAAGCAGACGGCACCGTGGTCGTTGTTGGCGGTAACGTCGATGACAAGTGTAATGCTTCCGGCTGGACGGATATCAAACTCCCCAACTGATAGAGAAAGAAGGACGAGAAGATGGCGATCATCAAATGTAAAATGTGCGGCGGGGAT
>ENA-ORSK01002419-ORSK01002419.1-human-gut-metagenome-genome-assembly--contig:-NODE-2419-length-12445-cov-2.206860_pt1 | contig 12445 bp, 9 predicted proteins | sample MGYA00242192_ERZ509159 | MGnify/ENA primary metagenome ERZ509159 (study PRJEB26280, sample SAMEA2338663) | human gut metagenome | biome: human gut; feature: human-associated habitat; material: faeces...
TGACAATGAAAAAATCCTAAAAGACAGCAAAAACGCTACCGAGGATAACTCTAAGTCACTTAAAAAGTTTGGCGATTCGGCGAATGATGCTGGTCAAAAAACGCTTAAACTCGGGGATTTAATCAAGGCAAATTTAATTTCTGAAGCGATAATAAGCGGCATAAAAGCGCTTGGCTCTGCGATTATGGACGTTGCAAAAAAATTTGGCGAGTTTGTCTCAAGCGGAATAAAAAATGCGAGCGATTTACAAGAAGTGCAGAACGTAGTCGATGTTACCTTCGGAGAAAGTGCGGAGACAATCAACGAATGGTCGCGAAAAGCAGCCGGAGCCTATGGTATGAGCGAGCTTTCGGCTAAACAATACACCGGAACTATCGGAGCAATGTTTAAATCAATGGGCCTTGCTGACGAGCAAGTTTTGTCAATGTCAAGCGATATGGTTGGACTCGCTGGCGATTTTGCTTCGTTTTACAACTTGGAACACGAAGAAGCATTCAACAAAATCCGCGCTGGAATTAGCGGCGAAACTGAGCCTCTAAAGCAACTGGGTATCAATATGTCGGTTGTGAATTTGGAGGCTTTTGCATTGTCTCAGGGCATCGATAAAACTTATAGCCCCATGACGCAAGCCGAGCAAGCGACTTTACGATACAACTATTTAATGTCAGTTTCGGCAGATGCACAGGGAGATTTTGCCAGAACTTCAGGCAGTTACGCAAATCAACTCAGAATTGCTCAGCTAAACATGGAAAATCTCGCAACCGGCATAGGTGCTAAACTTTTACCGATTTGCAACGAGGCTTTAACTATCTTCAACGGTATGTTTTCCGGCACGATGGACATTTCAACAGGCTTTTCAAAATTAACCGAAATGGTCGTGAATCTGGCGAATGACTTGCTGAACAGTTTGCCTCAAATCGCAGAGACCGCCGGTCAAATAATAACAAGTTTTGCAAGCGGAATTACGTCCATGTTGCCGCAGTTGGCGCCCATTGCGACTAGAGTTATCACAACTTTGGTAAACTCTTTTTCTTCAAATATCGCACAAATAACAACGGCAGCTGTTCAGATAATTTTAACGCTTGCCGAAGCGTTAATTAATTCTCTTCCGGAATTATTAAACGCAGCAATTCAAATTGTAGTGGCGCTCGTAAACGGCATAACACAGGCACTTCCATCACTTGTACCCGCAATTGTAAGCGCAGTAATTTTGATGGTTAATACACTTTTGGCGAACGTTTCGCTGATTTTGCAAACCGGTATAGAGTTGCTGATGGCGCTTGTTGATGCGATTCCGACAGTTGTCACTGCACTTGTTCAAAATCTTCCGACAATCATCACAACAATAATTGACGTGCTAATCGAATCCATTCCGCTATTAATCGGCGCTGCCATCGAGCTTTTCATGGCTTTAGTTGAAGCAATTCCAATAATTGTCATCGAACTTGTAAAAGCGTTGCCACAAATTGTAACTGCGATAATCCAAGGGCTGGCGCGGCTTCCAGAGCTTTTGTGGAACATTTTGACTGAGTGCATCGGGAAATTTATAAGTTGGGGCGACCAAAGCGAAGCCGAAGGAGCGCAAGGCTCGCAAAGCTTTTTAACGCAAGTAATAAACATCATAAAAGAATTGCCCGCGAGAGTTTGGAAATGGCTACAGAACGCAATAACAAATATTAGCAGTTTCTTCAACGATATCCTGAAAACCGCAGCAGAGATGACTCCGCAATTTGTAAACACAATAATTAGCTTCGTAAGCGAATTGCCTGGCAAGATTTGGGATGGGATTATCGGCGCTGTTTCGGCCGTAACGGAGTGGGGAAATCAGCTTTTGACCGCCTGAATAAACGCAGCGCAGAACCTTGTGAACAGCATCTGGAGCACACTTTGTGAATTGCCTGGGCAAATGCTTGATATTGGCAAAAATCTTGTACAAGGCCTTTGGAACGGCATAAATGACGCAAAAAATTGGGTTTTAGATAAAATTAAAGGTTTCGGAGAGTCTATTTTAAATGGAATCAAAAGCTTTTTTGGAATTGCTTCACCGTCAAAATTGTTTGAAGAGCAAATTGGCAAAAATTTAGCGCTTGGCCTAGGAGAGGGCTTTACGGATTCCATGAAAAGTGTATCAAAGCAAATGCAAAATTCGATTCCAACCGAGTTCGGCGTGGAGCCAACGCTTAATGTCGCATACAATCAAGGTTTTGCGGCCCAACCGCAAGTCTCCGGGAACTCTGGAATCACCGTACACATCGAAAATTTTGTGAATAATCGTGCCCAGGATGTCCAGGCTTTCGCTCAGGAGCTGGAGTTTTATTCGCGCCGCAATAATTTTGCACTGGGCTAAAAGGGGTTGAGACCAATTTGAATTATTGCATATTTAAAGACATAAATTCGCTTGAGTTAGGGCTTTATATGGAACGTTGTCCAGAAAAAATCAGTCCAAAAAGGCGCGACGAAACCTTTACAGTTCCGGGCCGACACGGCAATTTAACCACAACTGACGGAGCTTTTGAAAGTTACATCCGAAGTACTGAATTTATTGTAAAAGATAAGAAAAAAATTGATGAAATCTGCGCTCATTTTAAAGGTTCGGGTTGGCTAATTTTCAGCAGCGAACCTGACCGAAAGTACAAAGCAAGAGTTGCAAATCAGATTGAATTTTCTCATGTTATTCGGCATTTTAAGCGCTTTGTTGTTGAATTTGAAGTCCAACCGTTCGGCTACGATGTTTTTGAACAAACGATAACGAAAACCGCGCCGTTTAGCCTTTTTAACATTGGAACAGTTGACTCTGAGCCCATAATTACAATTTTCGGAACTGGAAATATAACGCTATATGTAAACAATCAAAGTATTTCTTTAAAAGAAATTGCAGGCTCAATTACAATTGATAGCGAAATGCAAAATGCATATAACGGTGCAGCATCGATGAACAACAAAATGAGCGGAGAATTTCCAATTTTAAGTCTTGGTGAGAATCATATTACATGGCTGGGGAATGTTACAAAGCTTGAAATACAGCCAAACTGGAGATACATTTAATTTTTTATGTTCATTTTTGTGTGACGACAAAAACGAACCAAAAAACGTCCCGAGAGGATTTCGATTCCTCTCGGACTCTCCTAAACGACGCAAAGGGCAAGCCCTTTGGAAACCCGGAAAAGCCCGGTTTAAACGGACGACAAAGAGTTTGGAGTGAAACAATGATAATTCTATATAAGAAAAATGAAACTGATTTTACGCATAATGGCTTGATGGTTTTGCAGCCGATTGAGGCAATTGTAACAGAAGAAATAAACGGCGACTATTCACTGAAACTCACGATGCCACGCGGTTCCCAGCTGATTGAAAATGAACAGATAATAAAAGTGCCAACGCCGAAATCAGAGCAGCTTTTCAGGGTTTATAACTCTGACGTTGACATGATTGGAAACCCAGTGTTTTACTGCCGGCACATTTTTTATGACCTATTAGATTATTTCATTGAGGACACTCGCCCAACCGGAAATGGAACTCTGGCAATCTCGAAAATCCTAGAAAACACGCCGTTTGTAGGCAGTTCTGACATCACAAAACAAGGGACGGCCTATTATCAAATGATGAGTCCGGTCAAAGCAATTTTAGGCGCTGATAATTCTTTTACAGAAATTTGGGGCGGTGAGATTGAGAGAGATAATTTCCAAATTAGAATGAAAAATCGTGTTGGAGCAGACCAAAGTGTATCGATTAGATATCGTAAAAACCTGACTGGCCTAAGATTTGTAACAGATTTATCAAGCGTTGCAACAAAAATCATGCCGACAGGCCTCAAAGAAGATGGACAAACTCTTCTAAAATTGCCGGAAAAGTACGTAGCCTCGCCGCTCATCGGCAATTACGTAAATGAAAAAGTCACTCGAATCCATTATTCTGACATAAAAATAGATGAAAAAATGAGTGAAACGGAAGCTTTAAATGCACTTCGAAACGCGGCGAACCAAGAATTTGAAAACGGCGTCGATAAACCTCAAGTTACTGCTACGGTTGAGTTTGTGCCACTTCAAGATACCGAGGAGTATAAGGATTTTTCTATTTTAGAAACCGTCTATCTTGGCGATTCAGTCAGTGTGCATCATGAAAAATTAAACATTGATTTAGTGACAAAAGTCATCGGCTATGAGTTTGATTCACTGTCTTGCCGATACAACAAAGTCACATTGGGCAATGCAAATCCAAAATATGGAGATATTCAGCGACAGTACGTCGACAAAGTCAATAGCGAGACTAGGTTTGCGATTAACAGCGAGATTGTCGATACTGAAAAAAAGGTTACGCAGGAGTTTAAGGCTGCTGATGGTGAACTTTCTAGCATAATTACTGAAGAAATCACGCGTGCCCGGGGTGCAGAAGAGACGCTTTCGTCGTCAATAACGCAGAATGCAAGAAATATTACGTTAAAAGTTTCGAAGGGCGACGTGAGCAGCCAATTGAGCATGGAAAACGACCAAATTTCAATTTCGAGCAATCGAATTTCGATTTCATCAACGTATTTTACGCTTAGCAGCAGTGGAAAAATAACCTGCACAAGTGCCGATATTTCCGGCACACTCGAGACTGGCGGCACTTACGGATACGTAAAATTAAGCAATGGCCGGTTAATTGGCGGAAACAGTTCCGGCGAATCGGGGTACATTTCGTTTAACCATCAGGTTGATGGGAGCCCTGGGCCACGGATTGCGGGGGCAAATGGACTTGTGATTGCAACGTCCAAACTTGGTGTTGCTGATTATTTAGGCCCAGGTGCAAGTGGAACATATTATCAAGGGCAATCCGCGCCCCAAACGTTTGTCACAAATATTTCTGACAACGGAGACGGTACAATTTCTTGGACCACAAAGACAATCACGTTCACAAAAGGCTTGATGACAACGAGTCTGTAGAGGAGGTTTTGTTTTGAACATACCAATCGAGCACGCATTAAACATTATTCAGACTGAAATTGAAGAATTTATTTATCAAAAAATGCAGGAGAGTCGGCTTTCTGCGGGACTTATGGAGAAAATTTTAGAAGGCACATTATGCCAAATTAGAAAATTAAAAACTCGGGATTTAGAAAAATTTATTTTAGAAATGAATAAAAAAATGCCTGAAGTTTTTGAGGAAAAAATTGAAAAACAAACGGTAAAAAGTGATGACTTGGGAGTGAAAAAAGATGGAAGTTTATAAGGCAAAACGCAATGGAACGGCGATTTTTCTTAATCCTGATAAATTCGATGAGTTTTTGGCGAAAGGATATTTAATTTATAAAGTTAACAATTTGGAAGACGAAAGCTCAGACGAACTTCTTCTTTCTCCAGAAGAAAATAAAATTTTGCGAGGTGAAATTGAATGACGACAAAATCGATAACACTGAATGTTTGGCAGCCTAATGACGTGCGAGTGCAGGTCAATCAAGGCGAAGTGAATTCGCGATTTTTGGAGATTAAAATTCTAGATAAGAAAAAAGCATTCAACTTGACGGGCAAAACCGTCATTTTTTATGCCACAAAACCCGATGGGAACTTGATTTTCAACTACTGTGAGATTATCGACGCTCAAAAAGGCCTTATAAATCTTGCGATGACATCTCAAATGTCGATTGTGCCAGGCATTATGCGGGATTGCGAGATTGATATTTTAGACGAAGAGCTTACAAAGCTCAAAGTAAAAGGCCTATCGATTGAGATTATTCGGTGCACTGACTTTGAATCCGCAATCGAGAGTACATCGGAGTTTACGGTGCTTGACGAAGCTTTGGCTGACGTCAAGAAAGTGATGGATGCGTATTCTGAAGAAAATATCATGGGCAAAATCATGTCCATGGATGGCGAAGGCTGCGGGTTAGATGCTGATTTGCTTGATGGAAAACACGGTTCGGAGTACGCAACGGCAGCCCAGGGCGAAAAAGCGGAGTCTGCGATTCAAGGCATAAAGGCAAATGGCTTAGTGCTACCGATAGATTCAGCCAACGTGGTCAATTTGACACCGGAGAACCTCAACGTTGTGCCGATTGGTAGAACTGTAAACAACAAGGAACTGTCAAGCGACATAACGCTTTCTTACTCGGATGTTGGTGGCGCTTCAAGCGCCCAGGGTTCTAAGGCTGACAGCGCAATACAAGGAATTCGTGGGAACGGAATGGCAATTTTGCCAGATGAAAGCCGAATCGTTAATATCACTCCTGAAAATATTGAAGCAGTGCCAATTACAAGAACAATTAACGAAAAAGCGCTGTCCCGCAACATAACAATAACTGCTCTCGACATTGGTGCAGCCTCAATTGAGCAAGGAAATAAGGCCGATTCAGCGATACAATCAATTCAAGGTAACGGCAAAATCATTCAGCCGGATTTTTATCGCTCTGTTGTAATAACGCCGGAAAACATAGGTGCGGTGCCGGTTGAGCGAAAGATAAACGATAAAGCGTTAAATGAAGATATTACACTTTCAGCTTCAGATATAGGTGCTGCCGCTATCGAGCATGGCGAGCACGTTCCTTCGGTGCAAGCTGCTGATAATTCTATTTTCCTGCGAAATGACAACTCTTGGAAACCGGTTACACCTAAAAACATAGGTGCTGCGACAGAGGAACAGGGCCAAAAAGCAGACTATGCAATTCAAGGAATTCAAGTCAACGGTGTGTACGTTTCGCCTGACTTAAACCGATACGTCAACGTAACAATCGAGGATTTGGAAGCTGTACCGAAAGAACGAAAAATCAACAACAAAAGCCTGGAATCTGACATAGCACTTACTGCAGCAGACGTTTGGGCAGCTGAAATTAACCACAGCCACACGCCTCAAGAAATAAACGCAGCAACTGCAGAACAAGGCATGAAAGCGGACTTAGCGGTTCAAGGTGTCAAGCTGAATGGCAGTTTAATTATACCCGATGCTGAAAATGTTGTAGATATCGAAGTTTCCGAACTTGGCGGAGCAACAGCTGAGCAAGGCGCGAAGGCAGATTCAGCGCTTCAGGGCGTCAAGGTAAACGGCACGTTGCTTGAGGCAGATAGCCAAAACATTGTCGATGTAATCGTCAGTGGCGGTGGTGGAAGTTCGTCTGTGACTTATACAGCAGAAATTGGCGCAAATTGGGTAGCCGCAGAGACTGGCGAGTATACTCAAACCGTTGTGGTGAACGGAATCCTGGCCACCGACAACCCGATTGTTGACGTGGTTCTGGACACCGCAAAAAATACAGCTTTAAGCCAGTTAGAAGCTTGGAGCCTTATTTCTAAAATCGAAACTTCTAACGGTAGCATAACTGTGACTTGCCTTGAAGAAGCGCCAACTACAGCGATTCCGATTCAGATAAAGGTGGTGAGTTAGATGGGAAATGCGATTATATCAAGAAGAGAACAGCGTGAACTAAAGAAAACCAAAGAGAATTACGATTTCGAAGAAAAATTATTGCCGGAAGAATTGAAGAGTTGTACAACAAAATATACCTGTTTCTTACCAAACGGGGATGTTTTAATAAGCGGTTATGGCGAGGATATTGGAGTTTGGCACTTTGAAAAAGAGACCCTTTCCTTTTATAAATTATATAACGAAGGCTATTGGTCAACATTTCAACTTTTGGCAAATGGCGACTGTCTAATCGTAAATAAAAGTGACTCCGAGATAACGGGAATCCTATTTTACAATAGTTCAGAAAAGTCTATTACGAAAATTTATGATGAGGGCTATAAATGGGAATATTTCTATGAGTTAAGTAATGGAGATGTCTTAATCAGCAATTCCGCTTCTTCTGTAACGGGTATATATGTATTTAACCATTCGACAAAGTTGATAACAAAAGCATATGAAAGTGGATATAATTGGAGATACTTTTCTGAATTGTCTGACGGAAACTGTTTGATTAGTTCCAGTACAAGTTCGTGTGTTGGACTTTTGCTTTATGACCTTGCGACAAATCAGATAACGGTAGCCTATTCAACCGGCTATTATTGGCGCTACGTTTACAAATTATATAATGGCGAACACTTGATATCCGGCGAATATTCGTCCTCCTCGGGTATTTTAAAATACAGTCCAGCAACAAAAAGTATTTCTCTGGTTTATGATTCTGGAAATGGTTTCGCATACTTTTTTGAACCTACTCCAGGAAAATGTTTAATTGGAGCAAATGCATGGCAAGGTGCCGGCCTGTTTTTATATGAGGAAAGTTCCGATACGGTTACAAAAATTTTAAATATAAATGATTACGGTTGGAATCACTATCAAAGCTTGCCAGATGGTGATTTTTTGATTGCCAACAATAACACAAGTAGTACCGCGGGAATTTTATATTACAACGCTAGCGACGATTCAGCTATAAAGCTTTTTGATGAAGGTTCCTCGTGGAAGAATTTTTTCGAGTTACCCAACAATGACTACCTTATAGGAAGCAGTAACATTTCTGGAGTTGGCGTCTCAAATATAGGAATGCTTTATTTTAATTACGCAGAAAAAACAGTCACAAGAATATATGAAACAGGTTATTCTTGGGAACTTGGCCATAAGCTTGCCAGTGGAGATTGGCTTATTGCTGGAGATAGAGCGAGTGGAGTTTTGCTGTATGATACAACAAATAAGACTTTAACAAGTATTTATGAGGCTAACTCTGGCTGGACAGATTTTTACGACCTACCAGATGGAGATTGCTTGATTATCGGAAGTATCTATGGTACATTCGCAGGAGTTTTGTTATATAGCGCTTCAAGCAAGACAATAACACAAATTTATGAGCAAGGAGTTTATTGGAAAAACTTTTTTGAATTGCCGAATGGAAATATTCTAATTACAAGTAATAAGTCTTGGTCAACAACCGGTGTTTTGCTATTTGATATCAGTTCTAAAACAATATCAAGAAAGATTAATTACGGCACGAAATATTCTATTTTATCAAATGGCGAATTGATATCATCCGAAATCGATGTGCTTTCTGTAAATGTTGCAAATTATAGTTTGGGCTCATATATGGGTGGCACGGTTAATGGCGATTATATTTTTGCAGAAACAAAAGTTCAAAAAATTTCTGATGGTTCTGTTTGCAATTTGAATGACATATACAGTGTCTCATACCTTTCTAAGTACAGTATTGCAGTTGGTTCGAAATTTATAGTTTATAAAAATTAAATGGGAGTTTAACATGAAAGTATTTATTGGCGGCGGGTGACCTCGCTGGACATGACGCGCTGAGGTTTTGCTTAACAATTAGCGCACTCACGCGGAGGACTCTAAGTGCAGGATTTAATGGTTTGAAATTTATAATCTATAAAAATTAAGGAGGCGTTTAATATGAGAGTATTTATCGGAGTCGGCCACGGTGGGAGTGACTCAGGAGCCGTCGGGTATTTGGTGGAAAAAGAGGTTAATTTGGTTGAGGCTTTAGCTTGCAAAGATTTTTTAGAAATGCACGGCGTTGAGGTTTTGATGTCACGGGCAATAGATGAAAACGACCCGGTAACTGATGAAATCAACGAATGCAACGCCTTTGAGCCGGATTTAGCAATAGATGTGCACAATAGTGCGACACGTTCCTAACTGAAAAGGTTAGGCACTAAAACAAGAACGTAAAGTTAGTTTTAGTAGAACTGATAATCCGATGAGTGGAATGAGGGAGTAACGCCCTGAAACGCTCACACTGATACTCCGACTGGCTCTGCCGAGAAGGCAGATGTTCAGAAGCTCGGTGAAGTCGGCAGAGAGTGACCGTAAGTTGTGATAAAATAACACGAAAGTTGTCTGGAGGCAGATGGCGTCACCTATATGCCGGGTGTCTAAAAAGTATTTATGGAGAGAATGAGGTAAAACTCTGACGAACATGCGAATGTACGGGTCTAAGGCATGAATATGTAGAAATGCATATACCTGCAAAAGCGGGTGCTAGTGAGGATAAGTAAAAATTGTTGTTATGAAAATCCTTGCTCCATTACAGGTGGAGGCAAGCTAGCAGGCTCATAGTGTGCTCCTAAGGATATATGTAAAGATAGGATTATCGGAACGTGGGAAGCTATGCAACGCAGAGATGTGGAGGCGACGAAGAAAATAAGCGTCCAGTGCATAGTGAAAGCGATGGCACGACCTGAGAAATTTCTGTAGTGGAAATGGAGGAACAGCCATTAGTCAAACTTAAGGAAAAGAAAAAAGGGTAAATAACACAGCTTCGAGTAAGACAAAGAAAATCTGAACGTGACAGGGGATGATGCCTGTGTTCGTTTCGAGAAAGCAGAAGAAAATAAAACACAAAAAACTGCGACACAATGAATATTATAACCTGCAGGAAACTTTCGATACGCTGTATGCGAAGAGCAAAGTCGGAGAAGTTTTTAATAATCTAATGGAAATAATTTCGTCTGAAGAAAATATAAAACTAGCATACAGAACTATAAAGAGGAATACAGGAAGTAAAACAAGTGGCGTGGATAAACTAACGATCAAAGATATTGAGAGCATAGCCAGTGATGACTATGTAAAAATTGTGCAAAAAAAGATGTCTTGGTACAAACCGAGAGTAGTGAGACGAGTTGAAATTCCGAAACCAAATGGGAAAATGAGACCACTTGGTATACCGGCGATTTGGGATAGAATCGTGCAGCAATGCATCCTGCAGGTTTTAGAGCCAATCTGCGAAGCAAAATTCTACAGAAGCAGTTATGGGTTTAGACCAAACAAATCAGCAGAGAACGCGATAGCAGATTGCTATAAAAAGATCCAGCGGCAAAAAATCCATTTTGTGGTGGATATCGATATAAAGGGATTCTTTGATAATGTGAACCATACAAAATTAATAAAACAAATGTGGCACATGGGGATCCGCGACAAAAAGCTGATTTGTATAATCAAAGAAATGCTAAAAGTTCCGATTATTATGCCAAATGGCGAGAAAATCTGGCCAACGAAAGGAACACCACAAGGGGGAATTCTATCGCCGCTTCTATCAAATATCGTGCTAAATGAACTCGATTGGTGGATAGCATCACAGTGGGAAAATATCCTTACCAAACATCGGTATGCTCCGAAAATAAACTATAACGGCAGTTTAGATCAAGGCTCCAAGTATCGTATGTTAAAGAAAACGCACTTGAAAGAGATGTGGATAGTGAGATACGCTGACGACTTCAAAATATTCTGCCGGAAAAGAAGTGATGCCGATAAAATATTTATTGCTGTGAAACAATGGCTAAGAGATCGTTTGAAATTAGAGATAAGCGAAGAAAAATCGAAAGTGGTAAATTTAAAACGGAATTATTCAGAATTTCTAGGGATAAAATTAAAGATTGTCAAGAAAGGTAGAAAATATGTCATAAGGTCACACATGTGTGACAAAGCGATGAAGCGAACTGTGAAAAATCTGAAAAATCAGATCAAAGAAATCCAATCTCCCGGAAATGAAAAGGAAGAATGGAGAGCTATAACACAGTACAACTCGATGGTTATTGGAATTCATAACTATTATAGAATGGCAACAAATATTAGCCTAGATATGACAAAAATATCCCGAAATATAGACACTGTGGTAAAAAATCGACTGAGAGAACGAGCTAAGAAATCTGGGAGTTTGGAGAAATATCAGTATATAAGAAGCCGACAAATGCGTTTTGTAAATGGAATTCCCCTATGTCCAGTTGGTTATATTCAAACTAAAGCTCCAATGTTTCAAAAACGCAAGGTTAACAAATATACTGTGGAAGGCCGGGAGGAAATTCACAAGAAACTAGGGATAAACATGTCAATTTTCCATGAACTCATGGAACAAAACGAGTCCCTAAGAAGTGTGGAGTACATGGACAACAGGATATCGCTTTACGTTGCGCAAAATGGAAAATGTGCAGTGACCGAAAAGGTACTGAATATCGATGATATTAATTGTCATCATAGATTGCCTCGAGAGTTAGGCGGTGGAGATAATTATTCTAATCTGATCATCATGTGTAAAGAAGTGCATATCTTGATTCATGCAACAGAAAAAGCCACTATAGCGTACTATTTGGAACATTTGAAACTCGATAAATCTCAGTTATCAAAAATTAATAGACTCAGAAAATTAGCACAATTAGAAAAAATTTAGATTTCAGAAAAATCTGCGATTTCAAACGTGTAAATTTACTTTATTTTTATAAAACTTAAATTTGATGGAACGCCGTGTGCGGTGAAAGTCGCATGCACGGTGTAAAGTGGGGGAAGATCCGGAGATTACCTATCGCTATATTCAGAGTGCGGCGACGGTTTCGAGGTTTGCTACTTTTCAGGCGGTGGCACAAGTAAATTCTTGCAGAGAATATTGAAGCAGAAGTTAAAGCGATTAAACAAAATTCCAGGGGCTGCAAAACGAAATTAATCTCCAGTGACAGCGGTTATTACGCATTTATCAGAGAAACAATTTGCCCCGCAGTGATTTGCGGGGGTGTTTTTGTTGATAACGAGACAGATGTTC
>ENA-ORSK01002427-ORSK01002427.1-human-gut-metagenome-genome-assembly--contig:-NODE-2427-length-12398-cov-11.792190_pt1 | contig 12398 bp, 10 predicted proteins | sample MGYA00242192_ERZ509159 | MGnify/ENA primary metagenome ERZ509159 (study PRJEB26280, sample SAMEA2338663) | human gut metagenome | biome: human gut; feature: human-associated habitat; material: faeces...
AGCCCTTTGCCAGCAGGCGCTCATCCTCGCAATGGGCGGCGATGAGCTTGCCGAGGCGCATGGCCTCCCGCATGGCGCTGCGCATCACAGCTTCGCTCTGCACGCCCCTGCCATCGTCCGAAAAGGCGACGGCATAGGGAGCCATAGCCGCCATATCAGCCAAAGCATCGCCCTTTTCACCCATTGTAATGGCCCCGTATGGCAGCACGCGCACCACGGCGTCCCGCTCGATTATGGCAAGCTCCTGCTGCAATGCGGCAAGCCTATCCGGCACGGGGTTTAGATTGGGCATGGCGCATACGGCAGTATATCCGCCGTGCGCCGCCGCGCGCGTGCCCGATGCGATTGTCTCCTTATAAGAAAAACCCGGCTCACGCAGATGCACATGAACATCAGCAAAGCCGGGCAATAACACAAAATCCGAAGCGTCAACGGTATTGACTGCATTGTCGGGGGAAATATTCCCAAACGGCAATGCAAAATCCCCGCGGGCTAAAACACCGCTATGATATATCTGTATTCCCTTTAGGATTATACCCAATTTCATCGCCCCTTTCACGCAGATTTTTGATAGGATATCATATAATGTCGGCATTTGTCAATAGCCAAACGGAAAGCGGATGGGAACACCGACGTGGGTTCATTATTGCTTTATACGCCCGCAAAAGGTATAATAAATTAACTCAATAAAATGGGATTAAGTCTTAGAAAGTCCCGTTTTTATATATTTCAGGCAGGGATAAATATGGAAGAAAAAGCAAAGAGCTACGGAGAAGCTCTATCAAAGCTCATTCAAAAAGAAACCGTATCGGCATCCAATTATTCGGGGCTGGAAAAATTTCACGCGTTTCATGCCGTGTTAAAAGAGTGTTTCCCGCTCCTGTTCGGCGTATGTGAAGCCGAGGATTTCAACGGAAGCCTTATGCTCCGCTGGCAGGGCAGTAATGCTAAGGACAAGCCGCCCGTAATGTTTATGAACCACCATGATGTGGTTGAGGCTGACGGCACGGATTGGCTATATCCCCCGTTTTCCGGAACAATTGCCGACGGCAAGGTTTGGGGGCGTGGCACGCTGGATACAAAGGGCGGACTGTGGGCAATGCTGCAGGCGGCGGAGGAGCTGATAAGCGAAGGCTTTACGCCAACGCGGGACATTTATTTTGTATCCACCTGTACGGAGGAAACAACCGGCGAGGGCGCACTTTCCATAGTGCAGACGCTTACCGACAGGCACATACATTTTGAGGCGGTTTTTGATGAGGGCGGCATGATACTTTACGACCCCATAGGCGGCGCAAAGGGCACCTTTGCCATGATAGGCGTAGGTGAAAAGAACTGCTGCGATCTGCGCTTTGTTGCCCGCTCCAAAGGCGGACACGCCGCCGCGCCCGGCAAAAACACGCCGTTAGTACGGCTTGGAAAATTCATGGCGGAGGTTGACGGCTCCGCTCCGTTCAAAAAAAAGATAAACCCCGTTGTAGCGGAGATGATGCGCCGCATCGCACCCTATATGGGGCCGGTCGGCTTTGTTTTGAAGCATCCCGAATTATTCGGCGGATTGATTAGGTTTGCCCTGCCCCGCATTTCCGATACTGCGGGCGCAATGCTCAGAACCACGCTTGCCTTTACAATGGCTAAGGGTTCGGGCGGAATAAATGTTATTCCCGATGAATCCTACGTTATAGGCAACATGAGGACCGCATTCCATCAGGATATACACGCTTCCATTGCGGCGATAAAGCCCATAGCCCAAAAGTACGATATAGAAATTGAGGTGCTTGACGGCGGCGTTTCATCCGGTGTTTCCGATTATAACAGCAACGGCTTCCGCCAAATCGAAAAAGCACTGAAGGCCGCCTGGCCAAGCGTGGACAGAGCGGTGCCGTATATAATGACGGGCGCATCGGATTCCCGCTATTTTGATAATATAAGCGATAATTGCTTCCGCTTCCTTCCCTTTTTGATAGACGAACAGCAGCTTAACAGCATTCACGGAGTTAACGAAAACGTGGATTTAAGCACGCTTGTCCCCGCCGTTCATTATTACCGTATACTAATGCAGGAGGTATCATCATGAGCAAGAACACAGAACCGAAAGACCCGTCCGCACAGGGCAGCGCGCTGAACATAAGCAAGCGTTCATTCATAATAGCCATAGCCATCATATTTGCGCTTATGGTGATGACGTATATACTAACGCTCGTTGTGCCGGGCGGCGAATACGCGCGAACCATTGACGCAAACGGCAATACGATTATCGATACGGCGGGGATGCGCAAAAAAGGGAGGATCGACGACAAATCGATCCTGCCGTTTTGGAAATGGCTGCTCTCCCCGTTTCTTGTGCTTGGGGCGGAGGGCAACGGCACCGTCATAGCCGTTATGGTTTTCCTGCTCGTTATAGGCGGGGTGTTCAATTCACTTAACTGCTGCGGCCTTATGCAGTATATGCTGGTGAAAATAGTATATCGATTCGGGCATGTCCGGTATACGCTAATGGCGGTGCTGACCGTGTTCTTCATGGCTATGGGTTCGCTTGTAGGTTCCTTTGAAGAGGTGATACCCATGGTGCCAATTGTTGTGGCGCTGTCCGTCAGCCTCGGCTGGGATGCGGTAACGGGGCTTGCCATGTCCCTGCTTGCCGCAGGCTGCGGTTTTGCCGCGGGCGTTGCCAATCCGTTTACAATCGGCGTGGCGCAGGGGCTTGCGGGCCTTCCGACATTCAGCGGAATGTGGCTCAGGTTTGTATCCTTCTTGCTTATATACGGGCTTCTGCTTCTTTTCATACGCTTCCATGCAAAGAAAACAGAAAAGCCCCTTCAGGTTGCCAAGGAAGAAAGCGGTTTTGAGAAAAACCCGCGTATGGACAAGGCTTTGCTGTATTTCGCCTGTATACTCGGCACAGGCATTTTGCTTGTATTGTGTTCAAGCTTTTTGCCGTTCCTGCAGGCGTATACAATGATTATTGTTGCGCTCGTGTTCCTTATAGGCGGTTTGGTTGCCGTAAGCAAAAGCGGAATGGAGAAAAAGAAGCGTTGGGAAACATTTGTCAGCGGTGTTGTATCCATTTTGCCGTCCATACTGATGATACTCATGGCGTCATCCATAAAGTATATGATGGTTGAAGGAAAAATACTTGATACAACGCTTCACGGCGCGGTACAGGTAGCGTCCGGCTTGCCAAAGGGTGGGCTTATATTATTCATTTACCTTATTTGCCTTGTAATGAATTTCTTCATACCCTCCGGTTCGGCCAAAGCGTTTCTGCTGATTCCTCTTATTGTGCCGCTTGCGCAGATATTCGGTCTCAGCACGCAGCTTTGCATTGTTGCATTCGCCTTTGGCGACGGTTTCAGCAATGTGTTTTACCCAACCAATCCCGCGCTTCTTATTTCGCTGAGCCTCGGCGGAGTCAATTACGGCGAATGGGCAAAGTATTCCTCAAAATTCCAAGGGCTGAACCTGATATTAACAAGCGGTATACTGCTGCTTGGCTTGGTGTTGGGATATTGACGGAATAATTCAGCTTAATTGAAGAAGTTTATCTGCTGCTTGACGAACAGCGCAGACCCCACACAAATGCGAGGCTAAATTTCTCTGTCAAAATGCTTTTACATTTCTCTGTTTTCCCCGAAACGCCCTGATTTATCTGCCCGCCGGAAGCGTTATCTCAAACACGGCGCCGGTGTCCCCATTGTAGGCGCGGATCGTCCCCTTATGCAAGTGAATGATCTCCCGGGTCAGCGCAAGGCCGATGCCGGATTTTCCGCTCCGCCCCATGTAGAAGCGGTCAAAGATGTGGGGCAGGTCTTCCTCGGCGATGCCGTCCCCGTCGTCCTGTATCCGTATCGTCACATACCGCTTGTCCGCGCGGCAGGTCAGGCGCAGCTCGCTGCGGGCATAGCGCACACCGTTGGATAGGATATTGGTGACGGCTCTGCGCAGCCGGGTATCGTCGCAGCTGACCATAACGGGCGTTTCGGGGAAGTCCGGCGTGATGGTGATACCGCTGGCGGCGGCTGCCGGCTCCACGGCGCGTATGCTGTCGTAGAGCAGCTCCCGAACATCCATCTCGGAAAGGGTAAGCGGCTGCCGCCCCATATCGATTTTGGAGATGTCCAGAAGCTCGTCCACCAGCTCCGTCATGCGGTCGCTTTCCTTCAAGATCACCTCCGCCGCGCTGCCTGTGTCCATCACACCCGCCTGTATGCCCTCCGCATAGCCCTGTATCGCCATAAGCGGCGTTTTCAGCTCATGAGATGCATTCTGGAAGAAGGTCTGCTGCCGCTCCGCCTCCTTTTCAATGTCCCGGCCGAAGCGGAAGCCCAGCAGGCACATGACGGAGGAGATCGCCAGCAGTACTCCAAAGAACGCCCAGTTCAGCGTCACGATATAGCGGGTGATTGGGCCAATGTCTATATACATGATGTAGGCGTATGGCTTTTCCCAATCGTCCTGCTCCTCCTGCACGGACATGAATATCAGGTGATGCCTGTCCGTTTTGAAGGTATAGCATTGATTGAGTGCAATATCCCGCCCGGCGCAGTATTCCAGCAATTTTTTCTCCAGGCGATAGGTATCCCGGTTCCATGTGTTAGGTCGGTATCCGTCATCCAGTTCCAAAAAGACGATGCTGGGGGTAAAGAAATTCCCCTCCCCCTCGCCCTCGTCATAGATCGGCTCATCGTCGGTATAGGGGATGGTGCGGTTCTGGTACTGTGCCTCGCTGATGAGCGCCTTTTTTGCCTCACTCACAAAGTGGGCAGGTATGATGAGGTTTACCGCCACCATGAAAAGGGCAAAGAGCAGCAGTGCCGCACCGAGAATCAGATACACGATCCGCAGCTTGATGTTTTTCATACGCTTCCTGCTCCCTTCAGCTTGTAGCCAAAGCCCCATATGGTGCTTATGCTGACGGTGCTGCCCGCTTGCAGCAGCTTTTTTCGGATACGGCGCAGGGTTTCGTCGGTCACGCGGGTCTCCACCTCCGAGTCAAAGCCCCACACCGCGCTGAGCAGCTCCTCGCGGGAATAGGCCTTTTCCGGCTGCTTCATCATATAGCTGAGCAGCCGCAGCTCGGTCTGGGTCAGCGCCACGATCGTGCTTCCGCAAAAGACGGCGTTTTCCGTAGCGGAATAGCGGATATCCCCGTAATGCAGCTCGTCCTCCGCCGCCGCCGTTTTTCCCCTGTCCATCTCCACACGGCGCAGCAGCGCCTTCACCTTCATCAGAAGAATGGTCGGGCGAAAGGGCTTGGTGAGATAATCGTCGCTGCCCTGACTGATGCCCATGACGTAGTCCAGCTCACTGTCCTTGGCCGTAAGCAGGATGATGGGAATATCGGAAACAGTGCGAAGCTCCCGGCACACGGTAAGTCCGTCCGTGCCGGGCATCATAATGTCCAGTATTACAAGCTCCGCAGGCTCCTGACGAAACGCCTCCAGCAGCGCGTCACCGCTTTCAAAGGAGCGCACGGTATATCCGTCGCTTGCCAGGAAGCTATGGAGCAGCTCCCGTATGCTCTTTTCATCGTCCGCCAAATAGATGGAATGTCCCATGGTGACCTCCTTGAAAGCAGCGCCAAATGCTGCGCGTGGGCGCAGCATCGGCATGATGTTGATTTTATACTATCAGAATCTCACCTTTCCGTCAAATGGGGCAGATACCGCTTTCGCAGCCGGTGTTGCCCCAAATGGTATCGTACAGCTTGCACAGCTGGTTATCAAGCTCTACCAGACGGTTATAGTCGGCGATCAGCTCGTCCTTTTCCGCGTCGGACAGGAAGCTCAGGCTGCGGATAAAGGCGGCCTCATCGTAGTTGTCGAAGTCGTAGTCGTCCGGAAGATTGAAGTACGCTTCATCTACCTTGTCCCACAGATCGGCGTTCTTCTCGCAGAGGCGGTCATACTCCTGCTCCAGGGTGTCGATCTCATCCAGCACCTTGGGGTCGGCCTTTTCCAGCGCCTTCTCGTAAAGAGGCATATTGTCGCAGTCGGGCAGCTGAGCGTACAGTGCCTCCATCTCGGTGTCAAGGCCGTTCAACTCCTTGATGTCCGCCAGAAGCGTTTCCTTCTCCGCTTCCGTCAGAGCGTTGGTGCTGCGGATAAATGCCGCTTCGTCAAAGTTTGTGAAGTCGTAGTCGTCGGGCAGGGCGTTGCAGATTTCGTCCAGCTTTTCCCACAGCGCTGCGTTTCTCTGGAAGATGGCGTCGCTCTTCTCTTCCACCGCCTCGATCTGCTCCCAGATGGCGTCCTCGTTCTCGGTTGCAATTTTAGTAACAGGCTCCATTGGTGCGGATGTGGCGGCAAAGGCGGAGGTTGCTGTGCCGATGGCTGTTACCACCAACGCCAGTGCCAATACAAGGCTCCAAATCGTTTTCTTTTTCATGGTATTTTACTCTCCTTTTTTAATCGTTTTGGTTGGGCGTCAACCTTGATTGCAGTATACAGGAGAGCGCCAAATACTTCCCCCGCAAAAGTGCATGGAAAGTGTCACAAAAGTGCAACGAGACCAGCCCGGAAAATGAACGAAAGCCCGCTCCACGCCTCAAGGGCAGAAACGGGCGGACGTTCTTATTCTGATTTCACTTCGCGCATCAAGATGGACCTCATTCATATATTTCCCGGTCCGTTTGCAAAGGCAAGCCATTTTGCGCCGTAAAAATCAAAGTAGAAGCGCTGCCCCACCTCGTTTTCCACAAAGCGTCTTTCGCTGCCTACCTGTATCAGGCAGACAACGACGGCGAATGGGGTGAGCTGCGGTTTGATTTTGAGAATGGCACAGCGGAGATCGTAAAACTTGCAGATTGGGATACGACAAAGTCCAACATCTTTGCAAAGACGGCGATTCGGCACATACAGAGCTTACCGGAGGCAAAGCCGCCAAGTGAGGTTGTTGTGATGTTTGATCAAGCAATGTGATCCTAAAAATTTATAATTATTATTCAAGCAATCGCTTGATTTATTTTGCGAAGTCTGATATCTTATTATAAGAAACACTGGATAATGCACAGAAATGGGGGGATTGTGTTTTGAGGGAAGAAAAGAAAGCCGAAAAGAGACAGGAGCTTGTAGGCGTCTGCCTTGACTGCTTTGTCGAAAAGGGGCTGACCGTTGCCACGACAAAGGACCTCTGTAAGGCGGCAAAGCTGCAAAACGGCGGCATCTACTATTACTTCTCCACCAAAGAGGAAATCGTTCTTGCCTGCGCCGAGGAAGCGATCAGTCGAATTGAAAAAGCCGCGTTTGCCATCGTGCTTGAAGATATTCGTGACATCAAAAGCATGATGGATCATCTCGGTGAGCTGGCGGATAAAATGTCGCCTACCATGCGCTTTCTGGTCAGCGTATGTGTGTCGCGCGAATACGGAGAAAAGGTAAAGCCTTCCCTTGTGCGGCTTGCGGCAAGATACCCTTATTACACGGGCAGGATTGCGGAGATCCTCGGCTGCACCGACAAAGAGGTTGCGCCGTTCGTTCATCTGTCGATCCTCGCCATCAACAATTATATGATCTTTGCCGAGCGAGCGCTGTTTGACCCACAAATCGAAGCGGTCAAAAAAGAGCTTTTAAGGCTTGCAGAAAGAAAGGGGCGGAATAATCGATAGTTTACCATAAAGAGAAAATCACAAACGACTTCATAGTTAATCCATACGCACAAACCGTTCCGTGACGATGACCAAAGCAGAAAAGAATCATAGGAGGACAACATGAAAAAGATACTTGCAATTCTACTATCGCTGCTTACGCTGCTTTCCTGCGGGCTTCTTTCCGCCTGCTCTGCCAAAAAAACGCAGCCGGATACACCGGATACTGAAACCGTGTGGGAAACGGTCAGCGAGGCATACATCTATGCGTTCCCGCTGGTGCTGACCGACGCAACCAAAACATTATCGACCAATACGGACGGGACCATGACTGGCCGTGCGCCCATCAATCAGTTCAACCATGCAAAAAAGCTGGCGGACGCCTCTTTCCGCACCGTCGTGACGCCGAACGTCGATACCGTCTATTCGCAGGCATGGCTTGACATCAGCACAGAGCCTATGGTCTACGTCCTGCCGGAAACGGATCGCTTCTGCAATGTGCAGCTTCTGGATGCGTGGACGAACACCGCCGCCGTGCTGGACAAGGCGGGTGCTTATGCCATCGCGCTTCCCGGCTGGGAGGGCGAGCTGCCCGACGGTGTGACGCGCGTGGACGTGCCCACCGCAACGATGTGGTCGATCACCCGCACGGTGCTGTCCGGGAACGAGGATCTGCCCAATGTCTATGCCATTCAGGAGCAGATGCAGCTCCTGCCTCTTTCGGCTTATGTACAGGGAGGCGAGTATACCGCACCGCAGGGAACTTATAAAGAGGAAAATGACTTTGTTCCCGTGAACAAGGTGCTTTCCATGACGCCAGCAGAGTTTTTCAATACGGCGAACGCTCTGATGCAGGTCAACCCGCCCGCCGATGCGGATGAGGAACTGCTGAAGAAACTCTCCGCCATCAACGTGGGCGCGGGTAAGACCTTCGACGCCGCCCTCCTGGGCGAAGGAGCTGCCGAGCGCTGGACGCAGATGCTTCAGGGGCTTCGCGCCACGCTTGCCGCCGACGGCGCGAAGTATGCGCAAAAACTCGGTCAGTGGATCTATTACGGCAAGCCCATCGGCGACTTCGGCACGGAGTATACCTACCGCGCGATGGTAGCGCTGGTGGGGCTTGGCGCCAACACCGTGGACGTGGCAATCTATCCCAAGACAGCGGTGGATGAGACCGGCGCAGCGCTGACCGGAGAAAAGAAGTATACGCTCCACTTTGAAACCCTTCCTCCCACGCTGGAGGGCGGCTTCTGGTCCGTGACCGCCTACGGAGAGGATGATTTCCTCATTGACAATTCCATCGACCGCTACTGCATCAACGACCGCTCCGACTTCAAGCTGAATGCGGACGGCACATTGGATATTATCCTGTCCAAGGATGCACCGGAAGACACCTCTAACTGGCTGCCTGTTTCCGACGGGGAATTTCATCTGTTCATGCGGATCTATGTACCGGATATGACAGCACTGGATAGCTGGCAGCCACCTGTTATCCGCGAACAATAAGGAAATGGAGAAAGAATGGCCATGAAACGTATTGCAGCAATGCTTCTTACATCGGTACTATAGCCTGCCATGATACCACCCTGATGATAAATCGTATACATGCCCGTTGAGATCTTTGCCTTTTTAATGCTGTCTCTTGTGAAGATTTCCGCTTCGCTGCACCCTTCCAATTCGGGAGTGGTTTGCAGCAAAGCAATGCTCATGTCCGACTCACGGTAACCAATAATCAGGCTTGTATATGTGTAGGTGGTTTTTCTGGCAATAATATAATCGCTGGTTTTTATATTAAGCCCATAGCCGTAGACGATCTTCCAGGTATCGCCGTCTGGCATCGCTTGGCTAAATAGCTGACGAATCAAGCCCTTGTTTTGCTCCGATCTTTCAATGTCCCATTTTTTCTTTCTGAATAAGCTCATATTGTCCTCCTGTTTATAGGGTAGTATTCCCCTGTGAAAATCCACCCTTACTCCTTGAGCGTCGAGATTTTTGCTGTCTGTATTTCGCTGCCGAGAACGTGGAGCAGGATATTACAATCCTGCCCCACGTTCTGCTGTTTCATTTTCTGCTGCTTAAAAGCACCTTGTCATAGCTTAATCTGTTCTGCGCTGCTTGGAATCGGAATTTTGAGACGTGTCCGGCACAGTCTCGGACTCCTGACGGGAAAACCACTCGGTTTTCTTCCCGATAATTTCCCCGGATACTGCATCGATCTTGTAGGAATACGCACACTTGTCCGTGTAGAACTCCAGAATGTAGCAAGGCTTGCCCTGATTGCGGCTCAGCTCCTCTCTGGTGAACACGATTTTTTGCGCCGTCTCATCCAGCCCCGCGTCCTCTAACGCGATCTGCTTTGCCTTTTCCAAGCCGATAAACTCCGGGGCAGGGGGAGTGATCTTATCGCAGGTCTTATCCATGATCACACCCAGAACGGCATCGATTTTGTAAGTCCAACGAGCAGAGGCACTTTCAAAGGCGAAGTAATAGTAGGGCGACTTGATGCCGCCGGCAACCAGCGTTTCCTCGGTAAAGGTGACTTTTTCGCTGACCCCGGCATCGTCCAGTGCGATTTTCTTCGCGTCCGCCAGAAGAATGAAGTGGTAAGCCTCCATGATGCTGCCGTTCTTGGCGTCCACCTTGTAAGAATACTGCTTCTTCGCGGTGTAGAACTCTAAGATGTAGCAGGGCTTTCCCTGATTGCGGTTCAGCTCCTCTTTGGTGAATACGATTTTTTGTGTGGATTCATCAAGTCCCGCGTCCTTCAGGGCGATCTTCTTTGCTTCTTCCAAAGAGATGAAATCTGCAGTGTCGCTTTCCGTTGTGGCGGTCTCTTTCTGCTTTTTCTCCAGAACGATACCCAACACTGCATCAATGCGGTATGTCCACTGTGTTTTCGCATCGGCAAAGACGAGCCGGTAGTAAGGCGTTTTGATGCCGCCGCTCACAAGGGTTTCCTCGGTAAAGCTGACTTTATCCTTGCATCCGGCATCCTCCAGGGCGATTTTCTTCGCTTCGGAAAGAGTAATAAATTTCCCGGCGTAAATAATGCTGCCGCTCTTTGCGTCGATTTGGTAGAAATATTGATTCGTCCCGGTGTAGAACTCCAGCAGGTAGCAGGGCTTGCCCTGATTGCGGTTCAGCTCCTCTCGGGTGAACACGATCTTCTGCGTCAGCTCATCAAGCTTCGCGTCCTTCAGGGCAATCTTCTTTGCTTCCTCCAAGGAGATGAACTTCGACACACTGACAGAAACAATGCCGGAAGCCTCTTGGAATTTAAGAAGCTCGTCCAACGACATGCGGGCAACCTCGTCCGTGGGCAGCCCGGTTTTGTTTGCTGCGGTAAGGATCCAGTCGGCGCGGCCAAGGGAAACATGGAATTCCTCGGCGATCCTCGCTGCTTCAGCGTTTTCCGTCAGTTCGGAGTGGAAAACCAGTGTGCCGACGGCATCGGTCTGCTCCAAGGCCTTCCGGATCTCCGCGGAGAGCGAGGCTTTTAGCTCGGCATTCGCATCAAGACGGGAATCAAAAGAGATCAGAACAGTCGCTTCGCCATTTTCCATATATCCGCAGGCCTCGTAGGCGGCGACCGTGCGCGTTAGAGCGGTCTCGACGCTCTGCTTTCCCAGCGTAACATCGCTGAGCGCATTTTCCGCATCGCTGTTCAAGCAGCGGACATTCTTAACGATCCCGCTTTTGGCAATCGTATATTCCACGCTGGGGTTGACATCCATTGTGAAGGTGCCGGCTGTCGCATTGCTTCGGATGGCATTTGCAGCGATGCCGGTGCAGAGAACCAGTGCAAGGCAGGCAGCCATGATTCCAAGCTTGACCCAACCGGGCTTTCTTTTGGTATTTGCTTCGCTTTCCGCGTCAGCGATAAGCTCGTCATTGATCTTTCCGATCGAACGAAGAAGAACTTCGGTTTTCATAGCATAATTCCCTCCTTTTCAAGAAATCGTCTTAATTCGTTTCTCATACGGAAAAGCAAAGACGTCACCTTGCTCTCGCTCATTCCGTATGCGTCCGCAATATCCCGTATCGCGTAGAGATGATAGTATCTGCGGACAAAAATGTTACGGCTTAGTTTGGGCTTTGCATACAGGAAACGGTCAATGGCGGCAGCCAGCTCATTTTCTTCGACGGTCTGCTCCACAGTCGTTTCCGAAGGAACGCAGGCTTCCAGCTCAGACAGCGCGAGGACTACTTGTCCGTGTCCGCGTTTTTCGGCAGTATACCGCTTATAACGGTTCAGAGCGAGGTTGCGCGTGATTTTCCCTAAGTAGATCGACAAACGGTTCGGACGCTGCGGTGGAATTGAATTCCATGCGCCGAGGTATGTATCATTGGCACATTCCTCCGCATCCTCTTTGCTACGCAGTATGTTATATGCAATCGTGTGGCAGTAGTTCCCGTACTTTTCTGCGGTGGCGGCAATCGCGCTCTCGTTACGCGCCCAGTACAATTCTATGATCTCATGGTCTCTCATTGCGCCCTCCCTTCTCTCTGCGTAAAGGCCTTTCACCTATATAGACAACAAAAATCACCGTTCATTGCGTGCATTGCGCACAAAGTATGCTTGTAAAATCATTATATCGTGTGGCAGATCTGATTTCCACCGGAATAAGCACGCTGCCTTAAGGAAGAAGGCACAAAAGCTACGGCGGCGGGGAAGATGAGCCCCGCCGCGCAAAATAAATACATACGATTTTTCCGCTCCCGGCTATTGAGGAATACAAAATGTCTCACGAAATGGCAGACTAAATGGCAGGGTTTGCGCCGATGACACGAAAAAGACGCTGTGGTATAATCG
>ENA-ORSK01002430-ORSK01002430.1-human-gut-metagenome-genome-assembly--contig:-NODE-2430-length-12383-cov-3.314082_pt1 | contig 12383 bp, 7 predicted proteins | sample MGYA00242192_ERZ509159 | MGnify/ENA primary metagenome ERZ509159 (study PRJEB26280, sample SAMEA2338663) | human gut metagenome | biome: human gut; feature: human-associated habitat; material: faeces...
CGCCCGCCTCGCGGCCTTCACCTACGGCTCGGCGGTCAACGACCACACCTTCGACACCCATGTAGAGAAGGCCGACACGGAGTTCGACGGCGCTTTCACGATCATCAACAAACTCTTCGCGCAGCACCTCCCCGAACGTTTCACGCTGATCAACCGTGAGGAGGACCTCGGGCTGGACGGACTGCGGCAGGCCAAACTCTCCTACCACCCGGCGTTCCTCCAGCACAAATTCGCGGCGATCTGCATGCACCCCGACGAAGTGGCCTGCAAAGAGCTTTGGATGAAGGCCTTCGGCGACGACGAACAGTTCGCCGACTCGTTCATCATGCGCTATTACTCCCGCCGCCGGATGCTGACGGCCGAGGCCGAAGGCCGCATGGCGGCGATGCTCCACCTCCTGCCGTTCCGGACGGAGCTGGGCCGCACGACCTATATTTATGGCGTAGCGACGGACCCGGCGTTCCGGGGACGCGGACTGGCTTCGCAGCTGATGCGCGAAGCGATGCGGCTCATCGCGGAGCGCGGCGACGATGCGGCGTTCCTCATCCCGACGCCCGGCAAGGAGTGGCTCCGGGAATTTTACGGACGCTTCGGGTTCGCTGGCGACGTTCCGGCGAGGTTCGTTTCCGCAGACCGCTTCGACTTCGGCACGGGCGACGCGGCCGCCGACCGGGCGATGGTCTGGCGGCGCGACTCCTCGGTTCCGCTCCCCGAACAGCTCACCGCCTCCTGGCATTCATAGCCTCCGGAACTCACCTCCGCGAGCGTCTTTTCGGCCTGCGCCGGAATCCGTCCGCCACACTGCCGCTCCCGGCGCAGGCGACAGCCCGCCCCGAGCGGCCGGGACCGGTTCCGACAACACCTCCGGTTCCGCCCGCCACTCTTCTCCGCCACGCCGTTTTCCGAGCTGCCGTCGCCGAAAAACAGACACCCGACAGTTTCGCTTCACAACCATTCCACAAATCAAGGGCAACGAAAAAGAGATGAAAGGGAAATGGCAAATCTACCAAACGAAACACGACTAAAAATTAAAATTTTTTATTTGCAAAAAAAATCATCCGATTTTGTTTTTTAATAAAATAAGTTTAATTTTGAAATATATTCGAAACACAATCGAAACACAAACAAGTTATATTTGAAAAGTTTTTCAGACAGAAGCGACCCGGTAAACAGATGGTTACCATATATATAATGGAAGATGCGAAGGCCGGCAGGGCCGCAAACGGAGACTTCGGGACGGAGTCCCCGACCGGGTCTTTCCGGGCCTTCGAGGTGTCCAAACAACCGGATTTACAAAACGCGGACAAATAAAAAAATTATAATCGAAGAACTTAAAATGAAAAACGTATTAAAGTATCTGTTACTGGCACTCATCGCCGTCTCGCAACTCTTCGCCTGCGGCGGCAGCGATGACGAAAAGACCCCCGCGGATAATTTCGACGTGCAATTCACGGTTCCGGGGTCGGTAGACGTCACCGAAGGCGGCGAGTGCACTTTCGCCGTAAGTGGGGGGGGGGAAATCGCCCCTGACCACAGACACATTCATTCTTGAGTCGGACGCAGGCATCTCCTACGTCTGCCCCATCGTCAACACCTCTTCCGACAGTTTCACCGTACGCCTGGCCGACGGGTGTGAAACGGGTTACTACAAAATCTTCGTCAAAAGAGACGCGCGCAAAAAATCGTTCGGAAGAATCTACATCAACATCGTCGAAGACATAGATTTCAAACCGGATGCAGGCACCACGGTCTACGGGATCGTGTCGTCGGCCGGCGTCGGCGTGGAGAACGTCGTGGTCTCCGACGGCGCGGAGGTGACCGTCACGAACGAAAAGGGCATCTACCAGCTCAAATCGGCCAAAAAGTGGGGATATGTCTTCATCTCCGTCCCGAGCGGCTACGAAGTTCCGTCCGTCGGGGTGCTCCCGCAGTTCCACCGCGCGCTCAAAAACAGCGCCGACGTCGTCGAACGGGCCGACTTCAAGCTCGAAAAGGTCGACGGACAGGACTCCTACAAGATCTTCATGCTGGGCGACATGCACCTCGCCAACCGAACGGGCGACCTGGGACAGTTCGCCCAGTTCACCTCCGACCTTACGGACTACATGACCCGCCACAAGGGCGAGAAGATGTATGCGCTCACCCTCGGGGACATGACCTGGGACCTCTACTGGTATTCGAACAGCTACTATTTCCCCCAGTACCTGAACACCGTCAACAGCCAGATCAAGAATCTGCAGATCTTCCACACCATGGGCAACCATGACAACGACTTCCAGACCAGGTCGGACTACGATGCGGCGGTCAAATATGTGGATCAGATCTGCCCGACCTACTATTCGTTCAACATCGGCAAGGTCCATTACGTCGTCATGGACGACATTGATTGCAGCAGCTACGACGGGAGCACTTCCCGCAACTATGTCAAGAGCCTCTCCGCCGAGCAGCTGGACTGGCTGGCAAAAGACCTGTCGCACGTGGACAAGACGACCCCCGTCGTCGTTGCCATGCATGCGCAGGTGTTCTATCCGACCACATCGGGATTCAAGATCGACCACGATCAGGTCAACACCCTGCGGCTTTTCGACATCCTCGACGGATATACCGTCCGCTTCGTGACGGGGCATACCCACAAACTTTTCAACGTGACGCCCGACGCCCCGATCGTGGACGGACATAACTTCCGGGAGTATAACTCCGGCTCGGTATGCGCTTCGTGGTGGTGGTCCGGCAACCTCACGCCCGGAATCCACATCGGAACCGACGGAACTCCGGGCGGCTACGGCATCTGGGATGTCACGGGAACCGATTTCCAATGTCTCTACAAATCGACCGGATGGCCCGAAGAGTACCAGTTCCGCAGCTACGACCTGAACAACGTGCATTTTTCGATGGCCGACGTTCCGCTGATGCCTTCCGACATCTCCGCTTCGGTCAAGAACGCCTATATGCAATATGTCAACGCCTATCCGCAGAACAACGACAACGAGGTGCTGATCAACATCTGGAACTGGAATTCGGACTGGACGCTGAGCGTCGTCGACGAAAACCGCAAGACGCTGCCCTACACCGAAGTCTGGGCCTACGACCCGCTCCATATCGCGGCGCTCTCGGTCAAGCGGTTCAACAATGCGAAACTCACGCAAACCCCGTTGTTCATCACCGACAAGTTCACGCACTTCTTCAAGGTGAAGGCGGACGATGCGGACACCGACCTTGTGATCACCGTCAAGGACGAATTCGGAAACGAGTGGACCGAAAACATGCAGCGGCCGAAAGCATTCTCCACGGATGCCTACCGACGCAAGTGATTTTCGCTACATACCCAACCACAATCATCATTTACTAACCAACAAACACAGATCTTATGAGAGTATTAAGACCACTGGTTCTATCTCTTCTTCTGGTATTGGGAGGGGGAATAACAGCCCTTTCGGCCCAGAACAGGGAGGTGTCGGGAAAAGTCCTCGCCGCCAATCAACAGCCGCTCGTGGGTGTAGCCGTTCTGGTCGATGGTACGACCAAAGGCGTCACAACCTCTGAAAACGGCACCTTCAAAATCCAGGTTCCGTCGGGAGAAGCCGTTCTCCAGGTCACCTGCCTGGGTTACCTGCCCCAGAAAGTGACGGTTCCCTCAAGCCGGAACAGCATCACGATCTACCTGCAAGAGGACGCCATCATGCTCGATGCAACCGTCGTAATCGGCTACGGTACGCAGAAAAAAGTCAACCTGACCGGCGCCGTTGCGACCGTAGGGAGCAAGGAGCTCGAAAACCGCGTCACCCATTCGCTGGGCAGCATGTTGCAGGGTTCCGTAGCGGGTCTCAACATCACCACCTCCTCGGGTAAACCCGGCAGCACGCCGGCGATCAACATCCGCGGCGTCAACTCGATCAACTCGGCCGACCCGCTCGTGCTGATCGACGGCGTGGTGGGCGACCTGAACCGCGTCAACCCCAACGACGTGGAGTCGATCTCGGTCATCAAGGACGCTTCGGCGGCAGCCGTCTACGGCGCCCGCGCAGCCTTCGGCGTCATCCTGGTCACCACCAAGAACGGCTCGGCCCAGGACGGCAAGGCGACGGTGCGTTACAGCGGCCGTTTCGGCTGGGAGGAGGCCACGACCTCGACCGACTACGAGAACCGCGGTTACTGGTCGGTCTATACGGTCAACAAGTTCTGGCAGGCCGACTCCGGAACGAACTATGTCAAATACAACGATCACGACATGCAGCAGCTGCTGGCGCGCGTGAACGACAGGACCGAGCATCCCGACCGTCCGTGGGTCGTCGAAGAGATCCGCAACGGCCGCAAACAGTGGGTCTACTACGGCAACTACGACTGGTGGGACATGCTCTTCCAGCAGCGTCGGCCCGTGCAGCAGCACAACATCTCGCTCAGCGGCGGCACGAAGGACATCAAATACCTCGTCTCGGGCGCCTATGACCGCCAGGAAGGTATTCAGCGCGCACATCCCGACGTGTATAACAAGTACAACCTGCGTGCGAAACTCGATTTTCGGATCAACCGGTGGGCAACGCTCTCGAACAACACGTCGTTCTTCTCGTCGAATTACAAGTCTCTGGGAGACGGCAGCGTAGACAACACCATCGCTTACAGCGCCCGCCACGCACTGGCCAACTTCCCCATGAAGAACCCCGACGGATCGTGGCTTTACAGCACGCCGTATCTCGATTACAAGATCGCCAACGGACGCCACATCCTGCTCAACGAGGGCACGCACCGCAACGTCGACCGCTCGAACGACTTCTCGAACACGACACGCCTGGTCATCACGCCGTTCAAGACGTTGAGCATCACGGGTGACTTCACCTACCGCCTCTACCAGAACCGCAATACGAGCCGCAGTTCCGCAATGAACTACCGCGAATACCCCGACGGGCCGCTGCTCGCCTACGACACGGGCGCCGGCATGAACCAGCTCGACGAAGTGGTTCAGACGCGCAACTACTATTCGGCCAACGTCTACGCCAACTACGACGAAACGTTCGGCGAGGCGCACCACGTGTCGGCAACCGCCGGATTCAACTACGAAACGTGGGCCAGCAAGAACGTCTCGGTGGCAGGCATCAACCTCTCCTCCATAAACCTCGACGACCTGAATCTGGCAACAGGCTCTCCCACGGAGGGCGCTTACGGCGGCGGCCAGAACGAATACGCCCTGGCAGGTTTCTTCGCCCGTATCAACTACGACTACAAAGGGCGCTACCTCTTCGAGGTGAGCGGACGCTACGACGGATCGTCGCGTTTCGCACCGGGCAACCGCTGGGGCCTGTTCCCCTCGGCATCGGCCGGATGGCGCATCTCCGAGGAGCCGTTCTTCGGCAACGCCAAAGACCTGGTGGACAACCTCAAGCTGCGCGCTTCGTTCGGCAGCCTGGGCAACCAGAACGTGTCGTCCTACTACACCTACATGCGCCTGATCACGAACAAGGATTTCAGCAACTACACCTTCGACGGCAGCATAAAGGGCAAATACTCCTCGCTGGGCGCCCCCGTAGCCTCCGACCTGACCTGGGAAACCGCCCAGCAGTGGGACCTGGGTCTGGATCTCACCATGCTGAACAACCGGCTCAACTTCACCGGCGACGTCTACATCCGCGACACGAAGGACATGCTGACCGACGGAATGGCGCTGCCCGGCGTATACGGGGCCGATTCGCCCAGCATGAACTCCGCCGAACTGCGCACGAAGGGTTATGAACTCTCCGTCAGCTGGCGCGACCAGTTCAAACTCGCCGGCAAACCGTTCGAATACAGCGTCGGTTTCAACCTCAGCGACTACAAGAGCGTCATCACCAAATACGACAACAACCCGAACAAGTCATTGACCAACCTGACAAAGGGAGATTATTACGTCGGCATGGAGATCGGCGAAATCTGGGGCTTCAAGACCGACGGGTTCTTCAAGACCACCGAAGAGGCGCAGGCCTATGCCAAAGAGGTCGACCTGAGTTACAGCACGGGCCGTCTGACCGGCGGCTGGCAGGCCGGCGACCTGAAGTTCGTCGACCTCGACGGCAACGGCGTCTGGGGAGTCGGCAACGACACCGTCGACAAGCCGGGCGACCGGACGATCCTGGGCAACTCGCTCCCGACGCTCTCCTACGGCATCAACGCCTCGATCCGCTGGATGGGCTTCGACGCTTCGGTCTTCTTCCAGGGAACCGGCAACCACTACTGGTATCCCCACGGAGAAATGATGCCTTTCTGGGGCTGCTATTCCTATCCCTACCTCTCCTACCTCCCGACGGATTTCCTCGGCAAGGTATGGGCGGAGGACAATCCCAACTCCTATTTCCCGCGCGCAAGAGCCTATTCTTCATCGGGAGGTTATCTGAGCAAGGTCAACGACCGTTACCTGCAAAATATCCGCTACCTGCGCCTGAAAAACCTGACCGTCGGCTACACGATCCCCGCGACCCTCACCAAGAAGGCCGGCATCGACCAGATCCGCATCTATTTCTCGGGCGAGAACCTCTGCTACTGGTCGCCGCTCAAAAAGAACTCCAAGTACGTCGATCCCGAAGCGGCTATCAACCGTTCCGGCGTGAACAACAACGCCTACTATCCGTGGGCCAAGACGTTCATGTTCGGCATCGACATCACCTTCTAATAATTTCAAAATCCGAATACCATGAAGCGATTAATCATACTGGCAGCAACGCTGATTGCAGGATTATCGGCCTGCGACTCCCTGCTGGACAAAGAACCGTTGGATCGGGTGACGCAGTTCGACTACTTCAAGACGAGAAGCGACCTGGAACTCTTCTCCAACCCCTTTTACGACAACCTGCTGGACAAGACGCCCTACGATGAGCAGAACGACCTGCTCGTTCAGATGACCCTCTCCGATGTTCTCTACGGAGGCGACAAGCGCACCGTTCCGAACACCGGCGGCGGCTGGTCGTGGGGCAACCTGCGCCGCATAAACACCCTGCTGGAATATGTCGATCAATGCGAGGACAAGAAGGCTGTGACCGAGTATACGGCCCTGGCCAAATTCTTCCGCGCCGCCTTCTATTTCGACAAGGTGAAACGCTTCGGCGACGTGCCCTGGTACGAGGTGCAGCTCGGCTCGGCCGACGAAGCGCTCTACAAACCGCGCGATTCACGCGAACTGATCATGACCAATATGATCAAGGATATCGACGAAGCCATCAACAGCGGCGGTCTTACGGAGGATATATCGACCTACCGCGTCAACAAATGGGCGGCGCTGGCGCTGAAAGCGCGGTTCTGCCTCTTCGAGGGAACCTACCGCAAATACCACGGCATCAACCTCGAAGGACATGACTACACCTATTATCTGGAGGAAGCTGCCAAGGCCGCCAAAACGATCATCGACGAAGGCCCCTACAAGCTCTACTCCACCAAAAATCCGGACAAGGACTACATGATGCTCTTCGCACAGGAGAATGCCAGCACCGAAGAGTATATCCTCGCCATCCGGAACAGCTACGAGGCCCAAGTCTACCACAATGCGACGGCCTACACGCTGCTGCCGACACAGGGCCGCCCGGGCTACACCCGCAAATTCATCAACATGTACCTGATGAAGGGCGGCAAGGCATTCACCGACAAATTTAAGACAGAGTGGCAAACAATGCCTTTCACCGAGGAGGTGAAGGACCGCGACCCGCGCCTGGCGCAGTCGATCCGCACCCCGGGTTACAAGCGCATCGGCGCCAAGCGGGTACAGGGACCCGATCTCGGCGTCACGATCACCGGCTACCAACCCATCAAATTCGTTCAGGACACGACGGCCTCGGGAGGACAGATCGACCGCAACGACCGTTCGACCTGCGACATGCCGGTTTTCCGCTATGCCGAAGTGCTGCTCAACTATGCCGAAGCCAAGGCCGAACTGGGATCGCTCTCGGATGATGATCTGAATATCACCATCAACGAAATCCGAAGCCGGGTGGGGATGCCGGCCCTCACCATGAAGTATCTCCACGACAAACAACCCGACTGGTATCTTTCGTCCGAGGAGTACGGCTATCCCAACGTGACCGGCTCCAACGAAATCGTAAACGCCATTCTGGAAATCCGCCGCGAACGAACCGTCGAGCTGATCCAGGAGGGTTTCCGCCTTCAGGATCTGTATCGCTGGAAAGCCGGCTATTGCATCGACCAGGCCATTTCCGGCATGTATTTCCCGGGTCCCGGCGAATACAAGCTTGCGGGCAAAGAAACGGCCGATCTGATTCTCTATAAGGCAGGAGAGACCAAACCCCAAGCCGGCGAAGGAGTTTCGGTATACGAACTCGGTTCGGACATCATCCTCTCCGAGGGAAACAAAGGCTATGTCTACTATCACAAAACCGTAGAGAATCTGCGCACTCCGTTCAACGAGGAACGCGATTACCTCTACCCGATTCCCAGCGGCGAGCGTTCGCTCAACCCGAACCTCACGCAGAATCCGGGATGGAGCGACGGACTCGATTTTTAAGTCGGAAATAACCTAAAAAACAAGATTATGAGATTTGTAAAATATATGACAGCCCCGATCCTCATGGCGGCCCTGTGTTCCTTCTGGGGCTGCGACAAGGATGAGGACCACCTTTCCGAAGCTGTTCTGGCGAGCGCCAACACCTTGAATTTCGAAGCGGAAAGAGCGGCGGAAAAGATCATCACCATCTATGCCGACGCCGACTGGGTGACGGAAGTCCCCGACTGGGTGACGGTCACGCCCGACTCGGGAACCGGCGTCATGGACGTGACGGTTTCGGTGACCGACAACATGCGCGACGGCGCGGAGGACAACCCCCGCAAGGCCACCCTCGTCTTCAAGGGACGGACTCTTGCAAGCCGCGCACAGGTGCTCATCACGCAGAACGGAGACAAATACCGCGATGTGAAGGAGTACACGGCAGGTGAACTCGCCGCCCTGGCGGACGAAACGGTCATTTCCGTACCGTCGGCGATCGTCGTGGCCGTGACGACCAAAGGCTTCGTCATCAGCGACGACAAAAACACGGACAATATCTTCGTCTCGGACGCCACGACGGTTGCCGTCGGCGACAAGATTTCGCTCTTGGGCACCAAGTCGTCCGACTCGCAGAAACTCGCTACGGTAATCGACTGCGACGAGGTGACGGTTCTGTCCGGCGGAGCGGTGAACTACCCCGAACCGGAGGACATCAGCGCAAAGATCGACGACTACACCTCCTCCAAACGGGGCTACGTCACCGTCAAGGGCGTTTTCAACGGCAGCACCCTCACCGTTTCGGAGAACGCCAAGTACTCGGTCAGCGTCGTGGACGCCCCGTCGAGTCTGGGCCTTTCCTCCCTGACCGGCCATATCGTAACCGTCACGGGCTACTACGCCGGGTTGGCCGAGCCTGTACAGCGCATCATGGCCACCGATGTCGAGGACAACGGCCTGAACGAGATCGTCTATTTCATGGAGAACTTCGAATGGCTCGAACCGTGGTCCGTAGCAGGCAGCGCAGGCCGAACCGTTGAAACAGACGACATCGGTGCAAAGGCTCCGACACTTACCTCTGTAACTGTCGATGGAGTGACTGCATTCGACGCTGTCGAAAAACTCGGTTACAAGTTTATCTACGACAAGAACGGCAACAAACGCATCTACCTCCAGCAGAACTACCTCAAATTCGGCAAGACCGGCAATCACGCAGGTATCATTCTTCCTCCGATAGACGGGGTTCCCGAAGCAAAGGACAATGTGACACTCTCGTTCGACTGGTGCGGAATGCGCCAGGAGTCCGGCAAGATCGACCCCGTCAATCTGATCGTCATCTTCGAGAACGGCAGCGACAAAGTGCAGATCGACATACCCGAACTGGGATGGGAGGATGGTCACAAGCTCGAATGGGTTCGCGCCGAAGTCAGCCTGAAGGGCATTACGGTCAACAAGGATACGAAGATCACCATTACGCAGACGCAGTGGGAAGTCGGAACAGCCAACCGCTGGTTCCTCGACAATATCAAAATATCCGAACCGATCAAACTCTGATAACAGGAACCCTGTAAAACGAAATCAGCCGTTGACCCGTGAGTCAACGGCTGATTTTTTTCAGCGGAGGCGCAAAAAAAACCGAAGTTTTCGCTCCGTTCCGCCGGCTACCGGCCCGCTCGCCGGAGGAAACACTCGATCGTGTTCTCCATCAGGCAGCAGATCGTCATAGGCCCGACGCCGCCCGGCACGGGCGTGATCACCGAGGCCTTGGGTTCGATGGCCGCAAAATCGACATCGCCGCACAGTTTGCCCGTCTCCGGGTCGCGGTTCACCCCCACGTCGATCACCACGGCGCCCGGCGACACCATCTCCGCCGTGACGAACTTCGGCCGACCGATGGCCACCACCAGAATCTCCGCCCCGCGCGTCACTTCGGCGAGGTTGCGCGTACGACTGTGGGCCATCGTCACCGTAGCGTTCGCGTCCAAGAGCAGTTTCGACACGGGAAGTCCCACGATATTGCTGCGGCCGATCACCACGGCGCGCTTGCCGGCGATCTCCACGCCTGCGGCCCGCAGCATCTTGAGAATGCCTTTCGGGGTGCAGGGGAGCGTGCAGGGCTGTTTCTGCCACAGCGCCGCAACGTTCAGGGGATGGAAGCCGTCGACATCCTTCTGTTTGTCGATGGCGGCGATCACCTTGTCCTCGTCGATATGTTTCGGAAGGGGCAGCTGGACCAGAATGCCGTCCACCTCGTCATCGAGGTTCAGGGCCGTGATGATGTCCAGCAGTTCGGCCTCGGAAACGGACTCGGGCTTTCGGATCGTGGTATTGCGGATGCCCACCTCGGCCGAAGCCTTGGCCTTGCCCGTCACATAGCTCACGCTGCCGGGGTCCTCGCCCACGAGGATGACAACCAGATGGGGCACACGGCCGTATTTCGCGGGGAAGGTCTTCCCCTCGTCCGCCATTTCAAGTTTCAGTTTCGCTGAAAGTTCTTTTCCGCTGATTATTTTTGCCATATATCGCTCGTATTATCTTTCCAAATCGTCGAAAGCCCGGTGGCCGATGTCGGTGCGGTGGAACAGATTGTCGCAGTCGATGCGGGCCACGTCGGCCAGCGCATTCCTCCGCGCTTCGGCCAGGTCCCTGCCCTTGCCCACCACGAACAGCACGCGGCCTCCGTTGGTGAGAATCCGCCCGCCGTCGGCCCGGGTTCCCATGTGATAAACAGCCCCTTCGACGCGGTCCAGGCCCTTGATTTCGTGTCCTTTTTCGTAGTCGCCCGGATAGCCCTTCGAGGCCAGCACGATGCCCAGCGCGGCGAAATCGTGCCACTCCAACTGCGTATCGCGTCCCTCGGCCACGGCACAGAAGATGTCGACGATGTCGCTCTTCAGGCGCGGCAGCACCACCTCGGTCTCGGGATCGCCGAAACGGGCGTTGAACTCGATGACCTCGATACCCCGCGCAGTCTTCATCAGTCCGCCGTAGAGCACGCCCTCGAAGGGACACCCCTCGGCGATCATCGCGTCGGCCACGGGCTGCATGATCTTCTCCAGGGCATAGCGTTCGTCCTCCGCCGTCACGAACGGCAGGGGCGAATAGGCGCCCATACCGCCCGTATTGGGACCCTCGTCGCCGTCGTAGGCCCGTTTATGGTCCTGCGCCAGCGCCATCGGCCACACCTTGTGTCCCGAAACGAAGCACATGAACGAAAACTCGGGACCTTCGAGGTAATCCTCGACGACCACCTTGCCCTCGCCGAACTTGTCGTCGAGCAACATATCCCGCAACGCCGCTTCGGCCTCGGCCATCGTCCGGGCGATCACCACGCCTTTTCCGGCGGCCAGTCCGTCGTATTTCAGCACTGCGGGCAGAGGACGCCCCTGCACATAGGCCAACGCCCCGGCATAGTCGGTGAATGCGCGGAATCCGGCTGTCGGGATGGCATATTTAGCCATCAGCCGTTTGGCGAACTCCTTCGACGACTCGATGCGCGCCGCAGCCTTCGTCGGACCGAAGATGCGCAGCCCCGCGGCCCTGAAGCAGTCGACGACACCCGCCGCCAGCGCCACTTCGGGACCCACGACCGTGAGGCCGATGCCCCGCTCCGCGGCAAAGTTACGCAGGCGTTCCACCTCGGTTTCACGAATGGCCACGCACTCGGCCTGCCGGGCGATGCCCGCATTCCCGGGTGCGCAGTAAATTTTTTCGACCTGCGGCGAACGCGACAGCGCGTCGACAATGGCGTGTTCGCGGCCTCCGCCGCCTATAACCAGTACCTTCATAAACAAAATCTCTTTTTATCGCAGAACAAACTCCGCAGATTCCGGCACTTTTTTCCGCAAAAAGTGCCACAAAAACTCTCCGACGATACCTCCGCCTGCCCGAAACGGTCTAACGCTGGCTCCGGGCGACTATTCGCGGGTTT
>ENA-ORSK01002433-ORSK01002433.1-human-gut-metagenome-genome-assembly--contig:-NODE-2433-length-12368-cov-2.944368_pt1 | contig 12368 bp, 7 predicted proteins | sample MGYA00242192_ERZ509159 | MGnify/ENA primary metagenome ERZ509159 (study PRJEB26280, sample SAMEA2338663) | human gut metagenome | biome: human gut; feature: human-associated habitat; material: faeces...
ATGTCCCATATATACTTCACCGGCAAAAGGCAAAGTTCGTTTGGCATACGCTGCATCGTGCAACTGTTCGGGAGTGAGATCCTTAAAATTGTTTTGAACGTTTTCAAAGATTTCCGTAATGGCTCCGGAACCTAAAGCGCGTTCACGAAACATATATTCTTCACCCGGATTTGCTTCCAGTTTCACACATGCCAGTCCCGCACCTTCCTGTCCACGATTATGCTGCTTCTCCATCAACAGGTAGAGTTTATTAAGACCATACATCCATGTCCCGTACTTTTTCTCGTAATACTCCAACGGTTTAAGCAAGCGTATCATGGCAACGCCACATTCATGCTTCAGTTCTTCCATCAGTTCATTTACAATTTACAATGTACAAAGTACAATTTACCGTTTACTATTTATTTCGTATTACCCTCTTTATTCCACTGTGACGCTCTTCGCCAAGTTTCTCGGCTGATCCACATCCATCCCCTTGCATACTGCGATATGATACGCCAGTAACTGCAACGGTACTGTAGTAATTAACGGGTCGAGGCACTCGATTGTTTCCGGCAACTCGATACAAGTATCGGCAATCTTGCTGATAACCGTATCCCCTTTTGTCACCAGGGCAATCACTTTGCCCTTACGCGCCTTGATTTCCTGTATATTGCTCAATACTTTCTCATAAAGCCCGTTCTGTGTAGCAATCACTACCACCGGCATTTCAGCATCTACCAGTGCGATAGGCCCGTGCTTCATTTCAGCAGCCGGATAACCCTCGGCATGGATATAAGAGATTTCTTTCAGCTTCAACGCACCTTCCAGGGCTACGGGATACGAATATCCGCGTCCCAGATAGATAAAGTTATGCGCATACGTGAAGATTTTGGAAAGCTCTGCAATGCTGCCATTCAGCTTCAGCACTTCTTTCATCTTATCAGGAATGCGGTTCAGCTCCTGCACGATGGTAAGGAATTGCCCCTCATCTATCGTATTCTTCTCCTTGGCAAGCGTCAGCGCCAGCATGGTGAGCACTGTCACCTGTCCTGTAAACGCTTTGGTGGAAGCCACTCCAATTTCGGGACCTACGTGTATATAAGAACCCGTATGCGTAGCCCTCGGAATAGACGAACCAATCGCATTACAGATGCCATAGATAAATGCCCCATGACTCCGCGCCAGTTCCACAGCTGCCAGTGTATCCGCCGTCTCGCCACTTTGCGAAATCGCAATCACCACATCCTTACTGTCTATCACCGGATCACGGTAACGGAATTCCGAAGCATACTCCACTTCCACCGGAATGCGGCAGAAGCTTTCAATCAGTTGCTTGCCGATGAGTCCGGCATGCCAGGAAGTACCGCAGGCTACGATAATAAAGCGTCCGGCACGCAACAGTTGTTCCTTGTAATTGGACACGGCGGAAAGGGTGACCGTACAAGTGTCCGGATTCACGCGGCCACGCATACAGTCGCTGATGCAGTCGGGCTGGTCGAAGATTTCTTTCAGCATGAAGTGGGGGAAACCTCCTTTTTCCAGCTGCCCGATATTAAGGGCTACAGTCTGTGCCTCATGCGGACACTCTACATTATTCAGGTCGACAATCTTCAAGGGAGCATCTGCCCGCAGTACGGCTATTTCTCCGTCAGAGAGATACACCACCTGATTGGTGTAAGTCACCATAGGAGTAGCATCGGAAGCTAAGAAGAACTCTCCCTCGCCTACTCCGACAACTAACGGACTACTCTTGCGGGCAGCAATAATCTCGTCGGGATGCTTACGGTCGACTACTGCAATGGCGTAAGCACCGATGACTTCCCGTAAAGCTAACTGAACGGCGGTCAGCAAGTCCAGGTTGCCTTGCTGCTGGATGTAGCCAATCAACTGCACCAGCACTTCCGTATCGGTGCTGCTCTTGAAGGTACAGCCTTTGGCCTGCAGCTTTTCTTTCAGCACGGCATAGTTCTCGATAATTCCGTTGTGCACTAATGCCAAATCACCGTTCTCACTGCAATGCGGATGGGCATTTACCGTACTGGGCTCCCCATGGGTGGCCCAACGCGTATGGGCGATTCCCACGCAACCGGACACATCCTGCCCTTCGGCTGTCCGTTCCAGATCAGCTACTTTTCCCACAGACTTATACACATTCAACTGATGAGTGTCACTCATCAAGGCCGCTCCGGCACTGTCGTATCCACGATACTCCAGGCGCTTCAGGCCTTCTACTAATATCGGCCAAGCCTTTCGCTTTCCGATATATCCTACAATTCCACACATGTTACTTTTAACCTTAAAATATTATAGAAATCTACCTAATCTGTCAGCGAAATTACGATTTTTCAGAGTATAGAGGGTATTTAGACAGAAATTTTCTAGGGAAATACTGATTTTTATATTAAATTAGTACCGTAATTACAACTTTACAAACGATTTGTTTGTTTATATAAATACAGAACTGAAAATTATCAACTTTAAATCGAGAAAATATGAAACATTTACTTCCTGAACTTCCTTATCAACTGGAAGCGCTGGCTCCGAAAATGAGCAAAGAAACACTGGAATATCATTACGGCAAACATTTGCAAACGTACATAGACAACCTGAACAAACTGATTGCCGGCACGCCTTACGAAGAAAAAACGCTGGAGCAAATCTTGCTGGAAGCGGAAGGACCGATGTTCAACAATGCAGCCCAGACCTGGAACCATACATTCTTTTTTGATACACTGACTCCTCAGCAGCCGGAGATGCCTCAGCCCTTAGCAGATGTATTGGCCCGCGATTTCGGTTCGGTGGAAACCTTCAAGGAGAAGTTCACGCAGGCAGCCACCACGCTGTTTGGTTCGGGATGGACCTGGCTGGTGAGTGACAAGGACGGACATTTGTCCATCGTCAGCGAATCGAATGCCGGAAATCCGCTCAAGAAGGGACTAAAACCGTTACTGGTTATCGATGTGTGGGAACATGCCTACTACATTGACTACCGCAACCGCCGAGCAGCCTTTATCGAAGCATTCTGGACACTGGTGGACTGGCAGAAAGTAGCTGCCCGTCTCTAAAATATAAATCGGGGCCTCGGCAAATGAGCGGAGGTCCCGATTGTTTTATCTGTTTTACACACTATGAAAAATTATTCGGTCTTAATGTGATTCACCGGATTTTCACGAACGGCTCCCCAACTGATGAGACACACGGAACCTAAAGAAATCAAGGCTACCAGCAGAAAGGCGACGCCAAACACGCCCCACATCGCCATGGGTGAATAGTGCAGGATACCGTCTATCTGCTGTACACCGAACCATGCCAAAGGAACGGCCAGCAGCATGCCTGCCAATAAAGACAGCAAAGAGAAACGAAGCAGTCGTGCCCGTTCCATACGGGCACTGGAACCAAAAACTTTCCGGATGGCCATGTCGCGCTTGCGCTGGCTGATGAAATAAATGCTCATGGCAGTCAGTCCCAATAGGGAAATCAACAGGGCCGCACACGTGAAGGCCACAATAGTAGTACGCATGTGCAACAAATCTTTGTAGACTTCCTTCATCTCATCGGCATACCATTTAGATTCAAAGGGAATACCCTCCACCACTTCCGAAAACAACGCATCAAGTTCTCTCTTATATGCTGCCTGGTCGCCTTCAATGGTTTCTACCAGCACGTTCCAGGGCCTTACTTTGTCCGGATGCTCCACTGAAATCATGGTGGGCGACTGCGGAAGGAGAATGGAACCGAATTTGATGTCGGCATACCGTCCGCCTACAGCATACTGGCGGCCATATTCATTCCGTAATTCTGCCGTACGCGCGTAATCCAGCTGCAAAGAATCGAACGTACTTTCGGAAAAATACATATTCCCCCATTTCCGTGGAAGTTTCCTATCGTCGAACACCTGGATGTGAAAGACGTCCAAGAAGGCTGAATCGGTACGGAATACCTGAAAACTGACATTTTGAGGCATCCCGTTATTGTCGTAAAGCTGGGTGGTATTGTTGTTTCCCCGGTTTACAGGCGTACCGGCGGTCAAACAGACATTCTTTACAAAGGGCTTCTTACGGGCTTCGTCACGGAAAAGACGTATCTTTTCGGAAGAACCGACTGTCATGGCAGGATAGTCGAGCACATGACCGTACGTATAGCCCAACGGTTCACGCAGAATCCGGTAGATTTGTGCGGACAGATAGAGGGTGCAAGTCAGCATGGCTACGGTGAGTCCGCTCTGCACCACATACAGTGCCCGAAGGTACACCGCCTTGGTTTTCCGACGGAAAGTACCTTTCACCACATCCAGCGGATGGTAGTGAGAAAGCAGAACGGCAGGTACCAGTCCGGCCAGCAAGGAAAGCAGGATAATTCCTATCAGATAGATTAGCAAAGTAATGGCGTTCAAGTCGCCCCAGATGTCCAGCCGTGTTTGCAGCAAGTCACAGGCCGTCGGTTCCACTGCCTTGGCCAACAGCAAAGCCAGCAGAAAAGCCCCTGTGGTAAACAAGGTCGACTCTCCCAACAAGCGCCAGAAGATGCTCCGTGCGGAAGAACCTAACAGACGGCGAGTAGCCATTTCCTTGGCACGGTAGCTTACTTGTGCCACGCACATGCTGACGTAATTGAATACGGCCATTAGCAGAATCAGGATACCTGCCACCAGGAATATCCAGACTTTCACCGGATTGTACTGACGCAACTGAGGACTCACTATTTCGGAGAAACACACGTCTTTCAACGGCATCCAGAATGCCTCACGGAACAACTCATGCTGATATCCCCAAGAAAAGGTTTTGAGAAAAGACAGCATGTCGGCAGCTTTCTGGTCGGGATTGACACCTTGAGGAAAACGGACCAGTATCGCCGTTCCTCCCATATTGTTCATATCCGGATTACGCATGCTGCTTCCCCAGTTCACAAAATCCACATAATCGAACGGTACAATGGCCTCTACCTCATCGGGGATGACGGAGTTATCAAAGTCTTTTATGACTCCTGTCACTGTGTACATCTCCTTCTTGTCTGCAGACAAACGAAGCATCTTGCCTTCCGCAGGTTCATCCCCAAACAGTTTACGGGCGGCCGATTCGGTCAGCACAATGCTGTGTGCATCGACCAGTGCCTGATCCGGATTTCCCGACAACAGCGAATAGCCAAAGAAACGGAGGAAATTATCTTTCACACAATATATTTCCAGACTGGTTTTCCGGTTATCTATTACCGCATAACTGCCCGAGTTACAAGCTTCGGCATTCACCGCACACCAGTCGGCCATTTCCGGATAACGGTTGGCCAGCCGTTCACCCACCAGGTAATTGCTGGCGCTATATTCTTCGTTCGACAGCACATAAATATGCTCGATGTCCTTTATATCGCTACCCACAGTGAGCTGTCGCACTACCATATTGGCAATGAGTAGCACGAACATCAGAGAGATGCCCAATCCCGCCACGTTAACCAATGTAAACAGCTTGTTGCGGTGAAGATAGGTAAAATAAGTTTTCAGTCCTTTCATCGTATTTTATGGTTTAATGTGTTTATTCCGTCTTGATACTCCGTACGGGGTTTTCATTGGCATTCTTCCAGCACTGGAATGTCACCGTCAGTACCGTAATGAGACTGACCAGCAGGAAGGAGGCCACAAATACCCAGGCACGGATAGGCGTCTTGTCGGAGAAGCTTTCCAGCCAGTCGTGCCCTATCCACCAACCAAAGGGAACTGCCAGTACGAAGCAGACCACCAGCATAACGAAATAACGCTTGGTAAACATATAGAGAATCTCACCAGTGGAACTTCCCATGATTTTCCGGATACCAATCTCCTTCCGGCGGTATTCGCTTTCAAACAAGGTCAGTCCGAACACGCCTATCATGCTGAGCACGATGGCAATCAAGGAGAACAACAGAATCTGACGGGTGAAACGCAGTTCCTGATGATAGTTCTGGTCAATCACCTCATCCATAAAACGGAACCTGAAGTCACGCCCCGGAGCCATCTTTTCTGCGGCCTCTGCCAAGCGATGAAGCATGTCCACCTTGTCTACTCCCGAAGCCACCCGGATGTTCAAGACGCTGTTGGCATCCCAATCGGCATGATCTTTTCCGTAAATAAAGAAGGCCATTGGCTCTGCGGCATCGTTGTTACGGAAGCTGCTGAAACGGATGTTCTCACAGAATCCCACTACCGGATAATCACCGGGAGTAGCGGGTTCGTCCACCTTCATCCAAGGATATTTTTTCCGAGCTGCCTCGTTGAAGATATACACATCCCCGTCGCCAGCCTTGAAGTCACGCCCTTCGGTAATCTTAATTCCAAGCACAGATAAATAACGATAGTCCACTGGGAAACAGGCAAAATAAATGTTGTTTTCTCCTTTTCCTCTTCCCCAATTCATGTAACTGTCGGACGAATTCAATATGAACTGAGAAATCGAAACCCCTTCTACACCAGACAGTCCGGACAATTCGCTGACAAAAGTTTCCCTTCGGTCCAGCAACTCATAAGGAAGATTTCCCACCAGTACCACACTCTTGTCGTAACCGTAGTCGCTGTGCTGAATGTAACGGCTCTGCAGGTACATGATGCCTACCGCAATAATCAGCATGAAAGAGACAAAGAACTGGAAACAAACCAGAAACGTACGCAGCATCTTTCCTTTCGGGGAAAGACCGAACGAGCCTTTCAGTACCAGTGCCGGCGGAAAAGAGGTGACGTAGTAAGAAGGATAGGCTCCAGCCAGCAAGCCCATGCACACGGCCATTCCGCCCAAAGCTATCAGCAAGTTCGGATGATTCATCAAAGAGAGGTCGGATGCTACCAAGGTATTCAGGGAGGTATCTTGCAACAGATAGAGCCAAAGTAATGAAAGCAGAAACCCGCACACACAAACCAACACGGATTCCAACAATAGATACACCCGTAAAGAGAAAGTGGAAGCGCCCAACACCTTCTGGGTGTTGATGGAACGCAACCGCATGGGAGTTTCTGCCAGAGAGAAGTTCATGTAGTTGACTGCTGCTGTCAGCAGAATCAGTACCGATACACAAAGCAGCAGGTACACGGCTGCCTTGCTGGTGGCTGCCTTATTACCTACCATAGAATAATGCACCTCATCCAGTGGGGTAAAACGCATAAAGTTATCAAAATCCTCAAGCTCATCCCCATTGCCAAACATTTCTTTCGGAAGCATCCGCTTGCCAGCTTCTATTACTGACTGACGGACATCAGGCAACGAAGCCGGGGTGTCCAAACGAAAATAAAATACATAATTCCAGTTACTCCACGAGTCTTTGTTCAAATCCGGACGAAGACACGAGAACACGCAGTTACCCAACTGGGAGTTTAACGGCATGTCCTGATAAACTCCTCCTATCACCAGCGGCTGGTTACGAGACTTACGGCCTACATAAATGGTTTTTCCAATAGCATCCGTGCCGAAAAAGCGGAGAGCCATGGATGCGGAAATCAGGGCATGATTGGGTTCATTCAGTGAAGCGGTCGTACCGCATACCATGGCAGGCTGAAACACTTCCAGATAGTCTCCAAATCCGGTAAACCAACGCTCAGAATAAATATGCTCGTCTACTTCAAAATCACTGATACTATTGGACGATGAAGAAACCGAAATAGCCTGTACATGGGGAGAACAAGCTCCCACCATCTCACAAAGCGGACGGGGTACCCAGGTCTGCCAGCCACCGAACGCTTCGCCGACATTTATCTCTACCCGGTAAATACGGTCGTGTGCCGGATAGGCTTTGTTGTAGTTATAGTCGTAGTCCACCTGCGTCAGAATGACGAAACAGGCTGCAAAGGCAATACTCAATCCTAACAGATTCAATACGCTGGCCGTAAAGAAACGCCGGAAAGTATGCGAGAAATTTCTAAGAAGTGTGTTCATGAGTGGTAAGTGTTTTTATACTGCAATTACGAAATTTATTCACCGACTTTCAACCGCCGGGTGGAGACGCTGCCGATTCCGTCTTTGGAGATTTGAGCTGATTTAGCCTTTCCACTTAAAGTAAGACTACCTACACCTTCTATGCTGGCATCCAGGTGTTCGCAATCTACGGCCAGTTCACCGCTTCCTACACCTTCCAGACTGACTTGTACATTCCGGGCATGCAAGTCGGCCACGTGCAGACTGCCCACGCCTTCCACATCAAACTTCACATCCTTCAGATTTAGGCGGGACTTGCAATTGAATGAACCGACACCTTCAAAAGCCACTTTCTGTAAATCGGGCGCACTGATGTAAATAGAAAGTCCGTTCACGTTCCGGGTAGTTTTCTTTCCTTTCTCAGCCCACGCAATCAGCAATACTCCGTCTTTCACCGTACACTTTGTCTGGTCTACCCATTTCTTTTCTCCCTCTACACGAAGAGAATAGGTATCCGACTGGGTGAAATACACACTGGCTACACTCTCCACTTCAATGGAATGGAAAGGATTCACACTGCGGGTTTCACTTACTTTTTCTTCATTACCACTTCTTGCACTGGCACAGTTTACACACATCAAACCCATTACCAAACCTGCCAATATACGTACTATCTTTTTCATCACAATTTATTTTTTAGTTTAACACCAATACTTCATTATCTTTGTAACTTTCATAACCGGAAACGATGACGCGTTCGCCTTTTTCCAATCCTTCCAGCACCTCGTAATACTGCGGATTCTGACGTCCGATACGGATTTTACGACGATAGGCTTTCTTTCCTTCCTTATCGACCACAAAAATCCAGTTTCCTCCGGTTACCTGGAAGAAAGTTCCCTTCGGAATCAATACGCTTTCGGTAGGCTCACCCAATTGTAAGTCGATATAGTAAGTTTGTCCGCTACGGATATTTTCCGGACGGTTGCCCTGGAAGATGAAGTCCGTACGGAAACGTCCCTCACGTACTTCCGGATACACCTTGCGCACCTTCAAGTTAAACGAAGAACCCTGACGTTCAAAAGTAGCGGGCAGCCCGTTGGTCACACGGTCGATGTAGTGCTCGTCAATCATGGCCTCGATTTTGAAGTCCGACAAATCATTAATCTGTCCTACCATCTGTCCGGCGTTGATATTCTGTCCTAATTCTGCATCCAGCAATCCTAATTCTCCGTCAATCGTAGCCCGCACTTCCAGTTTATCCTTCCGTTCGCGAATCAGCAAGACGTTCTTGCGCATGTTCTGCAAGTTATCTTCCATCTGATCCATCTGAATGTTACGGTAGATGGAATCCTGCACCAGACGCTCCGTAATCAGTTTATGCTTTTTCTGGGCCACTTCGTAATCTTCCTTGGCCTGAAGATATTCTTCGCGGCTGATGAGACGTTCCTTGTACAGACGCTGATATTGCTGGAATGTACGCTGCTTGCGGCGCGTATCAATGTCAAGCTGTACTTTCTCGGTTTCGTTGTTCAACTTGTCCTGCTGCATGGTGACCTGCGTATTACGGAGCAGGTTCTGCTTTTCGGCCAGTTCAGACTCCGCATTCAGAATCTGCAAATCCAGGTTGGAGTTACTGAGACGAAGAATCACGTCACCTTTCTTCACGTGAGCTCCTTCTTCCACCACCTTTTCCTGCACGATACCTCCTTCTTCGGGACTGAGCTGTACCACGGAAATAGGCTGTACCTGCCCGTTCACACGGATATAGTCATTGAACTTTCCATAAGTCACATCGGCAATGTTCAGCGATTTACCGTCTACTTTCAATGTAGAAGCATGATTGCCGAAAATAATCCAGCCCAACAGCAGAAGAATAACGACTCCTCCCCCAATATAAGGAAGATGTTTCTTCTGGATTCCTTTTTTCTTTTCTAACTGTATATCCATAATATCGTCTTTTTTTCAATTCCTGTTTATTTGTCTGCGGCTTCAAACCCGCGAATAATTTCTTCTCCCTTGTAATAGTCTACCAGACGGCATTTCATCAAGTAGGTCAGTTTGCTTTGCAGCAGCAAAGTCTCGCTTTCGAGCAAGGTGGCCGCATTGTTCTGTACATCGAGTGAGGTCATCAAGCCTTCTTCGTACTTGCGTCGGGTGACATGATAGGCCAGCGAGTCGGAACTGACTTTCTTTTCCATCTGTATGCTCTCTTTCAGGTAGCCTTCCCGGTCCTGTACGGCTTGAAGCACCAATTTCTGCAATTCTTCTTTCTGCGATTCATATTGTTCACAAGCAATGCGGTAATTGTTTTTTGCCTGACGCATGCTGGTTACTCCCGAAAGCCGGTTGAATATAGGAATACTCATACTGATGCCCACGTAGGAACCAAAGTTATTGTTGAACTGGGTACGGAAATCAGGATAAGCCGTAGAATGAAGTTCCTTATAATAGGAACTGGAGATTCCACCGAACAACGTGATGGACGGTACCACATTGGCCCATGAAATTTTACGCCGCATATCGGCTACTTTCGCATTCAGCGCAGCCTGCTGGAGGGTAGGATTAACATTCAGTGCGATACGGAACACATCGTCCGCACGCTCCTGAGTCAACAGAATATATTGAAGTGTTTGTGTATCGAGTACGGCAGTATCCAACTGTAAAGTATCTTCTGCCGGGAAATTCATTTTCTGTTTCAATGTCAGCAAGGCTGTTTCATACAAGTTCTTCTGATGGGTGAGGTTGTAACTGTCCGTAGCCTGCTGGGCCTCCATTTGGGCTACATCTGACAAGCCTTTCAACCCTAATTCCTCCTGACGGCGTGTCTTGTACAGCAACGAATCGCTTTCCTGCAATTTCTTGCGGGCCAGTCGCAAAGTGCCGTAGCAATATAGGGCATCAATATAAGCCTGGAAAGTCTCTAACGCTGTATTATCTTTAGCTTCCTGCCAGGCGGCTTTTCCCATCAGCCAGGCAGCCTTTGCCCGACGTACCTCGTTCACCAGTCCCCCACCACGGAAAATCGGCATGGAGGCTTCCATGGAATAACCGTTATTGAAAGTAGACAAGGTGTTGTAGGTATTGGTTTCCGGATCGACCGAACGACCAAAATTATATTGTACGCTGGTACCTGCACTTACCCCAGGCAAGAAACTGCCGATAGCCTTCATGCGATCCAACCTTGCATTGTCTGCTTCCAGTTCCCGCTGCCGGACGGTACGGTTGTGCTGTACGGCGTAGTTCATACAGCGGTCTACGTCCCATACCTCCTGTGCCGCAACTTCCAGCCCCATCCAACCGGAAAAGAAGCAAATCGTCATGCGTAATAGATTCTTTTTATTCATATTGTTTTCTTTTATCCGCAAAAGACTAATCAAATACCGTGCCAAAGTTTTATTTCATTCATTTTCAATAAGATAGAATATTTCATAGAATCTCAAGTGTCTAATTTTTTGACAATGAGTGTCTAATTTTTTGTCACTGTACATATTTTTTAGACATTTTTGAGGGCTATGCCTTGAAAATTCCTATTTTTGTCGCAAAATCTCAATCACAGATGGCAAAACAAGGAACTTTACTCGTTGTAGATGACAACCGCAACATACTTACTTCTCTGCAATATCTTCTGGAAGAATATTTCCAGCAAGTAATCACCCTGAATTCTCCCGTAACCATTCCTTCCCTGCTACAACGGGAAGCGATTGATGTGGTGCTGCTGGACATGAACTTTTCTTCCGGCATCAACAGCGGGAATGAGGGACTTTACTGGTTGCGCGAAATCAAACGGCTGCGTCCGCAGATTCAAGTGGTATTGTTCACTGCCTATGCCGACATCAACTTAGCGGTAACAGGGCTGAAGGATGGAGCAACCGACTTCATCGTAAAGCCTTGGGACAATGCCAAACTGGTACAGACTCTGCAAGAAGCCTATGCCAAAGCCCGTGGAAACGAGAAGAAAGGAAAACAGGCCTCACAACCGGCGGAAAAATCGAGCATGTACTGGGGAAATTCCTCCGTCATCCGTCCGCTACGGCTATTGGTTGAGAAGGTCAGCACGACCGATGCCAATATCCTGATTACCGGAGAAAACGGTACAGGAAAAGATATGCTAGCACGAGAGATTCACCGGCTGTCTTCCCGTCGCAACGGTCCGATGGTGGCCGTCGATATGGGAGCTATTACCGAATCACTGTTTGAAAGCGAATTGTTCGGTCATGTAAAAGGTTCGTTTACCGATGCACACACCGACCGGGTAGGACGTTTTGAAGCAGCCGATGGCGGAACCTTATTTCTCGATGAGATTGCCAACCTACCCTATCATCTGCAAGCCAAACTGTTGACGGTGATTCAGAAGCGTTATTTTATCAAGGTGGGAAGCAATACTCCCCAACCGACCAATATCCGGCTGATTTGTGCCACGAACCGCAACTTAGATGAAATGGTACACAATGGAGAGTTCCGTGAAGACCTGCTGTATCGCATCAATACCATCGAGCTCCATATCCCCCCTCTGCGAGA
>ENA-ORSK01002436-ORSK01002436.1-human-gut-metagenome-genome-assembly--contig:-NODE-2436-length-12356-cov-5.549468_pt1 | contig 12356 bp, 7 predicted proteins | sample MGYA00242192_ERZ509159 | MGnify/ENA primary metagenome ERZ509159 (study PRJEB26280, sample SAMEA2338663) | human gut metagenome | biome: human gut; feature: human-associated habitat; material: faeces...
AGAAACCGTATATCTCCTTCAGTTTGTTGCCCAGCTGGTCGCCTCTGAGGTCGAGTGCGACAATCTTGCCATGCGGATCTACGAGCAGACTCGACGGTATGGCGCGGATCTCGTAAGTCGTGGCGGCGACGGATTTCCATCCTTGCAGGTCGGAGAGGTTTGTCCATGTCATTTTGTTCTCTTCTATGCAATTTTTCCATGCCTTCTCATCGGCATCGAGAGATATTGCCACGATGTCAAATCCTTTCGGATGATATTTCTCGTAGTTGGTCTTCAGACTTGGCATATCACCGAGGCACGGTCCGCACCAGCTTGCCCAGAAGTCTATCAACACGTATCTGCCTTTGCCGCAGTATTCGCTTAGCTTGTGCTTCTTGCCGTCGGCTCCCATTATCTCGATGTCCTTGAACTGAATGCCGATGAGCGATTGTTTTTCTTCCTGCTCAAAAAGATATGTCTTTATTTTTTCTGCCATCGGGTGTTTGGTATAAGCATATTCAGGCTTGAAGAGGTTTTTAAGTTCCGGAATTGTATATAGGTACATGGCGTCATCGGCAAGTATGAAAGCCGGAATTATATTGTCGAGATTATCTTGTACTATTTCTTTCTGCCGGATATAATATTTTTGTGTCCCTCTCATTATTTTTCCAATTTTCAAACTTAGGGGTTTCAGCTCCTCATCAGTTTTTCCTTTAGCCTTCTCTTCTTTATACATATCCATGTATTTGGAAATATCTTCAGCTTTTTTTGTAATGTCATGCAGCTCTCTTGTATATTTGTTGAGCTTTTCGTTTAGTTCTGAACCTTTGATCTTCATGTTTGTCAGGTCTGCCGTTATCGGCGTACCGTCATTTATGAACGTCGTGTAATCGGATTGTCCATTGCATGATATGCCGAGGAAAGCATCTTTCTTGTTGACGCCTTTTATTTCGAACTTACCGTTCTTTGCTTCCGTACTGTTTATTACTTTCTTGAAATCTTTCAGGTCGAGTATATTCACTGTGGTCACGTTATCCGGACATTTACCTTTTATTTCATAGGATACATCAGTGTTGTAATCCTGTGCCATAAACGGCAGACAGCATAATATAAGGATTGCGGTAATAATATATTTTCTCATAAGTAATGTTATTTATTTGTGTGTTTTAAAGTTAATCACGGAGATACCGATATTATTTTGTTTTATGATTATCGCATCAATGAATCATTGTTTTGTCTTTAACCCAAGTCGGTCATTAGAATACAGTTTCATATTCTTGAATATTTCTTATCATCAGTAATATTCAGAAACAACTGCATACATCATCCGTAGGTATGGAAAAACGCCCTGCCTGATGGTTTTTACGGCATCATGCAAGGCGGCATTTCCCATGACACGTTTTCAGAAACCGTATATTTCTTTCAGTTTATAAGTAAGAATATCGCCTCTGAGGTCACGTTCTATTATCTTTCCCTGCGGATCTATGAGCAGGCTCATGGGTATATATCTTACCTTGTAGGTCAATGCTGCTTCAGTGTTCATACCCTGAAGGTCGGAGAGGTTTGTCCAGGTCATTCCGAGGTCTTCAATGTGTTTCTTCCATGTTTCCTTGTCGTTGTCAAGCGATATGGCTACAATGTCAAACCCTTTGGGATGATACTTCTCGTAGTTGGCCTTCACTACAGGCATTTCCTGACAGCATGGGATGCACCAACTTGCCCAAAAGTCGATGTACACATAGTTTCCCTTGCCGCAATATTCGCTCAGTTTGTGTTTCTTGCCGTCGGTTCCCGTTATTTCCACATCAATGAACTGTTTACCGATGAAAGACATCTTTTCTTCAGTTTCAACCACATATTTATTCACCTCTTTGATCATTGGGTGGTTGGCGTAGGCATATTCAGGGCTCAGCAATTTCTTCAAGTCAGGTATTGAATACAGAACCATGGCATCAGGAAGAAAGAAAGCCGGAATGACATTGTCAGGATTTTCTTTTATAATCTCCTGTTCGCGTTGGTATAGTGTTAAGTTACTATATCTCGGACTTGACAGTCTTTGTCTGAAATATGCCAGTTCTTCCTCTGATTTACCATTTGCTTTTCCTTCGGTATAAAGTTTATTATATATATCAGTGTCATGTATTTTTTGTCTTATGTAATTTATTTCTTTATCGTAAGCGTTGAATTTTTCGTTCAGTTCAGAACCTTTAATTTCATTTTTTGTAAGGTCTGCCTTTATTGGTGTACCGTCGTTTATGAATGTAATATAGCCGGTCCTACCACTACACGATATGCCGAGGAATGCATCTTTCTTGCCTGTTCCCTTTATTTCGAATGTTCCGTTATTCGTCTCTACGCAGTTTATAACGTCTTTGTTATAAGTCATCATGTCTGATATACATACTGTTGAGACATCCTTCGGGCATTTTCCTTTTATCTCGTAGGTCACGTCTGCGTCGTAATCCTGTGCCATGAAGGGCAGGCTACATAGTGTAAGGATTGCGGTAATAATAGATTTTCTCATAAGTGATATTATTTTTATGTTTTTATAGGCTGTCACAAATATATAATTTTTATTTCGTTTTTGTGATTGTCTTGCGCTTTAAATTTATTATTTTTTATTTTAGTTATGCTCCGACTTACAATCAGTACACTTGCCATGCTTACGATTTTTCTTGACATAATTTTGACAAAATATTTTAGCAAAAGAGATGTAAAGAAATGTTAAATCGTATAAGAGAAGGGGCATTTAGGATAATAACATATTTTGATATACCCTGTATCATAGTCCGAAAAAATTGATATTGCGTTCTGATAATGCCCATTTCGCAGTACGATAAAGCCCATTTCAGGGTGCGAAATGGTGCTTTTCAGCCCCTAAAATGGGCCATTTTGTATGCCAAAATGGTGCTTTTCGCAAGACGATGAAATACCCCTTAAATATAAGTTGTTGATATTCAATATCTTATGAAAACCTCTTATTTTTCGCGTATTTGCGTCCGAAGGAAAGTTTGATTGCAAATACGCACTTATTTTTCGGGCTAGAGTGGGAAACAGAGGCGTAAAAATCAAAAACTGCTTACAATTTGAAAGTTGCCCATATCGGCTTAACCCGAATCGAAAATCAGACGTCACCTGAGTTCCGTTCCATCGTCGGGAGAATATGTCTTACATATTTATTTAATGTGTAAAGGTTGCGTAGAGACAGCTTGCCAGACATGTTGAAGGCAAGAAAATGGAATACACAATACGGGCAATAATCATGATACATAATAAATATCTGTGTGCCGACGGACGGTTTACCGGTTATTCCTGCAGAAGGAAGCAACGCCATCCGAGGATTAAGCAGCATCTTCTTATTGATACAAATCTCCTCAGAATTCCAGCCGAGAGCTTATCCGCATTAAAAAGACTGCTGGCCTATATACGACATGTTTAAATCATAAAATCAAAAAAGTTTATTCTTCTGTCACAATATTAACTTTTTTTAAGTGCTATTTTCATCAACCAATCTTTATTTTAACTATCTTTGCGAATATACAAATAAATTATGTATTGGCAATGAAACACCTATTGATCTTTTATATACCAGGAAGTTAATTAATAATTAGCGTTAAAGAGACGTTAATTACAATGATTCGTACATAATTAATACATTATTTTATACAACATTTTAATCCCAAAAACAACATGAAACATTTTTTTATCCTACAAAGATTTCCGTAGTTGTACATACAACACGTATTTATGCAAATATACAAGAAATCTGTATTTATTAAACTATAATTATTAACTAACTTTCTAAAACTATGCAAAAATCAGGTAGAATAAGCATTATCACTTTCGTCGGCTTGATGCTATGCCTTCTTATAGGAGGGGGTGGAGAAATCAAAGCCCAGAATGTGAAGGAAATCTCCGGAACGGTCACCGATTCCAAAGGAGAGCTTGTTATCAGCGGAACCGTAAAGGTGAAACATACGACAACCGCAACAATCACCGATATCAACGGTAAATATAAGATATCGGCACCTACAAACGGAACACTGGTGTTCTCTTATCTTGGATACCAGACAAAAGAAGTACCGGTTTCTTCCATATCAGGCAACACGCTCGACGTTGTGCTGCAGGAAGAAAGCAACATGCTTGACGAGCTCGTAGTCGTTGGTTACGGTACGATGCGTAAGTCAGACCTGACCGGTTCGGTATCCACCACAAAAGGTAAGGATATCATCAAACAGCAGTCGTTCAGCGCACTCGAAGGACTCAAAGGTAAGGCCGCAGGTGTGAACATCTTCACCAACACAGGTCAGCCTGGTGGTGAGATGCGTGTCATAATCCGTGGTATATCCACCATCAACGCATCGGCAAGCCCGCTGTACATCGTCGATGGTGTTGCCATGCAGGACTTCAACCTCCTCAACCCGAACGATATCGAGTCTATCGAGGTTCTGAAAGACGCTTCGGCAGCAGCCATTTACGGAGCGCGCGGAGCCAACGGTGTGATCATGGTTACCACAAAACGCGGAAACGCGGGTAAAGGCGTGCACATCTCTTACGACGGTTCTGTATCAATCAGTTCAATGGCAAAAAAGATGGACGTGATGAACTCGGCAGAGTGGATGGCAGCATTCAAGCAGGGACTTGAGAACGCCAATGCATGGCAAGGCAAGAACTTCGACACCGACCTGTCCAAGATCTTCACAGACCAGAGATTCTTCACCGCAGACGGAACACCTATCTATGATACAGACTGGCAGGACGAGGCAAGCCGTACAGCCATATCACACAACCATCAGCTGAGCATACAGCGTACAGGTGAAGACAGCTCTGTAGGAGCATTCCTCAACTATACAGACCAGCAGGGTATCCTTCTCAATTCTTACTACAAACGTATAAACGCCAAACTCTCTTACGACGACAAACCCACAAAGTGGCTGTCAACCTCTATCAATCTCCTTGTGAACCACACATGGGGTAACAGAACATCAGACAACCCGTACGGACAGGGAGCCCTGCGTACCATGATTGAGCAGCTGCCGTTCCTGCCTGTCAAGTATGACGGCGTTTACATGCAGAACAACGACATTCTTACAACAGCCATTCTCAACGACAAGAACGATCCTAACAGCGGCTACCAGAACTTCAGTCCGGAAGGCGTAGGTAACCCGGTTGAGCTTCTTGAGAGAATTAAAGAGATGAGCTACAACACTCAGATCTTCGGTAACGCAGCACTTACATTCCACATCATGGACGGTCTTGACCTGAAGACACAGCTCGGTATCGACTATCACAACAACCGTGCAAACAGCTACGTGCCGTTCACTCCGCGTCCATTGATCAACCAGAACTCTGAAGGTTATGCTTCTGCATCAACCTCAAGCACACTCTACTGGCAGGAAGAGACCTACCTCACATGGCTGAAGAACTTCAACAAGCATCACATCAACGCCATGGCCGGTATGTCTTGGCAGGCACGCAAGTACACATACTTCAGTGCATCAGACAGCAAGTTCGTTGACGACTATTACGGAATTTACAACCTCGGTTCAGGAACCAACCGTCCGTCAGTAGGCAGCGACTACGACAAATGGGCTATGAACTCATACTTCCTGCGTATCGCTTACAACTACGACGACACATATCTGGCAACAGTAACAGCACGTTACGATGGCTCTTCAAAGTTCGGTGAGAACAACAAATACGCGTTCTTCCCGTCTATCGGTCTCGGATGGCTCGCTTCAAACGAAGCATTCCTCAGAGACAACAAGACCATAAGCAAACTGAAACTGCACACATCATTCGGTGTGACAGGTAACTCTGAGATCGGTACATACCGCTCACTCGCAACCGTAAGCCAGTCGAACACCATCATAGGCGACCAGCTTCACCTTGTTTCTTACCTCGACAACATGCCTAACCCTAATCTGAAATGGGAAAAGACAGCACAGTGGGACTTCGGATTCGAACTTGGTTTGTTCAACAACCGACTGAACTTCGATATCTCTTATTACTATAAGTACACATCAGACCTTCTGCTCAACCGTCCTGTTCCTGAGTCAACTGGTTTCTCATCAATCATGGACAACATCGGTGCAGTATCCAACCAGGGTCTTGATATTCTCGTAACAGCCTACCCGATTCAGACTGCTGACTTCCAGTGGACCTCAACTCTTAACATGGGCTTCAACAAGAACCGCGTTGAGAAACTTGACGAGGCTGCGACAGTAGATCCAATCTCAGGCAAGCGTCAGATCACAACCGATGGATTCGTAGGCTACGATATGCTTATCAGAGAGGGCGAACCGCTTTCTTCTTTCTACGGTTACAAACGTGCCGGCATCTATGACGGTCATCCGGAGAACTGGGATCCAGAGACAATGAACATCCCGTCAACCATCGGTGAGAAGGTTACATACAAAGATCGTCAGATCATCGGTAACGGTCTTCCAGACTGGACAGGTTCTTTCATCAACACCTTCAACTACAAGAACTTCGATATGACAATCGACTTCCAGTTCACTTGGGGTGCTGACATCATGCAGGAATTCTATCACTCAACAGTTGCCCGCTTCCTCACAAACGGTCTCGACCGTCTCTACGAAGAGGCTTGGCACCCGACTCTCAATCCTGGTGGCGTTGAGCAGGCAATACGTCTGAACAACTTCGGACAGGGCGCAAACAACCAGGCCGATGACGACTGGGTATGCGACGGTTCATATCTGCGTTGCAACATGATACAGATAGGTTATACATTCGACAAGAAACTCATCGAGAAGATCGGTCTGTCTGCACTCCGTGTATATGCAAACGTAAACAACCTGTTCCTCATTACATCGAGCGATTATCTTGGTTACGATCCTGATAACTCAACACGTCTGGGCGACAACAACTGGGGTGCTAACCGTCAGTTCTTCTCTTACCCGCGTCCAAGAACATTCACTCTCGGTTTAAACCTCACTTTCTGATAAAAACAAAAAATATTGTAGAACATAAAAGAACAACAGAATATGAAAAAGCATAAATTTATTTTAATGCTCGGCTTGCTTGTTGCTGCTTTCAGTTTCAGCTCTTGCGACAGTTTCCTTGAGGAGGATCCGAAGGACATGAAACCGTCCGGAGAATTCTGGAAGACAAAGGCCGACGCTGAGTCTGGCGTAGATGCGCTCTATTTCGGCGGCGTGCCTTATCTCCACAACACAGACCTTGATGGAGGTTGGACACCAAAAGCTACCATGTGGCCAGGCATTATGTCAGGACTTTATGTTGACAAACGTAAGGACCGTACATTCACCACAGCTTCAGAAGGATGCACATTCAACATCGAAGCATTCGACGATGCAGCATTCAAGATGTGGCACGAGTTCTATAAAGGAATATCACGTGCTAACTTCGTACTGGCAAACGTACCGAAGATGACGGATGTTCTGACTCAAGACGAGATAGACAACTATGTGGCACAGGGAAAATTCTTCCGTGCTTACGGATACTTCTATCTTGCAAAGGAATTCGGCGACGTGCCGTACATCAGCGAGCCTTACACAGCTCCGGAGAACATGTACGTAGAGCCTACGCCTGCTGCTGAGGTGTATAAGAATGTTGAGAAGGACTTGCTCGACATCGTGAACAGCGACGCACTGCCTGACGTTACATTCTATAACAACGGATGCTACGTCACAAGAGCAATGGCAGAGACTCTCCTTGCTGAGGTTTATCTGCAGTGGGCAGGTGCTCCACTCAACGGAGGAAACGAATATTATGAGAAAGCTGCACAGATGGCGCTCAGGGTTATCAACAGTGGCAAGCATCACCTGGAGCAGGCTTCAGGCAGCAGCGACGACCTGAACTCAGCCTTCAACGTGATTAAGACCTCAAAGTCTTCAGACGAAATAATCTACGCAAAGGAATACAACTACTCTGACTACAGCGTTGGTAACTCATACGCATGCCGCAGTATAGGTACAGATGCCTTCCAGTGGAAAGACGCAAACAACGAGACAGTGTTCCATCCGGCAGGCGATGTGCTGTACAATGCATATCTGCCATGCGACATGATCATCAACAGCTATGCCCCTGAGGATATCCGTGGTCACGAGAAGCAGTTCTTCTTCAAAGAGTACACCGACGCTACAGGCGTAACACACACTCTCAACAACATAGGCAACTGGATGTGGTTTGACGAGACAGCCCTCAAAGACGGTCACGACGGCGACTACAATGTTCCTATCATGCGTTACTCTGAGGTTCTCCTCATCGCAGCTGAAGGTCTGGCACGCACAGGACACGAGAGCAACGCTGAAGGCGGAGCACTCTACTATCTGAATCAGGTTCGCAAACGTGCAGGTCTGCCCGACGAGACAGCAACAGGAGACGCCCTGATACAGTCAATCCTCACCGAGCGTCTGCATGAGTTCCCGCTCGAGTTCAAGGTTTGGGATGACATCCGTCGTACACGCCTCTATCCGGAAGCTGACGGCATGAACTCCGGCAAACTGAAATGGACTCCGCTGGCGAACGCAACAATCCAGAACAAGCCTGACGGCAGCACAAAGGTAGGCGCACTGCCTGACTACGTACTGTTATGGCCGATTCCGCTGGACGAGATGCAGAGAAACCCGGCTCTGAAAGGACACCAGAATCCAGGATGGAAATAATCGTAGGCTGACAATGTGAAAAACATCTTGCGGCAACGACCGCAAGATGCCAAAACATAGTCTATATTAAATCTCAATGCCGATATGTGATATATCGGACCAAACAAAAGATTCCCGGAACAGAGAGATGCTGTTCCGGGAATTTTATTTCCTTAAAAAAATATAACTTCTCGAATAAATAAAATGCATAATACGAAAAGGACAATATCAACGGAATACTCTTAATACTCGGCGAATAACACAACTTCATTCCGCGAAACATGTGACATCATCCCGACTGACCATGCAACACCATTCCGCAAAACACATAACTTTATTCCACAAGCAATGCAATATCATTTCAAAAAACACATAAAGCAGAAAGGATATTTAGCAGTAACGTCATCAATATATACTCCAATGCCATAAATAACGGACTTGTCAATAAACGAAATCCACCTGCGACCAGTCCTCGTCTATTGTAAAAGTGAAACTACGTCCCGATCCGGGCGACTCGCCAAAGAAGTAACCCGAATATTGCGTTACCTGATTTCTCTCCACCGGCACATCGTCAAACTCACGTTCATCCACCACTTTGTCTGACGCGTCGAGTGCCGAGACAGTGACATTGAGCGTGCGTCCGTCACTATGTGGGAACGTATAAACTTCATACACCGACTCCGAAGAGTGAGCATCGTCGGGCACATCGCGAAACTCAGTCTGACGTGAATCGACACATCCGCATCCGCTGACCGCATCGAATGTACTGCTGCCACCGGTATAATAAAACTTCATACGGTCCACCTTTTCCGGCACATTGTCCTTAACGACAAGCCTGAACATAGCCACCGCACGCTTCAGCGTCAGATCGTAAGACGTCTCATCGCCCACCGTGATGTCACCACAATAATAAAAAGTATCCGTCACCTTATTGTTATTAAACTTTATTTGTTCAGGCGATGATATCGTTGCCGAGCCCTCACCATTGTGCGCAATGACCACCACTGTATATGTTCCCTCGTCAAGTCCAACCGTAACATGTCCGAAGCCGTCATCACCTGCGGCCTGCCTTACCACCGTAACTCTATTGTCGCCATCGAACACGGCAAGCTCAATACGGGTGCAAAGTTTGCTGATGTCGGTCACATTACCAGCCTCATACCCATCACTGTTCCAAGGAACCATCTCAACATTGCACACGTTGAACACGACTTTCGTGCCGTCCACCACATTCGGTTCGTCAGCATCCGTGCCGTCATCATCAGTCACAGGCTGCTCGCATGACGTGAAAAACAATGCACACGCCACGCATGCCATAGCAGGTATATAGTTCCATCTTACATTCATATCAAATCAGGTTTTTAGTAATACAATTTAAGTCAGGCAACAGACACGTCGCACACTCATAACTCTACATATATACATTCCGTGCGTACACGCGAAAAGTCTAAACAATAAATGCCGTCAAAAGATTCTTTACTTGGCCGAATCTTATATTCTACAAATATATCGAGAGGCGAGTGCAGAAACAAAGATGAAGCATCATTGCTTCGATACTTTGGATTTGCCGAGCCGAATCTTATATTATACAAATATAACGAGAGACGAGTGCAGAAACAAAGATGAAGCATTATTGCTTCGATACTTTGGTTTTTGCCGAGCCGAATCTTATATTCTACAAATATAGGAAAACTCCTAATACAAAACAAGTTTATTTTATCATTTCGGTAAAAACAACTACATATTATTATATAAGCACCCATAATTAGGGCGCAATAATGAAAAGAAAGGACATAGCTAACGACCATTGTCTAATGCCGCACAGCATCCCGTATTCAGAAATATACAAAAGAACAAGCCACAACCTACCGTTTATTTGCGATCGTCAGACATAGCCATGCTCCATTAAACACAGCAATATGACGATACGTCGCATGTCCGATAAACACGCACGTGCAGCCTAACCATCTGCCATTCAACGCGCCACGCGTTCGTGACGCTGGAATGCTATGCGCGGCGTACCGTTATGACAATAAATTATTCCGCATCTCACGAAACCCGCCTTACGCAGAAACCCGAGCATCGGAGCATTGTCGGCATGAGTGTCTATGCGAATGTTTCCGCAACGGGCAATGCTCCACTCCACTGCTGTCTCCGCCACACCGCCGCACACTCCGCGCGACGCCAGACGATGAATAGTGGCATAAGCATCGTCGTCGAGCCACCGGCCGTCCTCTATCACAGCGTAAGTCGGGTCGTCACCCTCAATGAGGCAGAACGTTCCGACAGGTCCCAAGGCACGATGTTCCACCACATAGCAATGTCCGGCCGCCACATCCGACTCCACCAAACCGAGCTCCGGATAGCAGTTTCCCCACTGAGTAGGATTGCCGTTATCGGCCATAAACCGTCTGGCATAAGCAAATATATCGAGCAAAGCGGGTATGTCAGACATCGTCGCCGGTCTGACACTCAAAAGCGAATCATCATTTTCCATATAATAAACATCACGAAAAATTAAAACAATCTTTATACATCGGCCGGAGCTAAGATGAATTACAGTCCGGCAAACATTGCGAAGGCCGACATACTCCAACACAATGTGTCTCTCCAAATCAATGGCAAAGATACAGAAATGTGAGTACAGAGACAAAACGGGAAAACAACGTTTTACCGGAATTGTCTATGCCGAACCGCATCATATCTTCTACAAAGATACAGAAAGGTGAGTGCAATGGCAAAATAAAAAACAACGTTTTTTCAGTTTTTGATAAAAACGGTGCGCGAGAATATGCAATGAGAAAAATCGAATTTTTGAGTCCGGTCCGACGTATACGAACGAACGTTAAACAAAACCAGCAAAAACAAGCGCAGCACGAATGGTGATTATGCACACACAGAACAATATATGTCAGAGGTTTATATCCTTATCATATTATAAACATATTCGCGTCCGTTGCTTTCAATTGTCCAATTATCAGTATAGCAGCATAGTTTATGATTCTTCTTTCCACCAAATGCCAATAACTGACGGCCGCGAACAATCCGTCTTTCGAGGCAGAAGAAAATCAAAGGGGACGAAAATAATGCTCAGCGATTCTAAGGCGACTGAACATTTTACGTAAATCATAAATTCGGCCATGGATACATATCTATGACGACGGTTGCTGTGCTCCCTGATCAGCGGTGTTTCCTTCAGTCGGTATGTGCCGATATGGACAACTTTCAATTTGTAACCGGATTTTGAATTTTGGCTCAGAGTTTCCTCATATACCCCGAAAAATAAGCGCGTATTTGCTGACAGACTTTCCTCCGGGCGCAAATACGCGAAAAATAAGAGGTTTTCATAAAATATTGGATATCAATGATTTATATTTAAGGGACATTTCTTCACATTGCAAAAAGCACCATTTCGGCATACGAAATAGGCCATTTCGGAGGCTGAAATGCACCATATCGCACCCTAATATGGGCTTTTTCGGACTGCGAAATGGGCTTTATCAGACAACGAAACGAGTGATTTCGGACTATGTTATAGGGTATATCAAAAGGCGATACATACCGAAATAGCCCTCATAATGTCGAATTTAACATTCCTTTACATCTCTTTCGCGAAAATATTTTGTCAAAATTTAGTCAAGAAAAATTGTAAGCATGTCGCCCGGTTTTCCAATTCAAACACAGATATCGAGTGTCAGTAAAGGTAAGGAAAATATGTGCCTTGTCTGCGTTGATGATTTATCGGTT
>ENA-ORSK01002440-ORSK01002440.1-human-gut-metagenome-genome-assembly--contig:-NODE-2440-length-12353-cov-4.467800_pt1 | contig 12353 bp, 10 predicted proteins | sample MGYA00242192_ERZ509159 | MGnify/ENA primary metagenome ERZ509159 (study PRJEB26280, sample SAMEA2338663) | human gut metagenome | biome: human gut; feature: human-associated habitat; material: faeces...
TGATTCCGGGTGAATTGAACCAGGAATTGTTCGACCAGGTTTTGGGTAAGGACAAAGCTCACAACGAAGAAGAGTTCCGCGCTCAGATTAAGGAAACTATCGCTAAGCAGTTCGAAGCTGACAGCGACTATAAGTTCTTGATCGACGTTCGTAACTACGCTGCTAACAAAGTAGGCAAGTTGGAATTCGCTGACGAACTGATGAAGCGTATCATGTTGGAAAACAACAAGGAAAAAGGTGAAGAATTCGTTGCTGAACACTATGACAAGAGCATCGAAGAATTGACTTGGCACCTGATTAAGGAAAAATTGGTTAGAGCTAACGATATCAAGGTTGAACAGTCTGATATTACTGAGATGGCTAAGGAAGCTACTCGCGCTCAGTTCGCTCAGTACGGTATGATCAATGTACCTGAAGAATTGCTCGAAAACTACAGCAAGGAAATGCTGAAGAAACAAGAGTCTGTAGAAGCTTTGGTTAACCGTGCAGTAGAAGCTAAATTGTGTGCTGTGTTGAAAGGTCAGGTTACTCTGAACCACAAGGCTGTATCGGCAGAAGAATTCAACAAGATGTTTGAGTAATCGAAACGTAGGGGCTGATGTCCCAACGCTGATTACTGAAACGATTAGATAAGAAGTGGAGCTTTTGATCTGGCTTTTCCGTTGTTGAGCTGAAGATTTTATAATTCTGCCCAATTACAAGTGAACAAGACGGTCGGAAGCTCCTCTTTATATATAGGTAAATTTAATAAAACGAAATAAAATGGACGATTTCAGAAAATATGCAACCAAGCACTTAGGTATGAACAGTATGGTGCTTGACGATGTTATCAAGTCGCAGAATGGATATTTGAATCCTTATATATTGGAAGAACGCCAGCTCAATGTTACTCAGCTCGACGTGTTCTCGCGATTGATGATGGATCGTATCATCTTTTTGGGTACCGCTATCGATGATTATACAGCCAATACCTTACAGGCTCAGCTGTTGTATCTGGATTCTGTAGAATCAGGAAAAGATATTTCCATTTATATCAACTCTCCGGGCGGATCGGTATATGCCGGTTTGGGTATTTATGATACTATGCAGTTCATCTCTAGCGATGTAGCTACTATCTGTACAGGTATGGCTGCTTCTATGGCTGCGGTATTGCTCGTTGCCGGAGAGGAAGGAAAGCGTTCTGCGCTTACTCACTCTCGCGTCATGATTCACCAGCCGATGGGTGGCGCTCAGGGACAGGCGTCTGATATAGAAATCACTGCCCGCGAAATCCAGAAGTTGAAGAAGGAACTCTATACTATCATTGCGGAACATTCGCATACCGAATTCGACAAGGTATGGGCCGACTCCGACCGTGATTACTGGATGACCGCTCTTGAGGCTAAGGAATACGGCATGATAGACGAAGTTCTGTCGCGCAAGCCTGCAGACCAGAAATGATTAAGAGTGTAGAACAGAAAGAATAAGTTGAATATAAAAGAATAAATAAGAGAACATTGGAAGGAGATAAACCAACGAGACGGAAATCGAACAAACGCTATTGCAGTTTCTGCGGACGTAGCGAAGATGAGGTTGGTTTCCTGATAACAGGGCTGAACGGCAATATATGCGATAGCTGTGCCGAACAAGCTCATGAGATAGTTAATGAGGCTTTGCATTCGCATGGCAATGTAGCCGATGGTCTTGATTTAGGCTTGGCCGATCTTCCGAAGCCGAAAGATATTAAGGCTTTTCTCGATCAGTATGTGATTGGTCAGGACGATGCCAAACGTTATCTTTCGGTAGCCGTTTATAATCACTATAAGCGTTTGCTTCAGACTCAGACTAAGGATGATGTGGAAATTGAAAAGTCGAACATCATTATGGTGGGAAGCACCGGAACCGGAAAGACTCTGTTGGCTCGCACTATAGCCAAGTTGCTTCATGTTCCGTTTACTATTGTCGACGCTACGGTGCTGACTCAAGCCGGATACGTGGGCGAGGATATAGAAAGCATACTTTCGCGCCTGTTGCAGGTGGCCGACTATGATGTAGCCAAGGCGGAACGCGGTATCGTATTCATTGACGAAATAGACAAAATAGCACGTAAGGGAGATAACCCATCTATCACTCGCGACGTAAGCGGTGAAGGTGTGCAGCAGGCTCTGCTGAAGATCCTGGAGGGTACCGTGGCCAACGTCCCGCCCCAGGGCGGGCGCAAGCACCCCCATCAGGAGTTCATCCAGCTGGATACCAGCAATATCCTGTTTATCTGCGGCGGCGCCTTCGACGGTCTGGAAAAGATCATCGAGGACCGCGTGGGCAAGCGCAGCATGGGGTTTGAGAATGCGGTGCAGAGCAAAAAAGAGCGCAACACCGGCGAGCTGTTCCAGCAGGTCCAGCCCCACGATCTGCTGAAGTTCGGCATCATCCCCGAGTTGGTAGGCCGTATGCCGGTCATCACCGCCCTGCAGGGGCTGACCCGGGAGGATCTGGTGCGTATCCTCACCGAGCCGAAGAACGCTCTGGTGAAGCAGTACCAGAAGCTGCTCAGCTACGATGGCGTGGAGCTGCATTTCGATCAGGACGCGCTGGAGGCGGTGGCGGACACCGCGCTGGCACGGAACATCGGCGCGCGCGGTCTGCGGGCGGTGATGGAGGGACTGCTGACCAGGGTCATGTACGATGTGCCCTCCGACCCCACCATCAGCGATGTGACCATTACAAAGGCGTGTGTGGACGGGAATGCCGAGCCCACGGTGCTGCACGACCCGGAAAAGGTGGCGCAGCGCGCTAAATTCAAGACCGGCACGGCGGAGAAGACCTCCACCGCCCCGGCGTCTTAACAGAGACTCAGACTGCCGGAAAAGCCAAGGCTTTTCCGGCAGTTCGGATACTACCCTTTTCCCAACGCCCGCCGTCCGGCGGGAGAAAGGAGGCAACTATGGAAACGATCACCCGGAACATTCCGGTGCTGGCCCTGCGCGGCCTGACGGCTTTCCCCGGGCAGACGGTGTCCTTTGACGCGGAGCGCGACATCTCTATCTTCGCTCTGGACAACGCCATGGAGAATGACCGCCGGCTGCTGGCGATGACGCAGAAGGACCTGTCCACGGCGGAGCCGGGAGAGGAGGATCTGTACACCATCGGCACGGTGTGTCATATTTTGCAGATCATCAAGACCTCGGACACTACGGTGCGTGTCATCGCGGAGGGTGAGAGCCGGGCACGGCTGCACCGCCTGTGGCAGAAAAAGCCGTTTTTACAGGCACAGGCCGAGCTGCTGCCCGAGATGGCGGCCCGCCATACGGCCCGCAGCGAGGCGCTGATACGCCGGACCTATGTGCTCTTCGGTGAATACCGCGAGCTGGCCAACGGCATCGGCGAAGACTTCGCCGCCGCGGTGCTGGACTGCGGCGATACCGGCCGTCTGGCCGACCTGATCGCCCAGAATATCACCCTGCGGCACCAGGACCGTCAGCGGGTGCTGGAGGAGCTGCACCCGGACAAGCGCCTGCGTATCGTCAACGATATCCTGACCCATGAGGTGGATGTCATCTCGCTGGAGAGCGAAATGGAGCAGAAGGTACGCCGCCGTGTGGCCCAGGTACAGAAGGACATGATCCTGCGGGAGCAGGTGAAGGTATTGCAGCACGAGTTGGGGGATGACGGCGACGAGGAACTGGAGGAGTACGCCGCCAGGATACAGGCGGCGGACCTGCCGGAGGAGATACATACCAAGCTGACAAAAGAGGTGGAGCGCCTGGGCAAGCAGCCCTTCGGCAGCGCCGAGGCCTCGGTGATACGCAACTATCTGGATGTGTGCCTGGAGCTGCCCTGGCACAAATTCACCCGGGAGAGGGCGGATGTGGCGCAGGCCCGAAAGATACTGGACAAGGACCACTACGGCCTGGATAAGGTCAAGCAGCGCATTTTGGAGTTTATCGCCGTGCGGCAGCTGAACCCGGACGCCAAGGGCAGGATACTCTGCCTGGTGGGGCCTCCCGGTGTGGGCAAGACCTCCGTGGCGTTGTCCGTGGCCAAGGCCATGAACCGCAAGTGCGCCCGGCTGAGTCTGGGCGGCGTGCGGGACGAGGCGGATATCCGCGGCCACCGCAAGACGTATATCGGCGCTATGCCCGGCCGCATTATCGAGGCCCTGACCCGCGCCGGTACCATGAACCCTCTGCTGGTGCTGGATGAGATCGACAAGCTGGCCAGCGATATGCGGGGCGACCCGGCTTCGGCCCTGCTGGAGGTACTGGATAGTGAGCAGAACGGGGCTTTCCGCGACCACTTCATCGAGCTGCCCGTGGACCTGAGCCGCGTGATGTTCATTACTACTGCCAACACCACGTCCACCATACCCCGTCCGCTGCTCGACCGCATGGAGGTCATCGAGCTGGGCAGCTACACCGACGAGGAAAAGCTGCACATCGCCCGCGAGCATCTGCTGCCCAAGCAGCTGAAGGAGAACGGCATCCGCCGCGGTCAGCTGCGCCTGGACGATGAAGCCCTGCGGGCCATCATTACCGACTATACCAAGGAGTCCGGCGTCCGCACGCTGGAGCGCCAGCTGGGCAAGCTGTGCCGCCGCGCCGCCATGCGTTTGGTGAAAACGGGTGTAAAGCGCATAGACGTTACAGATAAGAGCCTTCGTGAATTCCTGGATACGCCGCCCTATGCCGAGGATACCCGCAGCAAGATCGACCAGATCGGCGTGGTCAACGGCCTTGCGTGGACAGAGGTGGGCGGCGAGCTGTTAGAGGTGGAGGCCGGTGTGATGGACGGCACCGGCAAGCTGGAGCTTACCGGCAATCTGGGCCAGGTGATGCAGGAGTCCGTGAAGGCGGCCTATACCTGCCTGAGGAGCCGTGCCGCCGAGCTGGGCATTGTCCCGGATTTTTATAAGACCAAGGACATCCATGTCCACTTCCCGGAGGGCGCGGTGCCAAAGGACGGCCCCTCCGCCGGCATCGCTATCGCCACGGCTATGCTGTCGGCCCTGACGGGCCGCGCCGTGCGCCATGACGTGGCTATGACCGGCGAGGTGACGCTGCGGGGCCGCGTGCTGCCCATCGGCGGTCTGCGGGAGAAGACCATGGCGGCCAAGCGCAGCGGCATCCGGACCGTCATCATTCCCCGGGAAAACGAGAAGGATCTGGCGGACATCGATCCCGCCGTACGGGAGGCGTTGCGCTTTATCACTGCCGAGACGGTGGACGCCGTGTTTGCCCATGCACTGACCCTGCCGAAAAAAGAGGCGGCGGTGGAGCATCTGGCGGTGATGGGTAGTCCGGCTATGCAGGAGGTGCGTCATGGCGATCAACTTTAATAAGGCGGAGTTCGTGCTCTCGGCCGTAAGGGCGGAGACATTCATCCGCGACGGAAAGCCCCAGGTCACCTTCGCGGGGCGCAGCAACGTGGGCAAGTCCTCCGTCATTAACCGGCTGCTGGGCCGCAAGAATTTCGCCCGGGTGGGCGCTACCCCCGGCAAGACCAGCCAGATCAACTATTTTGACATCGACGGCAGGCTATACTTCACCGACCTGCCCGGCTACGGCTATGCCAAGGTCTCCAAGGAGGAGCGCGACCGCTGGGGCCGTCTGATGGAGCGTTACTTCGCCGAGGAGGGGCTCATTACCCTGGGCGTGCTGATCGTGGATGCGCGGCACAAGCCCACCGCCGATGACGTGACCATGTGCGACTGGTTCAAGGGCACCGGCTGCCCGGTCATCGTTGTAGCCAACAAGCTGGACAAGCTGAAAAAGAGCGAGATCGAGCCTAACCTGGCCCTGATCCGCCAGACGCTGACCCTGCCGGAGGAGGCACTGCTGATCCCCTTTTCCGCCGAGAAGGGCACCGGCAAAACGGAGCTCCTGGCAGCCATCAGCGAGATATGCGCCAAATAAAGCAAAACCTCCGGCTCAGCCGGAGGTTTTGCACTTTGCGCGGGGGAGGCGGGGAGATCGTTTCCGTTACTTTCGCGGATGTACGAATTCCGCCAGCATGGCACTGCCCAGCATCATAGCCGCGTCCAGCCAGCGGGCGGCGTCAGCGTTTCGCCCAGCAGCAGCACGGAGAAAAACACGGCGCTCCGTGTACCGCCGGCAACGCCGTTGAGTATCACCACGCCGTTCAGGCCGAACAGCAGCAGGGGCGAGAGGTATTTCACATATGGGTATCTTGTGTGCCATAGTGCGGCGCTCCTCTTAGAAAATCGTGGTTTTCGCAAATTGACATTATCATAATACGGTGTTATCCTTGCGTAAAGAGAAAAGTATGCGATCGGGATCCGGCGGCGGAACGGTTTTTGTCACAGCTCTCCCGCCGGACGGAATGATAAAAAACTTTCAGCAATGCAGAAAAATTTTTAGGGGAAATGTAAAAAAGGACTGTTAATTGTCCTAAACGTATGGTATAATCCAAGATGAACAAGCAAGCAGCGCGCCGCCGGCGGCGGACGCGGTGACATTTCAAACAGGAGGTTTTGCAAATGGAAACTTACGGACTGGAAAAGCTGGGTATCATCAACGCCAAGGCGGTCTATCGTAATCTGACCCCCGCACAGCTGACCGAGCACGCGCTTTGCCGCGGCGAGGGTACGCTGTCCAACACCGGCGCCCTGGTGGTCAAGACCGGGAAATACACCGGCCGCAGCGCCAATGACAAGTTTATCGTGGACACCCCTGCCGTCCATGACGACATCGCCTGGGGCAAGGTGAACCGTCCTATCGAGAAGGCCAAGTTCGATGCCATCCGCGCCAAGGTCATCGCCTATCTGCAGGGCAAGGAGATCTTTATCTTTGACGGCTTTGCCGGCGCCGATCCCAAGTACACCAAGGCCTTCCGCATCGTCAACGAGCTGGCCAGCCAGAATCTCTTTATCCACCAGCTCCTGCGCCGCCCCACGGCCGAGCAGCTGAAGGATTTTAAGGAGGATTATACCATCATCGCCGCTCCCGGCTTCAAGTGCATCCCGGAGATCGACGGCACCCGCAGCGAGGCCGCCATTCTGGTGGACTACGAGGCCCACGAGGTGGTGATCTGCGGCACCCAGTACGCCGGCGAGATCAAGAAGTCCGTCTTCTCCGTGATGAACTATGTGTTGCCCAAGCAGGGCGTGTTCCCCATGCACTGCTCCGCCAACATCGGCAAGAACGGCGACAGCGCCGTGTTTTTCGGCCTGTCCGGCACCGGCAAGACCACGCTGTCCGCCGATCCCAACCGTATGCTCATCGGCGATGACGAGCACGGTTGGGCGGACGACTCCGTCTTCAACTTCGAGGGCGGCTGCTACGCCAAGTGCATCAACCTGAGCCCCGAGGGTGAGCCGGAGATCTACAATGCCATCAAGTTCGGCGCGCTGGTAGAGAACGTAGTCATGGATCCCGACACCCGTGAGTTCGACTTCGACGACGACTCCCTGGCCGTCAACTCCCGCGTGGGCTATCCCGTGGAGTATATCCCCAACGCCGAGCTGTCCGGCATGAGCCCCAGCGTTCCCAAGACGGTCATCTTCCTGACCGCCGATGCCTACGGTGTGTTGCCCCCCATCAGCAAGCTGGATAAGAACCAGGCCATGTACTACTTCGTCTCCGGCTTCACCTCCAAGGTAGCCGGCACGGAGATCGGCGTCACCGAGCCTGTGCCTACCTTCTCCACCTGCTTCGGCGAGCCCTTCCTGCCCCTGGATCCCTCTGTCTATGCCGCCATGCTGGCCGACAAGGTGGAGAAGGCCGGCGCGAAGGTTTATCTGGTCAACACCGGCTGGAACGGTACCGGCAAGCGCATGAAGCTCAGCTACACCCGCGCTATGGTCACCGCCGCCCTCACCGGCGAGATCGAGAAGAGCCAGTTCGTCACCGATCCCACCTTCGGCGTGCAGGTGCCCACCAGCATCGAGGGCGTGCCCAGTGAGCTGCTGATCCCCGAGAACACCTGGGAGGACAAGGCGGCCTATCAGGCGAGCTGCAAGAAGCTGGCCGCCAGCTTTGTGGAGAACTTCAAGAAGTACACCCACATGAGCGACGAGGTCGTGGCCGCCGGCCCCAAGGCGTAAGTACGCTATCGACAAAGGCACCCTGCGAGGGTGCCTTTGCTTTGCTAAAAAAATTCCCCGACATCGTCGGGGAATTTTTTTAAGTAACTTTAAGGTGCATTTCAGCTACCTGCGCTATGCTTATCTCACAGCAGAGGAACGCTTACTTCTTCAGCGCGTTCACAGCCGCCCGCAGGGCGTCCACGTGCTCCTGCTTTGTGGCCCAGCTGGCGCAGAAGCGCACGCCGGAGTGCGTCTCGTCCACACGCTCCCAGTACTCATAGCCGAAGCTTTTGCCCAGAATGGCCAGCTCGTCATCCGACATGATGGGATACTGCTGGTTGGTGGGGGAGTCAAACAGCAGGGGATAGCCCGCGGAGACGAAAATGTCCCGGATCTGATGAGCCATCTCAATGGCGTGGCGGGAGATCTTGAAATACAGGTCGTCGGTGAACAGCGTGTCGAACTGAACGCCCAGCAGTCGGCCCTTGGCCATGCGGCCGCCCCGCTGCTTCATAATAAAGCGGAAATCCTTTTTCAGATTTTCGTTCATGATGACAACGGCTTCGCCGAACAGGGCGCCCACCTTGGTGCCACCGATGTAGAACACATCGCACAGCCGCGCGATCTCTGGCAGCGTCATGTCGCTCTCCTCGGCCATCAGGCCATAGCCCAGCCGTGCGCCGTCAATGAACAGCGGCAGGCCGTACCGGCGGCAGGTGTCATACAGCGCCGTCAGCTCCGCCTTGGTATACAGCGTGCCGCCCTCAGTGGGGTGGGAGATGTACACCATACCGGGCTGGACGATGTGCTCCGTGGACTCATCGTTTCTGTGCCACTCCACATAGTCCTGCACCTGCTGCGCAGTGATCTTGCCGTTGGTGGTGGGCAGGGTGATGACCTTATGGCCCGTGGACTCGATGGCACCGGCCTCATGGCAGTTGATGTGACCGCTGACGGCGGAAATCACGCCCTGCCAGGGCCGCAGGATGGCGGCGATGACGGTGGTGTTGGTCTGGGTGCCGCCCACCAGAAAATGCACGTCGGCCTCCGGGGCCTGGCAGGCGGTCTTGATCTTCTCACGCGCCGCCTCACAGTATTCGTCCTCGCCGTAGCCCACGGTCTGTACCATGTTCGTCTCGGCCAGCCTGACCATGATAGAGGGGTGCGCGCCCTCCAGATAATCACTGTTGAAATAGATCATTGTGGTTCTCCTTTATCTTTTTGATGGAACGGAGCCGGCGGCTCCGCCGTCTATACGGCAGCCAACATTTCTATTGTAATCCCTGGTTTCTCAGAAGTAAAGAGAAACTGTTACAATTTCATTACATCTTGTCTATATCCCTTGCACCGAACGAAAAAACCTGTTACAATACCCAACGATAAGGAGGCGTGTACCCATGAACGATGCACCCAAGAGAAGATCCCGTGTGCAGCAGGAGCAGCCGGCCGAGCGTACCGGCAGTCGTCACCGCAGCAGAAGGAGCCGCGGCGGCAGAAAGAACGGAAAAGCCCTGTATTACGCCGTTTTGGTGATCCTGGTGGGCGTGCTGGTGTTCTCGTCCGTCAAGATCATTTCGTATCTGAAGGAACAGAAGGACACCGAGAGGATCAATGACAATATCAATCAGGACTTCATCAGTCCGGACGATACCGCCGGCGATACCGATACCGCCGGCGACGGCACCGACGGCGACAGCCAGGAGACGCAGAAGCCTGTCAAGAAGGATGAAGAGAGCATCAAGGTGGACTTCACCGCCATGCAGGCCAAGTACCCCGACGTGGTGGGCTATGTGTATAGCGCCAATACGACGCTGCAGCTGCCCATCGTGCAGTCCGCGGACGAGGGCGGCGAGTACTATCTGTACCGCGATATCGACGGCAAGGACAACAAGAACGGCACCGTCTTCCTGGATATCCGCTGCAACTCTGACTTCACCTCTCAGAACAACCTCATCTACGGCCACAATATGAAGACCGGCATGATGTTCGCGTCCCTGATGAACTACAAGAGCCAGAGCTATTACGAGGCGCATCCCTACTTCTATCTGTACACCCCCAACCAGACCTACAAGGTCAACCTGTTTGCCGGTTGTATTGTGGATCATGACGCCGATGTGTATGCCACTTCTCTCAGCGACAGCTATCTCCAGCAGTGTATCAACGAGTCCACCTTCAAGTCCGGCTCCGGTGTGCCCACGGGCAGCATCCTGACCCTGAGCACCTGCGACTACGATTTTGATAATGCCCGCTACGTCCTCATGGGCGAACTGATCCCCGTTAAAAATCCTGCCGACACCAGCAGCGAGGGTTAAAAAATGTCGTTATACGAAAAAGACCGCCGAAAGGCGGTCTTTTTTGCTCGCTACAGATAATGCTCTACTCCGTCAGCTCCAACACCACCGGACAGTGGTCACTGCCGGTGATTTCCGGCCAGATATCCGCATTCTTCACCCGGGGCATCAGCCGTGCTGACACGATAAAGTAGTCAATACGCCACCCCGCGTTGTTCTCCCGTGCGTGAAAGCGGTAGCTCCACCAGGAGTACGCCCCGGTCCGCTTTGGATACAGCGCCCGGAACGTGTCCACGAACCCGCTGCTCAGCAGCTGCGTCATTTTGTCCCGTTCCTCGTCGGAGAAGCCTGGGTTCATCCGGTTGGACTGGGGATTTTTCAGATCGATCTCCTGATGGGCCACGTTCAGGTCCCCGCAGTACACCACCGGCTTTTTGGCGTCCAGTTCCAAGAGGTATTCCCGCAGGTCGTCCTCCCACGCCATCCGGTAGTCCAGCCGTGCCAGCTGGTCCTTGGAATTGGGCGTGTAGCAGCACACCAGAAAGAAATCCTCGTACTCCGCCGTGATGACCCGTCCCTCATGCCGGTGGATATCCTCGCCAAAGTCGTATGTCACCGCCAGCGGCTTCCGTCGGGTGAAAACAGCCGTGCCGGAATATCCGGCCTTGTCGGCGCTGTTCCAGAATCGGTGATAGCCCTCCAGCTCAAACTGCGCCTGCTCCGGCCGCATCTTCGTCTCCTGCAGACAGATGACATCCGCGTCCGCAAGGGCGCAGAAGGCCAGGAAACCTTTATTCAGACAGGCCCGCAGCCCGTTCACGTTCCATGAGATCAGACGCATAGGTGTGTTCCTCCGCTGTTTTTCATCAGCATACCACAACTTTTGTCGTGGTACAACCAAAACCTCCGGCGAAGCCGGAGGTTTTGGCGTATTTGTAGTTTTTGGCCACCTTTGGTGTCGTATCATTCCCACTCGCCAAGTGGAAACGCGCTCTAAACTTTTTTGTATAGACCGTTTGATTCCATTTGGTTTTATTTGATACCTGTTATCCCAATCCTATGGGGTATCCGACTTTCTGCTATCAAAAAGCTATCAGGGGATGCTATCAATAGCGGAAGTTTGCTGTGTGAAGTATTTGTATTATATCATGTATGTTGTCGAATTGGCAATATGGTTAGATTGAAAGTTTACTGCACTCATCCATTAATTCAGTAGTGTGTTATGATGAAGAGAAAGCTCAAATATAGGCTTACAGTTATTCTTTTTTTAAGTGAAATGCTCAGTTTTTCAGATGGTGGTTGGGAACTGGCGGCATCTTACGTTATGCTTGTTGTAACCTGTATAGAATATACTTGACTTTTTTACTTGAAAAGATGATTTTCAGACATTCTAACAGATCGTCATCGGATTTTATGATGAAAGTCGTATCGGTACTCCCTTTCTCAGTACAATAACTCAGGTTTTCTCTTGTGTCTTCTAAGATGCCTTCATCGAACATAAGCGAAATCGGATATAACGGGGATAAGTTCATTTCGAAAATACGGAACTTGTACGTTTTATTATATATTTCAAATCCATACCATTGACTTCTATACAGAGTGTTCGCATCGGAGAGTTTATTAATTTCAGTATCATCTGATATTTCTGTCGACAAAGCGGCAGCCAATCCAGCAATGTGCGCCATAACGTTCTTAATTTTAGAAAACTTGCCCAGTACTTTCCCGTTAGTTCCCTCTTTCAGGTACTGTGCTTGTTGCTTCATTATTTCTACCACATTTTCAGTAGAATCACCCAAAATATCTATAGATGGAACATCCCAAAGATTTTTATAATTCACACGAGCTTCCCTCCTTATTTTAGCTGAGCGAACAACGGAAGATGATCACTAATACTGGGATCGGGTTTGACCTGTTTAAGCAAAGATATCTTACCTAAGACTCATCACCGTTTACTACTGTAGAATAAGGAGCATCAAAAACAGTTCGATTAGAGAAGTCAGCATTACTCTGTGTAGTCGTAATAGTAATCGTATTTGGCT
>ENA-ORSK01002444-ORSK01002444.1-human-gut-metagenome-genome-assembly--contig:-NODE-2444-length-12339-cov-4.053647_pt1 | contig 12339 bp, 7 predicted proteins | sample MGYA00242192_ERZ509159 | MGnify/ENA primary metagenome ERZ509159 (study PRJEB26280, sample SAMEA2338663) | human gut metagenome | biome: human gut; feature: human-associated habitat; material: faeces...
CAGCAGCGATTCCTGGATGCCGTCAATCTGAATTTCACGGTAGATAATCTTTTCGATTATACACCTGAGAAGTATTATTGGAGTTCGGCGATGACCACCGGTCGCACCTTCTCTGTGGGACTTTCGGTTGACATCGACCGCATCGTGAATCTCTTCTAGAAACTGCCATCTGGCAGTCGCCAGACCCCAAATAGGTTAAAAAAGCCATAGTGAAGGATGCTCTTCTTCAAATTATGCCGCATTTTCGGTATAAAATCGTAGTTTTGTAGTGATTTAAAACCTATTCATTCAAAATTATGATACGAAGAATCATTCTAACTATGGCTTTTTTGGCTAGCCTTTCATTATCAGCCAAGGATGTGAACATGGGCAGTTGGAGTAGGGAAGTTGTCTGGGCGGATGGCCTACCGCTTCACGAGGTGGCCGAACTGCGTGAGGTGGATGTGAATTCCTTAACGTAACATGTAACAATGTAACAATGGTGGCTGCATCTCCCCATGGTGAGATTTCTTATAACCCCCGCTTTCGAACCTCCCGTCCATTGGGTTCTAATCTCGATGCTTGTCGTCTGCCGCAAAGGCGCCAACGGTATCGCTCTCTATGAGTTGATAGCGTGTGGCCTCGACTGCTCTGTTGATATCTGGTCCCGCCATCTCCAAGTCTCTGATGGAATGGGCCGTGACATAAAGATACAATGCCACAACGACCCTGATGCCCGTATTCACTTCCTCGTCTGACGAAGAAGGAGCATTGTGCGCTTCGTCGTTTCTCCAGCTTCTCACCATCTGAAGATAAGAAGAGAACTTCTTGCCATCATCATCCGTGGCATACTTCAAGTTCCACAGGCATTTGAAAGCATGGAGGGCTTCGGCAAGAGCGGCGTCCCTGCCGTTCTGACCTTCTATCTCGTAGCCGTAGATTAGAAAATAGAGCTTCTTCAGAAAAGCCTCATATTTCTGCACCAGCGAGTTGAAGAAAGTATATCTTACGATCGGGGTGAGGTTGGGGTTGGCATAGATGTTGTTGAGCGCTTCCTTCAGCAGCGTATCAATGCCGTCAAGTTTGGGAAGGCTCACGGTATTGAGCACCATGAAGAGATTGTAGATGATCTCTGCCAAACTTCTCGTCTTGCTGCACACGCCAGCCATTTCCTCCTGCTGCGCCTCGGCGAGTTTCTCTTTCAGCAGCGCTTCGTCATAGAGAAAACTTGATGTGGCGGCAGCTTGCCTTGCCACAGCCTCCACGAATTTTCCTATCAGCGTCAAGGCAAATCCCTTCTCTTTGTCAAGGGTTTCTTTGAAGTTGAGATATTTGTCTATCTGGTCAACAATAGTGTCGTCGAACTTTTGCTTGCAAATGTTAATCATCACATCGTATGAGTTTCCCGCACGAGCCGCATCCATTACCTCTGGATCTTTTAGTAGCTCTTCCCATATTTGTTTGATGATTTTATCATTCTCGTTCAATAAGTTTGCAAATGGACTATTTACCATGTCTAGCAACTCTGCCACGGTGCGCTTTTCGTCCTCCTTTTTCTGTCCGACCTCACCAATACGGGTTGCCTTCAATTCTACAGGTTCGTCTTCAAGTTCAATAGTACCATCAAAGGACAATTGTATACGCAATTTATCCAAGTCAATCATATCCAACAACTCCATCGGCAATGTCTCTTTAGTATATGGCAGGTACTTGTATAATACTTTGCAGAACACATAGAATTTCTCCAAATCAGGGTCGGTGAAGTCCATAATCTGCGCCAAGAAACCATATTGTCGAACAAAACGATTTACTTGTTTACGATACTTATCCTTGTCTTCGTCAGACAATGGAGCAACTCTTTCCTTCACAATCTTCAATATGATAGACGGAACTCCGCTTACTCTTGTCTTGTCTACCATTCGACTGCAAATATCATTTATCTCGTCTTCATTGGATATGTTCCATTTCTCAACATCTTCTTTCAGAGTATATACGCGTTGTTTGTCCACATCACCGGTAAGGGTTGTTACAGTATAGTACTTGTTGAAAGCTTTTCGTACGGAATCTGCGTCATTGCGGAAGTCCACCACAAGTGTATCTTCTTTGTATGGCCAATAGGTGCGATTGAGACGGGAAAGCGTCTGTATGCCCTGTATTCCACCCAAAGTACGATCCACAAACATTGTATGAAGCAGCTTCTGGTCAAATCCGGTCTGAAACTTTTCTGCTACTATCAATATCTTGTAGTCATCTTCTTTGAATTTCTCTGCAATGTCGTTATCTGTCACACCGTCATCATTCATGTTTGCCTCAGTGCACTTTCGACCGTTGCTATCTTTTACTTCGCCAGAGAATGCCACCAACGTCTTGATTGCTCCAGAGTATTCTTCCGCTATGATACGGTCTATGATTTGCTTGTAGTCAGCAGCTGCCTGACGCGAATCGCAAACAACCATAGCTTTTGCCTGATGGTTTATCTTCTTGATTGTGAACTTCATGAACTGGTCAACAATCATGCTCGCTTTACGCAACTTGATATACTTCTCTTTTCCTAACCATGCTGCAATAACTTTCAGAGCCTTTTTCTCTTCAAATTGCTTCTTCTGGTCCTCCGTAGGATCTTTTGCTATCAATTCAAACATGGTTTTGTAACTGACATAGTTGCGTGTTACGTCGAGGATAAATTTCTCGTCGATAGCCTGTTTCATGGAGTACAAGTCGTGTGGTTCTTTGCCATCCTTGCCATACAACACGTAAGTCTTGTCTTTGGGTGTAGCCGTGAAGGCAAAATATGATATGTGCTTCATCATTTTTCTGTAGCTCTGCATCTGAGCCATCAGTGCATCCAGTGGACTGTCATACTCTTCAGGATCGTAGTCCTCAATTTTCTCCAGGTCCTCTTTCGTAGAAAGGGCATTTACCAAATCTTTTGCAGCTTCGTTTCCTACAGCCGTATGTGCCTCGTCCACAATGATGGCATATTTCTTAGCCTTCTCATGTTTGAGATAATCGAGGGCATAGGCAAATTTTTGTACTGTGGATATGATGATTCTGTTTTCACCGTTCAAGGCATCTGCAAGTTTCTTTGAACCCTTGCGAATGTCTTTCACTGTTCCTGCTGTGGTTTCAAAGTTAACCACATCCTCAGCCATGTTACGATTGAGCACAATGCGGTCTGTCACCATGATAATACTGTCGAAAATGGTAGTTCCATCCGCATTGGTCATATTGGCAAGCTGATGAGCAAGCCATGCCATGGTTTTTGTTTTGCCACTTCCTGCCGAGTGTTGTACGAGGTAATTGTTGCCCGGTCCTTCTTCACGCACCAGTTGGCGCAGCTTGCGCACGGCACGAAGCTGATGAAAACGAGGGAAGATAACTACAATACGCTTCTTCTGCTCTTTAGTTTCTTTGTCTTCATAGCTTTCCTCGTATCGTTTGATGAAGTTTTCGAGAATATCGAGCAATGAGTCTGCTTGCAGTATGTTCTGCCACATGTATGCTACAGGATATTCATCCTCAATCGGAGGATTGACAGCCTCACGGTTGAACGGCAAGAACGAAGTTTCTTCGCCATTCAGTTTTGTAGTCATGAACACATACTGATTGTCCATCACAAAATGCACCAAACAGTTGCGGAGCATACGGTTCTGTGGATCACGGTTGTTCTTATATTGGTATATACCGTGGGTGTAGTTTTGGCCTGTTCCTTCATTCTTAAGTTCAAACGTGAACAGAGGTATGCCATTCAGTAAAATGCACATATCCAATTCGTTACCGCTATCTTCTCCCGTAGAATAGCGCATCTGACGTACAATGCTAAAATGGTTGGCGCGATACAAACGATAATTGTCCGTACCTTCGCCTTCAAGCACCGGCTTGAACTGACAGAACTTCACTTTAGCACCACTGACCGTGAAACCTTTTCTCATAATGGTAAGGATGCTTTCGCCACGGTCAAGGCGTTTGTTATATTCACGAATGACAGTTGCTACTTCCTGTCCAGGAAAACGCTTTGTTAGCTTTGTCCATACTACAGGCTGTTGGCGCAGAAACTGTTCCAACAATTCAGCATCACACAGCTTTTCTATATCAAACTGTGCGCTGCTTCTTTGATTGTAAAGGTCGCTGTTTGCAAGACATTTTGCAATATGCTCCTCAAAGGTTGTTTCGTTCAATAAATTGTCCATAGCGAAACTCTATTTTAATAGTTTTGTTAAATCATCCATATTAGGCAATGCCTTGCGTAATTCCTCTGGCATATCATCAAAGGTCTTATATGTTGCAACACCCATTGGCTTGTTGTAGTCTTGTATGACATACTCAACATAGTCCTTGTTAGCAGTCGTACAGAGTACAATGCCAATGGTCGGATTCTCATGCTTCTTCTTCACCTTGTCATCAAGAATTCGAAGGTAGGCCATCAGCTGCCCGAGATAGGAAGACTTGAACGCTCCAGTCTTCAATTCTATACAAACCATACAGTTCAGTTCTCGATTGAAAAACAGAAGGTCAGGGAAGTGTTCCACCCCATACACCTCCAAATGGTACTGATTGCCAATGAAAGCAAAATCCTTGCCGAAGGTCATAATAAACTTCTTGATATTATGCACGATACTTTGCTCCACCACTCGCTCATCCACATCCTCGATGTCTCTTTCTCCTAATTCCTCCACATTAATGAAGTCAAGCATATACTCATCCTTAAACATCATCACTGCTTTGCGAGCGTCATTTGGTGTCGAGATGGTATGCTCGAAATTATTAGGCAATGCCTGTCGGTTCTGGTATGCCTCCGACTTAATGAGCTTCTTCAGCGCATTTACAGAAAGATGCTCTTCTGCGCAACGATGAATATAGTAAAAGCGTTCTTCCTTCTCTTTAGCCATTCGCAAAATGACAGAATGGTGTGTAAAGGGAACTCGAAAGAAGTCGTTTATTGGAAAAATCCGACAGGTTTGATATAGTTATGGAATTGTATATATCGATAGGTTTTGAGCCTAATTGTATTCCGTCGGTTGCGACCGACGAATTTACCTTTTCCAATTCGTCGGTCATGACTGGCAAATTGTTATCAAGCCCAAACCAACCTTCATAAAACAGACGCATCTCCTTCAATTGTGTAGCGGAGAACCCTCTTAGTCCTGGCAATATCTTTCTTAACCGCTCACTAATAGCGGCAAGTGCACCAGTCCCCCAAACTCCATTACGAGAGTTGAGCGATATGTATTTTCCAATACCGAAATACACAGCAAGCTGCACTCTGTTTTCACCTTTCAGAGCTTCATACTGCCCTTGCAAGATGGCTGTCTTGATGGTTTCGGCAGCAGATTCGTATAATGTTATGGCGTTTTTCTGTTCCATCTTATTCCTTTTTGTTTAGCAGACCTTACGCTTTCCAGTTACGACCTCGGTAATGAGACTCTGCTTATATTTCTGCAAGAGTTCGACTTGATGCTGAGCTTTGGTAAGAGCGTTGTCTATTGATGCATATTTTTTATCCAAAAATGTTGCTATATCTTTTTGCTCATCAAATGAAGGAATAGGTATTACTGAATTATTCATACTTTCCATCGTGATGTGAACCATTGTACTACCATGAATGTCACCCAATTTGAAATTGGTTATTGCTTTCAACAGATAATAAACATACATCTTATCCATGCACTCTTTATAACATACTTTCCATATATGGTAATGATAAATTGTTTTATCTTGATTCCAAATATAAGGTCCAAAAGAAGCGGACCAAGCATATAACAAATCACCATTGTTACAATACTTATCTTCTTCCAACTCCATATTAGAATAATACCATGTGTCATTTGTAAAGAAATTACCAACCCTCAATACCTTATATTTGCCTTCCGATAATAATTCTGGTTGTGAATAGGCTCTACCATTAACCAAATGAATATAATATTTTAATTTAGCCTTTCCCCAAGAGGCTGGAAGTCTATTAATCCAATCCTCTTCAGTAGCATCCATTTCTACATTCGGATTAAGGCCTTTTGTAACGGCATGAGTGATGACACTCTGCTTCAATTCTTGAAGCAAAGCAATACGTTTCTGTTGAGCAGATATAACATTGTCTATCTCGGAACATTTCTTGTCGAGATAAGTGGCAATGATATTTTGTTCAAGAAGTGGAGGTGTAGCTATCTTTTGTTTCCTTATCACATCTTGACTGATATTAGGTTGGCCACCACCGATAGCAGAAACCAACAAAGCGGGTTTACATGCTAAGAACTCATAAAAAGCAAATTTGAAATTCATGTTTTTATTTGCAGGCAAGACGCAACAAGCCTGATTTGTAGCAGTTTTGATACCCGAAATACCAACCTTTCCAATTGTTGCTCCATACATTGCTATAACGATAGAGTCTATTGGATAGAATTTCAAATTACATTGACTGATAGCTAATTTTGTAATTTTTTTACTCGTGTCATTTATTAAGCCATCATTCAAATCACCTGTTTGAAGCCAATAATATCCATCATTATCATCATAAAACTCTTTCTTTGATGTAGAAGGTGTTGTACCACTTCCTATCCCATGAAATGCCAAGGATGTTTTCATAACCTCCCAATGGCTCGGCACTTCGCCAATCCATTCCACACCACTATCTTTATATGAATCATATTGCTTCATATACCCTAATCTTCTTTAAGATGAGACAATTCTTCGTTCAAAGTATTATCGAGCGAAGCCAACTCTGCTAAAATATCCTCACTGCGGCGCAACGGACGATACTTGTAGAACAAACGAGTAAAAGGAAACTCACAACCTACTTTGTCCTTACTTCTATCCATCCAGGCATCATGAGCGAAAGGCACTACCTCACGCTCAAAGTATTCCTCGATGTCTTGCTTCATCGGAATTTTCTCAGTATCGTTGAGATTCGTATCAATCACCGATTCTCCACTATTCTTGAACGGGTCAACGTAGGCAATAGGAGCATCCTCATTGATTTCGCCAAACGCATCACGGATGAGCTTCTGTTGCGCCTTAGTGGTCTTCATCTTATTTTCCTTGAGCCACGCAAAGAACTCGTGGTCGCTGCGCTTCTCGTCAACACCTTCCAGCTGGGCTATGTCGCGCAAGATGAGGTTCTTCTTGTCTTCTGCATTGAAGTCCTCGCTTTTGCACAAAGCATCATACTTGTCAGAGATGTTCTCGAACCAAAGCCGAAGCGGACGACGAACCGAAACGTTGGTGTAGAGAAAATCATCATAGTCGAGCAACTTGGCTATCTCCAACTGCTCCAACTCGCCAGTCTTTTCATACTCTATGTCACGGCTGTAGGATTTGTATTCCTTGTAGATTTTGAAGATTTCCTTGGCACCGCTATCGCTCACCTCATAACGCTTCTTGCCCAAATTCTTCTGGAGCAAATTAGTAAACTCTTTGGTATGGGCAGCGTCAATGAAGAGTGCTTTGCGATATTTCTCCACAGGACGCTTGTTGTCGAGAATCCACAAATATGTAGTAATGTCAGTACCGTAGAAGAGATTCTTAGGCAAGGCAATAATAGCATCGAGCAGATTGCGTTCGAGCAACATTTTGCGAATGTTACTCCAACCAGAACCGGCATCGCCATTAAACAAAGGTGAACCATTCAGCACAATACCAATGCGAGATCCTGCTTGGTCGTCCATCTTTGATATCATGTGTTGCAAGAAAAGCAAAGAACCATCAGAGGTCGAGGGGAGACCTGCCTCAAAACGACCACCTGGACAGTTGTCCTTCAAAACTGCTTTCTTTACATTCGTGTCTTTACCCCAATCCACACCAAAAGGAGGATTAGCTAACATAAAGTTGAACTTTTTGCCGTACAACTTGTCATCAGCCAAGGTGTCGCCTTGGAAGAGTTGTTGGTCAAGGTTTTGGTCATCGCCTTTCATCAAGAGGTCAGCCTTGCAAATGGCATATGTCTTTTCACTCAGTTCCTGACCATAAAGATATACTTTTAGGTTCTTGTTCTGTGCCATCTCTTGCAAGTGTTCACGTCCCACGGTCAGCATGCCGCCAGTACCGCAGCATGGGTCGTAGATGGTGAATGCCTTGCCTGGGATAAACAACTCTTGCTCCTTACCACACATCGTCAGGCTGACCAAGAGCTTTACCACTTCTCGTGGCGTATAATACTGACCAGCCTTCGTGTTGGTGGACTCCTTAGAACGACGGATAACGATTTCGAAGATGGTTCCCATCATAGCATTGCTCACCTTGCTTGGGTGAAGGTCTGCTTTCTCCACAAACTGCTGGATAACAGCAAACAGCTTGTTGCCTCTGTCTAAGCGTGAATAGATTTTGGAAAGGTCAACGACATCGCTATCGCCATCCTCATGTACAAAATTGGCAAGAATATCCTTCACATTATCCGTGAAGCCTTCAAGGTATGTCTTGAAGGAGTCGCCTACATGGTCGGGAGCGTTGAGCATCTTTTTCAGAGACAAGCCAGACATGTTGAAGAATGTGATACCATTCTTTTTCATCAACGACTGAAGTTTGTACTTACGTACTTTCTCGTCAAATGAGTTTAACTCTTCGAGTATATCATCGTATTTATCTTCAAGCACACAATCCAAGCGACGAAGCAAGGTGAAAGGTAATATTACATCCTCCACCTCAGAGTCATCATAAGAGTTTCGGATAACTTCTTTGATGTCCCAAATCACGTTGGCTAATTCTTGTTCTGTCATATTTTGTTTGCTCTTTATTTTTAATTAATTATTGTTGTTTATTCTTGCTTTTTCTCTCTTGCTCATATCTGTTTTTCGCAAGTTCAATAGCAGCAAGTACTAAGTCTTTTTCAATGTGACTCATTTTCCTGCACCAATGCAAGACATTAAGCATCTCAAAGATAAGGCTTCTAAGCAAATAAGGAGCTCTGCCTTTAGCAACATCATCATCCGTTACAGTTCTATGAGAGCCGGGATTGGTTATTGCAACAAGAGAATGGATGCTTCTCTGTATGTATATAGGAATTATTTCTTCCTTGTAAGGTTGACAAATGTCTTTACTACATTGCCCTAAGTTTGAACCATCATGTTGTACGCCACAAAGACCCTTGTCGTAGAGGTAGTTTACAACATTAGTCATTATCTTACGAATATCATTAAGGACGGAGTTGTTCTGCCAATCTTCGTTTTCAAGAACTTTCAGTATTCTTAATAGATCATGTCTTACTTCTGGCCATGTGTCAAAAACTGTTTGATATTTATGGACTATTTGAGTATTGCCCAATTCATCAGCATTACGCTTTATGTCTTCAATCAACTTGTCTTCGTCATGGTCTTTCTCGTAGTAGTGTTCATAATGCTCTTCCGCAAAGGCTGTACCTGATGCAGTATCGGGCTGCCCCGTAAATATGTGATACGGAACCTCCCTTTTGTGAGATAGCTCATGAATCTTTTTAAGACTGTATGTAAGTCCTTTGAGTTGGTCTAACTTGGAGTCTTTATCCATAAGGACTTTAGCATCAAGAATAACGCCACTCCATTCTTCAAGATGTTTCTCAAAGAGTCGCATTCCATCAATGGAGTACTTGCATGGGACGATTTCCATCCCATGCTTGGGAAGTTCGCAGACATCCTTAAAGGAGTCCATCTCTTCCCATTTGTCATCTATCCATAGTATTTTATATTTACTCATTTTCTTCTCTGTAAATAGGAAGTTTAACGATAACATTAGTGAAATCCATATTGGCGAATTTAGAGGAGAATATATCGAAGTCTCCTCCATAGTGTTGCGTAATGCTCCTCACTATGTAGCCTCCTGTGCCAGAACCGTCAGAGTCAGTACCTTTGGCTCCCTTAGTACCATATCTAGCTTTATCCATTCCTTCTGGAAGTGGTTCGCCATTATTGCTGAAATCAATGACAAAGAAATTCTTCTCTACAGATAGCGTGATGTTTAGTGCATACTCTGCATTATCTTTAACGAAACCTCTTCTGATTGCATTGGAGATAATATTCTGAGAGAGCCTTACAAAGTCCACCTTTCCTATTCTTAGGCGTGGAGTTTCAATTCCTGCTTCTAAAAGCGAGGCATTGTCACGACGATACTCGATGACGTATCTGTCCGTAGTGGTCTCAAATGACTTCAAGACAGACTCAATATCCACAATCTCTGGAGTCGCAAATTTATCTTCATCTGCGATGTGAGTTACTATGTCCGACAGCACATTCATTGCCTTCTGTTGACGTTCAACATATTTATTAAGCCTGTATGCATATTCCTCTGGAATCTCACCAACCAGTTCTTTTATCAACGTGAGAGTATTTCTCAGTTGTGTCATTGGTGTTTTCATGTCATGCTTACGAGCACGAACTTCATTTATGTAGTCCGCCTTCATTTGGTTTATAACCTCTTGAAGTCCCATGTCTCTTGCTTTTGCTAAAGCAAGAGTACGAGAGCCTTCTATGAATAGACTTTTCTGAACAGAAAGCTCTGGGTATACGATTTTTTGTCTCAATAGATATCTTTTCGATATATGAGGCACGCCAACTCCAATTGTGTGAATTGTCAATTCTGCCAATTTCATACATAGATATTCTGCATCAATCGTATTATTGGGACAGATTACAAGAATATTGGGATTGATCCACACAGGGCACTCTTTTGAAGCCTTGATGATGGATGGCTTTAGTGTCCTTATTGTAGATACAAGTATGGCTTCTCTATCAAGACAAGCGTATGCACGTGAAATACTTTCTTGCTCCATATTTTCAAGATGCACATACGGACGTGACCAGTCATCAGAAAGGTCTGAAACCTTTACGACAAGTCCTTTGTCACCGATTGTAGCAGTCTCTAAGTGTGGTAAGGAAACCAAATCCTCTAATAGAGATATGTTAAAACCATCTGGGCAAATTAGAGCCTCTTGTAAATACGCATTGACATCCCAAGAGAAGTCCATGTCCTGTATATCCTTATACAAGACTGTACGTGAAACATTTTTTATGTCGGTGTGATATGCTTCCATAAGGTCTCCTACTTCAAGATGATTGCGATTCTGATGATTCGTGTAGAATCCCGATGCATCAATCATGCGAATACCTCCATTTTGATATGGGGTCTTGCGTAAGATGATACATGCCAAAGGAATGCTTGTGCCTACCAACAAGCTATTAGGAAGAAGAATAACCGTATCAATAATATTCTTCTCCATAGCCCATTTACGAAACCGTTTTTTCGAAGCTCCATCGAAAAGTAATGACACTGGGGCAAAAGCGACACAAACCCCATTCTCGTTAGTACTTTCAATGAATCTGCATGGGGCTATAAGCTCAGCTTCTTCTGTAGTGGCAGTTTCATAATTTGTTGATGGAGTTGACATCTTAATCCGCATGCCAAATGGAGGCATTGATATAATGGTGTCATACTTATTGGACGGCCAATGTTCAATATTGAGGGCTGAGAAGCGTACCTTTGATACAACGCCGGCCAATCCTAAACGTAGCATTCCTATCTGCCATGTTTGGCGATTGAATTCATATGCATCAATACTATCAAAGCAGTCAAATTCAGTCGCATAATTCATAATGCCACCAAACGGAACGAGTGCATTTTTAGCATTATTACCGATGAACGCCTCTACCAAAATGGTCAATTCTCTTGGAACTGTTGGCTGATTGACAAGGTTTTTATTTCGTGAAGTATTTTCTATGACATAATCGTACCAATACAAATATTCACTTGGATGAAATTCTTCTAAAGTAAATGGAAGCAGTATATGCTCAAGTTCAGTCTCTCCTACAGAACATGTTGCAATTCTTGACACATCTAATATAACATCTCGAAGAGAATCGTCAACCAACAAGTTCTCTAACTTTGCTGACTGATTGAGAATAGTAGTACCAGACTGCACATCGATCAATTCTGCACCAATCTTTTTTAGGTACAAAATAGTTCCAATAAAAGGCAAACAAAACTCTGGGGTAGGAAACATTGCAACAGTCTGACGGAGAATCTCTTCCATCAGTTGTCTGTTCTCGTTGTTCAGTCTCGGATTCTGTCTCATCAACATCAAAATTAAAGTAAAACATCAAATAACGGTTGCAAAGTTCGCATTATTCTGTGCAATCTTTCCGCATAGATAAATATTTCTTGAGATTTTCTTGGATTTTGTCTCGAACTTCATCGCGAACCCACTTCGGAGCTATAACTTCTACGTCTGGAATGAACGAAAATATCTGTTGGAAGAGTAAGCGTGTCCGCGATGCTAGTATCTATGCGTCAAAAAAAATATCGCTCAAGTTTCTATTCTTGAGCGATATTTTTTTGTTTCCACCTATCAGGCAGCAGGTCCCGATACTTGCTTAGCGGTGTTCGTGGTGGCATCGCTGCCGCCTT
>ENA-ORSK01002450-ORSK01002450.1-human-gut-metagenome-genome-assembly--contig:-NODE-2450-length-12312-cov-2.856001_pt1 | contig 12312 bp, 8 predicted proteins | sample MGYA00242192_ERZ509159 | MGnify/ENA primary metagenome ERZ509159 (study PRJEB26280, sample SAMEA2338663) | human gut metagenome | biome: human gut; feature: human-associated habitat; material: faeces...
GGCCCCGCCTCTGCGCCGACGACGTCATGTCGCGCGTCCGCCTCAAGCAGTATCAGGACACCTATGCCGCGGCGATGTCCAAATACGGACTGGAGCGCGGCATCGACGGTTCGGAGGCGCGCCACATCACCACGCAGGAGTTCTACCGCCAGGCCATCGCCCAGCAGCAGAATCTGCAGGAGAACATCGACGCGCTGCTCCGTCTCGAAGAACAGAAGCGGAAGGTCGTCGAGCTGCTCAAACAACAGGAGAGGCAAGTGCGCACCGAATACGAACAGACCGCCTCACTCCAGGCGCAGAAGAGCGCCGAATTGAACCGCACCGAGGCCGAGCTGAAGAGTGTGAAGGGCGAGCTGAAGGGAGCCAGGTTAAAAAACGCCGCGGCGGAGGTCGGGTCGAATATCGTCGAGGGGATCGGGGCGATGATCGGCACCTCGCGTATCAAGCGGCAACAGCAGGAGATCGACCGTCTCAACGCGGAGAACGCCGCCCTGCACGAACAGATCGGGACGCTGAACCGCGCCAACCGCGAGGAGAAGGTCCGGCATGAGCAGGCTGAACAGCAACTGCAGGCGAAGCTCGACCGCATCGAACACTGGCTGCCCGACACGCAGACGCTCATCCGCTGGGGCGAATACTGCCGCGACATGGGAATCCCGGAGTCGGGCGCCCGCGAGATCATCGCCATGAAGCCCCTCTACGTCTCGGGCGAGCTCCGCGCTCCGGAGTATTCGCGCCGCTTCGACGTCTCGAATACGGAGATCCGCCTGCAACGCGACCCGAACGGTCCCGGAGGCTTCCAGCTGCTCATCGACCGCCAACCCGCACACACCTGGTTCCGCCAACGGTATGTGGAGCTCATGACCCGCCTGGGCTACCCCGTCCGCCCCGAACGTTCCGTCATCCGACGACATACCATTAAACGATAACACCTGCCCTGAAAGACAAAGAGAATATCCGGTCGGACAGCCGGATATTTTTCTTCACAAAGTGAAGAAACTCGCTTAATCGGAACATTTGTAGAGTTTGTATTGCGATTTTTTCGAAAATAATTTGCTTTTCTCGGGCAAAGCACATACTTTTGTAATGAACCTACAAAGAAAAAAATGGTAAAACTGAAAGATATTGCCACCATCCAGACGGGAGTTTACCTGAAAAGTACCCCTTCGCCCGACACCTGCTACCTTCAGGTGAACGATTTCGACGAGGAGGGGAACATCCGTCCGACCGTCCGACCGACAACCACCGTCAGCTCCAAGGCTGCCCGCCACCTGCTGACAGAAAGCGACCTACTGCTCGCCGCCAAGGGTGGCAAGAATTTCTGCGCCATCGCCCCGACGCAACTCGGGCCGTGCGTGGCCTCACCCTCGTTTCTGATTATCCGAATCGACGACCCGACCCGCATCCTGCCCGAATACCTCTGCGGATTCCTCAATCTGCCATCCACCCGGCAGCTGTTGACGGCGCAGGCCCAAGGGTCGGCCATCGCCTCGCTCAGCAAGGCTGACCTTGAGGAGTTCGAGATACCGCTCCCCCCGCTGGAGCGACAGCGGGCCTGCATCGCCCTCACCCGCCTGCATCGCCGCGAACAGGCCCTCTACAAGGCCATCGCAGAGCGCCGCCGGCAAATCACCGATTATAAATTGACAAAAATATATAAAGATGAACGGTAAAGTTACACAGGAAGAGATCAACAAAGTCGTATGGCAAGCCTGCGACACCTTCCGGGGCGTGATTGACCCCAGCCAGTACAAGGACTACATCCTCACGATGCTGTTCCTGAAGTATGTCAGCGATGTCAGCAAGGCGAAATACAAGGAGTACCTCCAGCGCTACGACGGCGATACGGAGCGTGCCCAACGGGCCATGCGCCGCGAAAGGTTCCAGGTTCCCGAGAAGAGTTCGTTCGACTACCTCTTCGAGCACCGCAACGAGCCCAATATCGGCGAACTGATTGACATTGCGCTGGCCGACCTCGAATTTGCCAACCGCGAAAAGCTGAGCAGCGAAGACGGCAGCGGCATCTTCCGCAACATCAGCTTCAACAGCAGTAACCTCGGCGAAACGAAGGAGCGCAACGCCCGACTGAAACAGCTGCTTATCGACTTCTCGGACGAGCGGCTGCAGTTCGACGAGTCACACCTTGCGAACAACGACGTCATCGGCGATGCCTACATGTTCCTTATTGAGAAGTTCGCCAGCGACGCCGGGAAGAAGGCTGGAGAATTTTTTACACCGAAGGAGGTTTCAACCTTGCTGGCTCGTCTGACCAAGAGCGCCCCCGGCTCGCGCATCTGCGACCCGACGTGCGGCTCGGGTTCCCTGCTCATCAAGGCGGGCCGCGAGGTAGGCTCCGACAACTTTTCGCTCTACGGTCAGGAGCTCAACGGCAGCACCTGGGCACTGGCCATGATGAACATGCTGCTCCACGGTTTCGACAGCGCCACGATCCGCTGGGGCGACACGCTGCGCAACCCGAAGCTCAAGGAGGGCGACGCGCTGATGAAGTTCGACACCGTCGTGGCCAATCCCCCCTTCTCGCTCGAAAAGTGGGGCGCCGACGAGGCGGCCGACGACCCCTACAACCGCTTCTGGCGCGGCATTCCGCCCAAGAGCAAGGGCGACTGGGCCTTCATCTGCCACATGCTCGAGGTGGCCAACGAACACGGCAAGGTGGGCGTCGTCGTTCCCCACGGCGTGCTGTTCCGCGGCGCCAGCGAGGGGAAAATCCGCCAGCAGACCGTCGAGGAGAACCTCGTCGAGGCCATCATCGGACTCCCGGCCAACCTCTTCTACGGAACAGGCATTCCGGCCGCCATCGCCATCTTCAACAAGGCCAAGACGACGACCGACGTGCTCTTCATCGACGCCAGCCGCGAATTTGAGAACGGCAAGAACCAGAACCGGCTGCGCGACGAGGATATCGACCACATCGTCACGACCTACCGCCGCTTTACGAAGGGCGAACTCAAGCCGGGCATCGTCGAGGAGCGCTACGCCTACGTGGCCCGGCGCGAGGAGATTGCCGACAACGACTATAACTTAAATATTCCGCGCTATGTGGACACCTTCGAGGAGGAGCCCGAAATCGACATTGCGGCCGTACAGCAGGAGATTGATGCCCTGGAGAAGGAGCTTGCCGAGGTGCATGTCCGGATGGAGGGTTATCTGAAGGAGTTGGGATATTAAAAACAGATGGGAATGAAAGACAAAGAAAAAAACGAAGCGAAAAACAAAGGTTCGAAAAGCAATAATAACAACTTAAGCCTTTGGCTCTCGGTCATTTCGTTGGTAGGCGTTGCAACTTTCGCCGTGCTGTGGATATGCAATGTCCGCCCGCAATCCGTCGTCTCGCTCGATTCGTTTGTCGGAGTGGCTACCGGTCTGATTGGCATCATGGTCACCTTTGCCATCGGCTGGCAGATTGTTAATGCGATGGAGCTAAAATCCAAAATTGCGGAATTAGAACAGCAAAAGGCTCAAATCGACACGCTGCAACAACAACTCGAAGGACTAGCATCCGTTTTAAAAGCTGATATCGGGCACATGATGGGATTGATAGCACTAGAAAAGAAGAAACCTTTATCAGCCATTAAGTATAATCTTCAAGCATTATATGTTGGCATATTGACTTCTCCCCAATATGCAATTTATGTATCACAAGATCTGCAAACTTTAACCGAACTTATCTCTGAAATCCAACCTTGCCGTATGAAAAAAGAACATTGGGAGGAGTTAAAACAAATTGAAAAGAATATAAAAGAAGCTCCCCTATTTTCGATAATTCAATCCCAGTATGACGCCATAATGTCGGATTTTTACAAGAAGGTCAGCTATGAAGAATAACATACCACAAGGCTATAAGGCGACGGCGCTGGGGATTATTCCGCAGGAGTGGGAGGTTATGCGATTAGAGGATTTATGTCATAACGAAGGTGATTACGGCATCAATGCTCCAGCTACTGATTTTTCAGATAAATTACCGACCTATCTGCGCATTACAGATATTGACGATGATGGAAAATTTATCATCGCCAATAAGGCTTCCGTAAATAATCCCAACAGCGGAAGCTATCATTTGAAGGACGGAGATATTGTCTTTGCAAGGACAGGGGCAACTGTAGGAAAAACATATCTTTATAATCGAGAAGATGGCGATTTAGTATTTGCCGGATTCTTGATTCGATTTTCGCCAAACGCACAAAAGATAGTTCCTTATTACTTAAAAGCGTATACCAATACATCTACCTATTGGAAGTGGGTCAAGATTACATCACAAAGAAGCGGCCAACCCGGTATAAACGCAACCGAATATTGTTCTTTGCAAATCCCTGTTCCGCCGCTGGCGGAGCAGCGGAAGATTGCGGAGGTGTTGGGCGTGTGGGATGAGGCGATTGAAAAGCAGGCGCGGCTGATTGAAAAACTCGCCCTGCGCAAACGCGGCTTGATGCAGCGACTCCTCTCCGCAAAACTCCGTCTCCCCGGTTTCTCCGACCCCTGGCAAAAAGTTAAATTTTGTGAACTGTTTACCAAAAGTATAAAAACGGCAGACCCTCTTACGAAATACGAAGTGCTATCTGTCACAAAAGAGGGGATTGTCGCTCAAAAATCCTATTTTAATAAGGATATTGCAAGCGAAGACACTTCTAAATACATTGTAGTAGAACGAGGAGATTTAGCCATGAGCGGGCTTAATTTTTGGATGGGTTCATGTCATATTCTGACGAATTTCAATGAAGGCATAATCTCCCCTGCCTACAAGGTTTTTAAGGTTACCGAACACAACAATATCAACTTTATCAGAGATTTCGTTCGCTCGTCCATGTTCCTGCAAGCATTACAAGGATGCTCTGTCATAGGCGCAAGCATTGTAAGGCGTAATTTGGATAAAGAGATGCTTTATGAATGGACTTTCAAGATTCCATCTTTGAAAGAGCAAACCGCCATTGCGAAGGTGTTGACCGCGGCTGACCGCGAGATTGAGCTGGCCAAAGAGAAGCACGAACGACTCCGCCATCAGAAACGCGGCCTGATGCAACAACTCCTAACCGGCAAAAAACGGGTGAAATATTAACTAAATTTTTTACGACTATGACAAAACGTAAAGAAATTCATGTAGTTCCAAACTCTGACAGGGGTGGCTGGGACGCAAAAAACAACAATGCAGAACGAGCCTCCAAGCATTTTGAGAGAAAACAAGATGCAATGGACTGGGCGAGACAAAAGGCACGTAATGATGGCGCCGAACTAATTCCTCACGGAAGAGATGGTCGAATCCAAAATCCGGACAGCCACGGCAACGATCCGTGCCCTCCTAAAGACAAAAAATAATAATTCTAAAATTTATATTATGGCTGAAAAAATAGAAATCAGTTTGACAGACTTCGTTGGTTTTGTCAACAAAATGGGAACCGCTAAACAGAATCACGTAAAGACGATTAAGGAACGCCCCGAATATGAACCTTATATGGATTTTTATAAGGCGATTCGAACTGCAATTATCAATCTGCACAAGAAAAAACAGAGCAAAGACATCCTTGATAAAGTCCTTGAGGATTTAACAGATGAAAAGAAGAAAAAGTGCTACCCTGAAATTGTTGCAGGATATAAAAAATTTTTAGGCAGGAAACAGTTCGAATGGATTAAACCTCCTAAAAAAGATTGGAAGATAGGGAACATCGTCATTACCATCAATCCAGAGATTGGTCTGGAAGAGAAGAAAAAGGACGGGACTTCAAACTTCTACATCGTAAAGTTGTATTTTAAGGATGATGCTTTGAAAAAAGCCCAAGCAGATCAAATACTCACCTTGATGGAAATGCAATTAAGAAGCAAAATGAAAGAACCTGAAATTAAATTTGCCATCTTGGATGTTCGCAGAAATAAATTCCATGTAAAAAAAGACCACGACTTAAAAGAACTTCCCTTGTTACAAGGTGAAGCACATAGTTTCGCAACTATCTGGGATAGTTTATAATCTTAATTATGTCCATCTCCTTCAAAGAAGACCATATCAGCCAGATCCCCGCGCTGCTGATGCTCGAAAAGTTCGGGTACACATACCTCACACCCGATGAGGCGCTGGCCCTGCGCGGCGGGAATCTCGCCAACGTGCTGCTCGAACCCGTGCTGCGCAAACAGCTCGCCGCCATCAACGTCGTGCAGGTCAGCTCGATGCGAACTACCGTATTCTCCGAGCAGAACATTACCGCCGGAATCGACGCCCTGCGCAACATCCCGATGGATGAGGGGTTCATGGAGGCTTCGCAGACGGTCTACGACCTGCTCACCTCGGGCAAAACCCTCGAACAGATTGTCGACGGCGACCGCAAGAGCTTCGTGATGCAGTACATCGACTGGAAGAATCCGCGCAACAACGTCTTCCACGTCACGGAGGAGTTTGCCGTCAGCCGCACGGGGATGACCGACACCTACCGGCCCGACATCGTCCTCTTCGTGAACGGCATTCCGCTATGCATCATCGAGTGCAAGCGTCCCGACGTGAAGGACTCCATCGAACAGGCCATTTCGCAGCACCTCCGCAACCAGAAGGCCGACGGCATCCGTTCGTTGTACCTCTACTCGACGCTGCTGCTGGCCATCAACCGCCAGGAGGGCAGTTACGCTACGACGGCCACGCCCGAAAAGTTCTGGGCGCGGTGGCGCGAGCAGTTTACCGACCGCGAGGAGGAGGCCCGTTACCGGCAGGTGGTCAACGAGCCGCTGTTGGACGACAAGCTCTTTGGAGAGCGGTTCGACTATGTGCACCGCAATTTTGAGGACCTTTACAAACAGCCGGTCACCCCGTCGGTGCAGGACGAATACCTCTACAGCCTCTGCCGGCCCGAACGGCTGTTGCAGCTGATGTACGGTTTCACGCTCTACGACGACGGCATCAAGAAGGTGGCACGTTACCAGCAGTATTTTGCCGTGCGGCAGACGATGCAACGCATCCGCCACATCGAGGGCGGGCGGCGGCGCGGCGGCGTCATCTGGCACACGCAGGGGAGCGGCAAGTCGCTGACGATGGTGATGCTGGCGCAGGCCATCATCCTCGACAAGGAGATTCGCAACCCGAAAATCATCCTCGTAACCGACCGCACGGACCTCGACCGACAGATTACGGGGACGTTCCGCAAGTGTCAGATTCGCGTCGAGAACGCCACGACGGGGAGCAAGCTCGTCGAACTGCTCAACAGCAAGAGCGATGCCGTCATCACGACGATTATCAACAAGTTCGAGACGGCCGTGCGCGGCATCCGCACCCCGTTGACCGACCCCAACATCTTTGTGCTGATCGACGAGGGGCACCGCAGCCAGTACGGCGAGATGGGCATCAAGATGGAGAAGACGCTCCCGAATGCCTGCTTCATCGCCATGACCGGCACGCCGCTGATGAAGAAGGAGAAGAACACGGCCCGGAAGTTCGGCGGCATCATCCAGCCGGTCTACACGGTGGATCAGGCCGTGGCGGACAAGGCCGTCGTACCGCTGTTGTATGAGGGTCGCATGGTGCCGCAGGTGGTACACGAGGAGACGATTGACCGCTATTTCGACAAGATCTGCGGATGGATGAGCGACGCCCAGCGGGCCGACATGAAGAAGAAGTTCAGCCGTGCGGACCAGCTCAACCAGACGCAGCAGCGCATCTACGCCATTGCGTGGGACATTTCGCAGCATTTCCGGGAGAACTGGCAGGGGTCGAAGTTCAAGGCGCAGCTGGTGGCTCCGCGCAAGCGCATCGCAATTCTCTACAAGCAGTATCTCGACGAAATCGGCATCGTCTCGTCGGAGGTGCTCATCACCTCGCCCGACACCCGGGAGGGGGAAGACGAAGCATTCGGCGAGACCTCGAACGTGGAGGTGGCCTTCTGGAAGCGCATGATGGATGAATACGGCACGGCCAAAAAGTACGAGGCAAGCATCATCAACCGCTTCAAGAACAGCGACAAGCCGGAGATTATCATCGTCGTGGACAAACTCCTGACGGGATTCGACGAACCCCGCAACACGGTGCTCTATCTCGACCGCAAGTTGAAGGACCACACGCTGCTGCAGGCCATTGCCCGCGTCAACCGCGTCTGCGAAGACAAGGAGTTCGGGTATATCATCGACTATTACGGCGTATTGGGGTCGCTCAATTCGGCGCTGGAGCTCTACACCGATTTCGACAAGGAGGATCTGGAGGGAACCTATACGGACATTTCGGAGGAGGTGGCCAAGCTGCCCCAGAAGCATGCCGAGTTGTGGGACCTCTTCAAGGAGGTGCGCAACACAACCGACTTCGAGGCCTTCGGCAATGTCCTGCGCGAGGAGGACCGGCGCACGCTCTTCTACGAAAAGCTGCGGGCCTTTGCCCGGACGCTGAAGGTAGCGCTTTCGTCCATCGTATTCCATCAAAACACGCCTCAAGAAGAGGTCGAACGGTACAAGCACGATCTGGCCTTCTTCATGAAGCTCCGTAATGCCGTGCAGGAGCGCTACTCCGACACGGTGGACTACAAGCAATACGAAGGGCAGATTCAGAAGCTGATCGACACGCACATCGAGAGCGGCGAGGTGCAGGTCATCACCGACCTGGTGAACATCTTCGACAAGGAGCGGTTCGCCGAAGAGGTGGAGAAAATCTCCGGAAAAGCAGCCAAAGCAGACACGATTGCCTCGCGAACGGCCAAGTACATCACCGAGAACATGGATACCGATCCGGCCTTCTACAAGAAGTTCTCGCAGATGCTCAAGGAGACCATTTCGCAATACGAACAAGGGCGAATCGACGAGGCAGAGTATCTGACCCAGGCGACGGACCTGATGAACAAGGTGCTGAATCATACCGACAGCGAGATTCCCGACGTGCTGAAGGATAACAATGCCGCGCGGGCCTACTTCGGATTGAGTCTGGAGGTCTACAAGTCGGTCATAAAGCCCGAACAGGGGCTCGACCTGACGCAAATCGCACTCGACACGGCCAGCCGGATCGACGCCATCATTCGTCAGCACATCTTCGAGAAGGGGACACTCATTGTCGACTGGCCGCTCAAGGACAGGTTGGTCGGCATGATGAAGCTCGACATCGAGGACTATCTGATTGACGAGGTCAAACGCAAGTATGATCTGTCGATGACCTTCGACGACATGGATGCCATCATCGACCGGGCGGTCGACGTGGCTCAAAAATGGTTCCGGTGATGCAGCAGATATTCGTCTACGGAAAAGAGACGATTCCCTACAGCGTGCTCTTTTCCGCCCGCCGGACACTCGGAATCAAGGTATATCCATCCGGCGAGGTCGTTCTGCTGGCTCCGGAAGGGACGCCGGAAGAGGTTATCGAGCAGAAACTCCACAAACGGGCGCCGTGGATTCTTCGGCAGCAGGCCTATTTCAAGGATTTCGGGATTCGGAGTCCGGAAAAACGGTATGTCAGCGGAGAGTCGCACTACTATCTGGGAAAGCAGTTCCTGCTCCGGGTCTCGGAAGGCAAAACCAACAGCGTCCGCTACAAGGGGCGCTGCTTCGAAGTGGTATGCACCTCTCCGGACAGGGCCCGGGAGTTGATGAGATCCTGGTACCGCGAACACGCCAAACTCAAGTTTGCCGAGTATGCGGAGCCAATCATTTCCCGATTTGCACGGTACGGAGTTGCGCCAACCTCACTCTATGTCCAGGAGATGGAAAACCGTTGGGGCAGCTGCACCCCCAAGGGGAAAATCATTCTGAATACGGAACTCATCAAGGCGCCGCGTCCCTGCATTGAATATGTTATTACGCATGAGATGTGTCATCTGCTGCATCCCGACCATACCGCGGCCTTCTTTACCCTGCTCGAAACCGAGATGCCCGACTGGCGGCGTTGGAAAGACAAGTTGGAGCGATTCATGATGTAGGTGCAAACTGCTTCAAAAGCATCATCCGTCCTCCCCGTATGACAAATGTATGACAAATCAAAAAGAAAACCGCGTTGCAGATAACTGCAACGCGGTTTTAGTGAGGTCTGAAGCGGATTCGAACCGCTGTACAAGGTTTTGCAGACCTTTGCCTAGCCACTCGGCCATCAGACCATCATCTTTCCCGCTGCGCCCTCTCTACACCAACCTAACCCTATCAGCCCTCTCCGCTCCCTTTCACACAACCGGAACTCAAACCGAAAAACGGCCCCTCTCCGGCCCGGGGAGCGTTCGGAACTAATTTCCAAGCGCATCGGGAGTGCAAATATACGAACAATTCTGATTTTTGCAAAACTTCTGCCCAACTTTGCATTATTTCCCGAATAAATTCCCGTTATTTCCCAAAAACCGCTACCTTTATCATCTGCAAAAACGATTTTTCATTCGCGGCTATGACCATCGAAGATATTGCCCTTCAGATGACTCCGGGCATCGGTATAAAAGGAGCCGTGCATCTGCTGGAGCTGTTCGGCGATGCGCGGAGCATTTTCGCCGCCACCGCCGATGAACTCGTCGCCAAAGCCGGCCTGCGTCCCGACACGGCGCAGCAGATCGTCCGCCGGAAGGGATTTCCGGCCGCCGAAAAGGAACTCGCCCACTGTCGCCGCAACAACATTGCGGCCGTCGCCTCCACCGACCCGGAATACCCGGCGCTGCTGCGCGAAATCCCCGATTATCCCCACGTAATATACATAAAGGGCTGCGTCGAAGCCCTCTCGGCACGTTGTATCTCCATCGTCGGGACACGCGAGGCGACCCCTTACGGACAGACGGCCTGCAACCGGCTGGTGGAAGGGCTTGCAGAGCGCATACCGGGGCTTTCGGTGGTCAGCGGGCTGGCGTTCGGCATCGACGTTGCGGCGCACCGCGCTGCGCTTGCAGCAGGCGTACCGACCGTCGCCGTGGTGGCCAACCCCCTGCCCGGGGTGACGCCCGCTCAGCATACGGACGTGGCGCGCGACATACTCGCCCGCGGGGGTGCGCTGGTCACGGAACTGCATTCGCAATCGAAACAGAACGGCAACTTCTACCTGGCGCGGAACCGCATCATCGCAGGATTGAGCGCGGGGTGTATCGTCGTCGAGTCGCCCGACAGCGGCGGTTCGCTTTTCACGGCCCACTGCGCCGACTCCTACGACCGCACGGTGATGGCCGTGCCGGGACGCATCACCGACCGGGCGTCGGCCGGGACGAACCACCTGATCCGCAACCGCAAAGCGCAATTGGTGCTGACAGCCGACGACGTGATCCGCGAACTGATGTGGGACCTCGGGGAGAATCCCGCAACGCTGCGCGCAAAACCCCCGACACCGGAACTGACACCCGACGAAGCGGGATTGCTGGGCTGTTTCCGCACGGACGACCCCCTTTCGGTCGAGGCGCTCGGCGAGCTGACGGGGCTGAATCCCGGCGAGCTGGCGACGCTGCTCGTGGGTCTGGAGCTGGCAGGAGCCGTGCGCCAGCTGCCCGGAAACCGATATATGAAGCTATGAAACTGACAGATACGCATTCACACCTTTACGACGAAGCGTTCGACCGCGACCGCGAAGAGGCTTTGGCGCGCGCCGCGGCCGAAGGGGTCGGGCAGCTGCTGCTCCCGGCCATCGACTCCGAAAGCCACGAACGGCTGTTCGGGCTTTGCCGCCGCCACCCGCAGCGGTGCATCCCGATGATGGGCCTGCACCCCACGTCGGTGAACGACAATCCCCGCTGGCGCGACGAACTCGCTCTGGTCGAAAGTTACCTCCGGACGCCGCCCGAGGGAATCGCGGGGTTCTGCGCCGTGGGCGAAATCGGGCTGGACCTCTACTGGAGCCGCGACTTCCGGGAAGAGCAGGCCGAAGCCTTCCGCCGCCAGATCGACCTTTCGCTGCAATACGGACTGCCGATCGCCGTGCATACGCGCGACGCCTGGCCCGAAACCGTCGCCATCATGCGCGAATACCGCGGCCGGGGCGTCCGGGGCGTTTTCCACGCCTATTCCGACGGAATCGAAACCTATCGCAAACTGAAGGAGTGCGGCGATTTCGTTTTCGGAATCGGCGGCGTAGTGACCTTTAAAAAGAGCAGGCTGGCCGAGGTCGCGGGCGAAATGGAGCTGCGGGACCTCGTGCTCGAAACCGACTGTCCCTATCTGACGCCCGCGCCTCACCGGGGCGAGCGCAACGAATCGGCCTGGGTGCGTTACGTCTGCGAAAAAGTCGCCCAAATCAAGGGACTGACCCCGGAAGAGGTCGCGGAAGCGACGACGGCCAATGCCGAAAGGATGTTCGGACGGCCGCAAAACCGGCCCGCCCCCAGTCATGGCCGGAAGATTTTCGATGCGCCCGAGGCGAATCGGCAGGCCGCAGCTCCGCCCTGCGAAGGCCTG
>ENA-ORSK01002454-ORSK01002454.1-human-gut-metagenome-genome-assembly--contig:-NODE-2454-length-12303-cov-6.775800_pt1 | contig 12303 bp, 10 predicted proteins | sample MGYA00242192_ERZ509159 | MGnify/ENA primary metagenome ERZ509159 (study PRJEB26280, sample SAMEA2338663) | human gut metagenome | biome: human gut; feature: human-associated habitat; material: faeces...
ATTGTCATAATTTTATTAAGGTCGGTAAAGTTCTGCGGCACCTTGTAAAATACGGGGGAAGGTTTGATAAAATATGGAGAAAATACCTGATAATAATCGAAAATACCTGTCGGATCTTAAAGAAGAGACCGGAATGTCATGGGCGGACCTGTCCGCCGCGACAAAGCTGCCGGATTCCACGATAAGAAAAATTTTCAGCGGTGAAACCGCCGATCCGCGTCTTGAAACGATCTCGCTCATAGTTTCGGCGATGGGCGGCTCGATTGGTACCATGCTGAGCGGCAAAAGCGCGAAGAAGAAAACTCCTCACGGGGGGGATTCCTAACGAAGAGACATCGGACGGCTTTGACGAGGTGAGAAGCGCCTACGAAAAAAGGCTCGCGGAAATGCAGGAATCATACGAAAGATATATCGAATCGCTCAAGAAGGATAAGTCGGTGCTGTTTGCGATCGCCTGCGTGCTGACGGCGTTTCTGGTGCTCGTGCCCGCCGCGCTGTTCTTCATCGCGATGTTCCTTGCGCCTGTCGCACAGCTCATCCCGACCTACGCCTGCGCTGCAGCTCTGATCTATGTCGGCGTTCTTATGATGGCGAATGTCCGCTCCATCGACTGGGACGATCCCGCTGCTGCGGTTCCGGGCTTCATGACTGTCGCGTTCATGCCGCTGACCTACAACATCTCCTACGGCATCGCGTTCGGCCTCATTTCCTATGTCTTCATCAAGATCTTCACCGGCAAGATCAAGGAAGTCAATGCCGGCACCTGGGTCATCACGATCCTCTTCGCCCTCATGTTCTTCCTCACCCGCTGATCAAGCTTCCCCTCGGGCGCGCCTCACGGCGCGCCCGTTTTTTCTCTACAAAAACGTTCATAAAAAGTCCATAATTTTATCCTTGACTTTTTGGGGACAATTCGCTATGATACAGTTTCACCAGAAAAGAGGAGGCGTTTTTCATGGACAAGCAGCCGTATATTGTCGGCGTCGGCGCTGCGAATGCAGATCTCAACGGCGCGTCCCTTGCGCCCATCCATCTGCGTGATTCCAATCCCGGACACATCAGCCTGTCCGCCGGAGGTGTGACGCGCAACGTGTGCGAAAACCTTGCACGGCTGGGCGCAGACGTGAAGCTTTTGAGTTGCGTGGGCGACGATACCTTCGGCGCGTTTATCCGCCGTTCCTGCGAAGACGCGGGAATCGACGCGTCCCATCTGTATGAGGCGAAGGGCGCAAATTCCTCCATGTATCTGTCTATTTTGGACGCAGACGGTGATATGCTGGTCGGCATGTCGGACATGCGCATTGTCCAGCAGGACATGCCGGAGGACTATCTGCCGTCGCAAAAAGCGCTGATCCAAGGTGCGGGTGTCGTGACCTGCGACCCCTGCATGGGTGAAAAAATGCTTTTGCAGCTGCTGGATCTGTGTACGCCTGAACAGATCGTATGTGTCGATCCTGTCTCCTGTGCGTATGCACGCGTGGTCGCACCGTTCATCGGCCGTTTCCACACTGCCAAGCCCAACCGTATGGAACTTGGGATTTTGGCCGGTATGGAAATTCAGTCCGACAGCGATCTGGAACGTGCGGGCGAGGCTGTTCTGAATAAGGGCCTCAAGCGACTGTTTGTCAGTCTCGGCGCAGAGGGCTGCTTGTACATGGACGCAGCCGGTACTGTTCTGCGCCGCAAGCTGCGGCCAGCGAAGATGGTCAACGCCTCCGGCGCGGGTGATTCCTTTGCTGCCGCTATGCTGTATGCCACGCTCCATGGCTTTGACGTCAAAAAGACGTTGGACTATGCCATGGCCGCCGGGATTGCGGCTGTGTCGCACGAGCGGACCATCAATCCGAATATGAGCACTGCGCTGCTCGAAGAAATCCTGCTGGCGCACCGCATTTGAACCTGTACACCCATCTGAAAGGAGTTATTCATATGAATCTGAAGGATTATCTGTCTGTTACCCCTGAAATTCAGGAGGCCATCGACGCGGGCAAGCCTGTCGTCGCACTGGAATCCACCATTCTGAGCCACGGTATGCCGTATCCGCAGAACGTGGAGTTTGCGCACAAGGTCGAAGAGATCGTCCGTGCAGAGGGCGCTGTTCCCGCAACGACTGCGATCATGGGCGGCAAGCTGAAGGTTGGCCTGAACGCCGAAGAACTGCTCGTCATGTGCAAGGCTGAGGGCGTCGGCAAGGTCAGCCGCCGTGACGTGGCTGTGTATCTGGCAACCGGCATGACCGGCGCGACCACCGTTGCAACCACCATGCTCATCGCCGCCATGGCAGGCATCCGATTCTTCGCCACCGGCGGTATTGGCGGTGTGCATCGCGGCGCAGAAAAGACGATGGACATCTCCGCCGACCTGCAGGAACTGGCCAACACCCCCGTCTGTGTCGTCTGCGCGGGTGCAAAGAGCATTCTCGACCTCGGCCTGACGCTGGAATATCTCGAGACGCAGGGCGTTCCTGTTCTGGGCCTGCGCACGGATGAGCTGCCCGCGTTCTACTGCCGCACCTCCGGCTTTAAGCTGGATTACAACTGCAAGGACGAAGAGACGGTTGCGAAGATCATGAAGGCCAAGTGGGACATCGGCCTCAAGGGCGGTGCTGTCGTTGGCAATCCGATCCCCGAGCAGTATGCGATGGATCCGAACTACATGAACGGCATCATCGACAAGGCTGTCGCACAGGCCAACGCCGAGCATATCCACGGCAAGGCCATCACGCCGTATCTGCTGGCGCACATCAAGGACATGACCGAGGGCAAGTCCTTCGCCGCCAATCTGGAACTGGCCTACAACAACGCACACGCAGCGAGCAAGATCGCCGTTGCCTATTCCAAACTGTAATCTTCACATTTCTCAACGGGCGCGCCAATCGGCGTGCCCGTTTTTTGTGATGCAGGCCGCTGCGCCTCAGTTGTACCGCTCCCGGTACTCGTGCGGGCTGCTGCCGGCGTATTTCCGGAAGATGCGGGAAAAATGGCTGGGAGAAGAAAAGCCGAGGTAGGAGCCGATGGCAGTGAGAGATTTGTCCGAATAACGGAGGAGACGCTTGGCCTCTTCCGTTTTTTCTTTCAGAATGAAATCTGTCAGCGTTTCTCCGGTACTTTCTCTGAATTTTTTGGACAGGTACGGGCGGCTGACATACAGCGCACGGGCAATCTGCTCGGTTTTGATTGCGTCGGAGAGATGGTGCTGAACGTAATTTGCCACATCCGCTGTGAGTCTGGACGAAACAGCGCCTCGGTGCAGCCGCTCCACCCGTTCCGCATAGTCCAGCAGCATCCGGTATTGCAGATTTGCAATGCGCTCCGGAGAAGCGGTCAGTTCGCACTGCTGGATATAGGCGTCGCTGAGTGTAAACGCATCCTCCACCTGCATTCCGCCTTGGATTGCCGCGCGTGAGACAAGCGTGACAGTGACGATAAACAGATTTTTACGCTGCCGGAGCGGCTCGCCGGCCACAACGCCGCTGCGGACGGCTGGCGCCCTTTCCCGCCACTGCCGGAGTGCTGCCGTGTCGCCCTTGCGTACCATGCGCAGCAGCCGCTGCTCCAGATCATAGGTGTTGTGTTCCAGCTGCGGCGGATCGAGTCTGTTCTGCGCTTGCTGCCGTACCTGCCGGGAAATCAGAGAGGTCTGCTCCTGTTCATAAATGCGCAGATCCTTCAGTTCCAGTCTTTCGTGATTGAACACATAGTTTATCGTACACAGCATTTGCAGCACGCTTTCCACCGGCATGCGAACAATGCTCCGCATGCCGGAGAGCATGGCCTCGGCCTCATCACCGGACAGATCCAGCCGGAAGGCCAGTTCCCGCAGGTCCTGTTCGCGTTCCATCACCTGCCGCGTAGGGCCGACGACAAGCTTTACTGTTCCAGCATTCAGAACGCCGTAGTAGTGAAATTGCGGCGTGATATAATATCCCACATGGTCTGTGATGGCAAAGACCTCCGCCCGGCAGAGCGTCAGAGGATCTTTCGGCAGATCGACCATGGAGGTATAAAAGGTCTGGATGCCGTTCTCGTAGACCCGGACCGGGATTCCGGACAGATTGCCGATGGCGGTGCATAAATATTGCAGATCTACACGTTCCATGTTCAGTCCTCCAATCTGAATACAAATATATCAATTTGATTACAAAAATGCAAGCTTTGCATATTTGGACATGCTATACTGGTCGCATAAGCAATGTTACGAGAAACATGGGAGGAACCGGAGATGGCAAGACTAAAACTTGTAGAGCGCAAAGCGTTTGAGAGCAGGATTCATTCAGAGTATGTAAAACCGGCGGAGAAGTGGTTGGGGTATCTGATTGGCCCGGCGGGTGCGCTGCTGCTCAATGCTGTGCTGGCGACGTACCTGAACGTCTATTATACAGATGTACTGAAGCTGACCGGACTCTGGGGCGGCGCATTTCTGGTCGTATTTCCCATCGTGTCCAAGATTATCGACGCGGTCACGAACGTAGTCATGGGCTATCTTATTGACCGCACGCATACAAAAGAGGGCAAGGCCCGTCCGTGGCTGCTGCTGTCCGCGCCGCTGCTGACCATTACGGGCATCCTGCTCTTTACCGTGCCCAAGGGCTCGCAGACCCTGCAGGCGGTCTGGGTCATGGTCAGCTATAACCTGTTTTATTCCTTCGCATATACCATTTTTAATATGAGCCACAATTTGATGGTGCCTCTGTCTACGCGCGACACGACCCAGCGCGGCAGCCTGTCCGTTTTCAATCAGATCGCCACCATTATGATGAGCGGCATCCTGGTTGCGTTGGTGTTCCCAATGGTCATCATGCCCAAAATCGGCGTGGAACAGAGGAAGTGGATTGCGCTGATGAGCGTGCTGTCCATTCTGGCTCTGCCGCTGACGCTGCTGGAATACTATTTCACCAAGGAGCGCGTCACGCTCGAGGCACAGAACAGCGAAGAGCCGTCTGTTCCCTTTGCGAAGCAGCTTAAGGCAATTTTTACGGACAAGTATATGCTCATCATTTATGCCTACTTCCTGATCTTTACCTTTGGTGCAAGCATTAAGAATCTGAGCCTTGTCTATTTTTGTAACTATGTGCTTGGCACCTACAATGACGGCATTACCCAGACCATGCTCTCCGTCATCGGCGGCATTCCCATGGGAATCGGCGTTTTTGCCGTCTGGCCGCTGGCTAAAAAATTTGGCAAGCGGAATGTCACGCTGGCAGGCTTCGTGCTCTATGCCCTCGGCAGCGCCGTCTGCTGGATGTTCCCCACGAATATGACAATTATGCTGGCGGGGCAGTTTGTCAAAAATATCGGCGGCCTGCCGTGCTCGTATGTGTTCATGGCGCTGTTTGCCGACGTGCTGGATCATGTAGAATGGAAAAGCGGCTTCCGGTGCGATGGGCTGGCCATGAGTGTGTATAATATCATTGCCGTTGCGATGGTTGGCATTTGCACCGGCGTGTTCAACGGTCTGCTTGCCAAAACAGGCTATACTGCGCCGGAGATCATAAATGGCGTAACAACTGCGGCAGAGCAGAGCGCTGCCGTAAAGCACGCGATTACCTTTGGATTTGTAGGGCTTGAAACCATCACCGGCGTTGTGCTTGCGGTACTGCTGGCCTTCCTGAATGTGGAGAAGTACATCGGCAAAGAACAGGCGGAGATCAAGGCCCGCCGGGAGGCAGAGTGATGCGGGCAATTCGGCTGAAAACAGAGCACCTGACCGCGCCCATGGGCGTGGACTTCACGGCCCCGCAGCTGTTCTGGAACTGCGAGGGCGGCGTCAGGCAGACTGCGTGGCAGATTCTAGCTGCAGATGACGGCGGAAATCTCCTTTGGGACAGCGGAAAGACAGAAGGTGCTGCCATGCGCGCAAAATGGGGCGGAAGCCCCGTCCTAGCTAAAACGAGCGTCGTCTGGCGTGTCCGGCTTTGGGACGAGAACGGCGTTTGCGGCGAGTGGTCGGAGTCCAGCTTTGAAACCGGCATCGATACATGGTGCGCCCGCTGGATCACAGGCGATTATCGCGTAAATAGAAAAAAACGGTATCCGGTGGACTGCTTCCGAACAATATTTGAGAGTTCCAATGTGAAAAAGGCCCGCCTATATATCACGGCTTGCGGTCTGTACGAAGCGAAGCTGAACGGACAGCGGGCAGGGGACGTTATCCTTGCGCCCGGCATTACCGATTACCGCAGGCGCGTACAGTATCAGACCTACGACATTACACCGCTTCTGCGAAGCGGCGAAAATGTCCTGACCGTCCAGCTGGCTGACGGCTGGTATCGCGGCAGCACCGGCGCATGGGGCCTGCGCAATCAGTACGGAACAGAAACGAAGCTGTTGGCGCAGCTGGAGATCACACATACGGACGGCCATGTACAGACGGTCTGCACCGATGAAAGCTGGGAGTGGTCAAATGATGGCCCTATCCGCTTTGCGGACAACAAGGATGGGGAAGTAGTGGATGCCGGCTGTGCACCCAGCTACAACGGAAAGGCAAAGGCGACGGCGCATCCGGTCACCCCCTCAGCGTCTGACAATGTTGCGGTCAGGGAGCATGAGCGTCTGCACGCACAGCTTCTTCGTACGCCGGCGGGGAAAACCGTGTTGGACTTCGGACAGAACATCGCGGGCTATGCTGCCTTTACGCTGACGGCGCGGGCGGGACAGACCGTAACGCTTCGTTTCGGCGAAATGCTGGACGAAAACGGAGAATTCACGCAGAAGAATATTCAGCTTTCCAGAAACAAGTTTACCACGCCCCTGCAGCAGGTCGTCTATACCTGCAAGGATGGCGCAAACGCATATAAAACCACGTTTGCGATTTTCGGCTTCCGCTATGTGCTGGTAGAGACGAAGATTCCATTCAAGGCAGAGAATTTTACCGCTATTGCGGTCTATTCCGATATGGAACGCACGGGCTGGTTTGAAAGTTCCAATCCGCTGCTGGACAAATTTGTGGAAAACACGGTCTGGAGTGCAAAAAACAACCATGCCGATCTGCCCACTGATTGTCCTACAAGAGAGCGTCATGGCTGGTCCGGCGACGCGCAGATCTTCTGTCCTACGGCCTGCTTCCTGTTTGATTACGAGCCCATGGCTGAGAAATTTCTGAACGACATGTATGACTGGCAGCGCAAGAGCGGCTGCCTTCCACAGATCGCACCGTCCGGTGGTACGGATTTCTATATGTACACCATGAACGGCAGCGTCGGCTGGGCCGATGCAGGTGTGATCATGCCGTATGTTCTCTGGAAGCAGTACGGAGACAAGCAGATTCTGGCCAGACGGTATTCCGGCATGAAGCGCTATGCGCAGTTTATGATGCGCCGCTGCGGGCGCTGGGGCGGCCCCTATGCAAAGCCGGTGCATATCCCGGCAAAGGACAAGAAATATCTGGTCAACCGGGGCCAGAGTTATGGCGAATGGGCCGAGCCGCAGGATATTTACACCATGCGCTTCATGGACTTTGCCGGCCCGCATCCGGAGGTATCCACAGCCTATACGGCCTATGTGATGGCCTTGATGGCGCAGATCGCGGAGATTCTGGGCGATACGGAGGACATTTCACGCTTTGCAGAATACCGCGACGGCTGCCGGACGGCATATCAGGCCATGATAAAAACCGAGCAGTTCACGCTGGATACCGACCGGCAGGCCCGGCTTGTGCGGCCGCTGGCGCTACATCTTCTGAATGAAACACAGACGGCGTATGCAAAAAAGAGATTGCTTCAAGCATTGAAAAACTACGGCTGGCGGCTGGGAACCGGCTTTTTGTCTACGCCGCTGATTCTGGACGTGCTGGCAGAAACCGACTTGGAAGCGGCATACCGGCTGCTGGAAAACGAGCAGATGCCGGGCTGGCTGTTCATGCCCAAAAGCGGAGCTACGACCATTTGGGAATCCTGGGAAGGAGACCGGGCAGCGGGAAGCGGCGTAGCGTCTCTGGATCACTATTCCAAAGGCGCGGTCTGCCGCTGGCTTTTTGATACCATGTGCGGTATCCGGGTGAGCGGGGAGAATTACTTTTCCATTGCGCCGCGTCCCGGCGGACACTTTACCCGTGCAAAGGCCGCTTACAACAGCGTGTACGGCCGGGTGGAAAGCGGCTGGGAGAAGACGGAGAACGGATGGAACTATACCGTGACGATCCCTGTAAACTGCACTGCCGTATTGACGCTGCCCGGGAAAGAGCCGGTGCCGCTGACTGCCGGAACCTACACATTTTGAGGTAGATCAATGGACATAGAACGCATTCTGAAGGAAATGACGCTGGAGGACAAGATCGCACTGTGCTCCGGCGCAAGCTTCTGGGAAACCAAGCGATTTGAACGATACGGCATCCCCGCGCTTTTCATGTGTGACGGCCCCCACGGCCTGCGAAAGCAGGAGAATGCGGCGGATATGCTGGGCGTGAATAACTCCCGTCCCGCGACCTGTTTTCCGGCGGAGGTCACGACTGCCGGCAGCTGGGATCCTGCGCTGTTGGAACAGATCGGCGCGGCCATCGGCGAAGAGGCACGGGAGCAGGACGTCGGACTCGTCCTCGGGCCGGGAGCCAATCTCAAACGTAATCCGCTCTGCGGGCGGAATTTTGAGTATTTCAGTGAGGACCCGTATCTGGCAGGTAAACTGGCAGCAGGCTTTATCCGGGGGCTGGAAGCGCAGGGTGTCGGCACGAGTCTCAAGCATTTTGCCGCCAATTCACAAGAACTGGACCGTTTTACCTCTGACAGCATTCTGGACGGGCGCACGCTGCGGGAACTATACCTGACAGCTTTTGAGATTGCCGTCAGAGAGGGAAGTCCCGCTGCGGTCATGTGCGCCTACCCCAAGCTGAACGGTGTTCACTGCTCCGACAGCAAAGAACTGCTGACGGATATACTGCGTACTGAATGGGGCTTTGATGGTATGGTCGTTACGGACTGGGGGGCGATGAATGACCGGATTGCGGGCTTCCGCGCAGGCTGCGATCTGAATATGCCCGGCGGCAGCGCCTATATGGAAAAGGAAGTCCTCGCGGCAGTCAGGGATGGAAGTCTGCCGGAGTGCTGCGTGGACGATTCTGCACGGCGCGTGCTGCAGCTTGTATTCCGCGCGGCCGAAACGCAGAGAACCCCCGCATCCTGCAACTATGAAGCCCATCATGCCCTCGCAAAACGGGCGGCGGCAGAAGGTGCGGTGCTCCTGAAAAACGAGAACGGCATCCTGCCGCTGGAGTCAGATACAAAAATCGCCGTGATCGGCGCAATGGCGGAAAATCTGCGCTATCAAGGGGCAGGTTCCAGCCATATCAACCCACTGCGGCTTTCGCAGCCGCTGGAGTTCCTGCCCGGCGCGATATATGCACCCGGCTGCGATGCGCAGGGCGATACAACGGAGGCTCTGCTGGCGGAAGCGAAACGGGCGGCAGAAAAAGCAGAGATTGCCGTCATTTTTGCGGGCCTTCCCGGACGGTATGAATCCGAGGGCTTTGACCGGGAGGACATGAAGCTGCCGGATGGGCATCTGCGGATGATAGAAGCCGTGGCCTGCACGAACCCCAATACGGTGGTCGTGCTTCTGTGCGGCGGTGTGGTGGAATGCCCGTGGGAGGAGCGCGTAAAGGCTATCCTCTACATGGGTCTGCCCGGTCAGGCAGGCGGAGAAGCAGTCGCCGATCTGCTCTATGGCTGCGCCAATCCCAGCGGAAAACTGGCCGAAAGCTGGCCGTACAGGTATGAAGATGTACCGTCTTCTGAACTATACGGAAAAACTGCGGACGCACTGTATCAGGAAGGGCTTTACGTCGGCTACCGGTACTATGACAAGGCGGGCGTTCCTGTCCGCTGGTCGTTCGGCTATGGATTAAGCTACACAAAATTCACATATTCCAATCTGACACTCTCCGGTGATACGGTTTTCGTTACCGTCAAAAATACCGGAAGCATTGCCGGTGCGGAGGTCGTGCAGCTTTATGTCGAAGCGCCGCAAAACAGCCTGCACCGTCCCGTGCGGGAACTAAAAGGCTTTCAAAAGCTGTTCCTGCAGCCAAACGAGAGCCGCGAGGCTGTTTTCCGTCTGACCGACCGCAGCTTTGCTGTCTGGCAGGACGGTTGGAAGATTCCAGTCGGACAATATACTGTCAGCATCGGCGGCCTGACCGCACCCGTTATAAAGCACGGCGAAACGCTGCCTGTTCCGGCATGGCAGCGCGGCAGCTGGTATCAAAGCTGCACCGGTAAGCCAAACAAAAAGGACTGGGAAGCAATGCTGGGCCGGGAATATATACCGCCGGTTCTGAAAAAAGGCGCTTTTACCATGGACAATACGGTCATGGAAATGAAGGGTTACAGCCTTATTATGAAGATCATGTATAAAGCGGTCGAAGCGACCATCGCAAAAGGCTTCGGCGGCAAAAAAGATTACAAGAACCCGGAATTCCGCATGATGATGAACGCTTCGGCCGGTGCGCCGCTTCGCAGCATGCAGATCTCCGGCGGCATAAAGGGCGGCGTGCTGCCCGGCATGCTGGAACTTGCCAACGGTCATATCCTCCGGGGACTTTGGAGAATGCTCCGCGGCTGAACGCGGTTATTAAAAAACAGCAGGCCCGCCTCGCGCGGGCCTGCTGTTTTTGCTGTATAAAGAAAACCACCTTCCTCTATGTCTGGAACAAACCCCAGCCGGTACGAAAGGTTCCTACCGGAAAATGCGCGGCATTGAGGTATCAAGAGGTGCTTCAGACGAATGGCCAAATTCCATAGGTGCTGTTAAGTACTGATTTCGCCGTCAAAGAGAAACACCTGTGCCAGATGCGGCTGTGCGCCGCTCTTTGGGTCCTGTTCCATACGGATTACATCGTGCATGTATGCGCGCCAGTGTGCGCTGACAGGCGCATTCTTCTGTACGGCAAGCGCTGTTTGCAGATCGTCACATTCGTAATAGCCGAAAAGCGTATCGCCTGTCTGCCAGATCGAGTAGTTCCGAATCCCGGCGCGGCGAAACATCTCCAACATCTCCGGCCAGATCTCGTCATGCCGCCTGCAATATTCCGCTATTTTTCCGGGCAGAACAGCGGCTTTCCACGCGTATCGCTCTATTTTTTCTCCTTTTCGCCGCTATGGGCAGAATATTTTTCCGGTTGACCACAAGCATGCGCCGCATGACGGTGCTTCGCCGAGAAAACAGTCACAGAGATTTGTTTCCCGATCTTCGCAGCCCCAGCAATCCATGCAAAACGGGAAGTAAAACGTCCGCACACGGTGACGGAAGGCAGCATATGCCCTTTTTGATCCGTCTAAAATTTTTACCACTCCTCACATTTCAGACTTGACATTTAATAGTTAGTCTTTCCTAACATCTTGTGACCCGCGTCCCCCCCATGTGTTCCACACCTGTCTGTGGCATTTTATGTGGTCAAAAGCAGAGCCTCGCCGGAGCTGCTCCGGTGAGGGCTTTGTAGTGTTCTTGATGACCATACCCTCCACCCGATAAAATAACAGAAAACCCACGACGGGACCGCCTCACGGCGTGGAATGCTATAATCAAAGAGTAATGGCTGTGCGGAACTTTGCTGTTGACATTTCAACATCCATGTGGTATAGTCCGAAAGTTGAGATTTCAACAAAAGCATTCGTGAGAGAGGAGCGCAGCCATGCAGGAGCGATTTGAGACGTTTACGGTTTTGATCAACCGGATCAGCCGCGACATACGGAGGATAAAAAATCAGGAGATGGCCGCCTATCATCTGCGAAGTGCCCATGTGTCCTGTCTGTACTACATATATTCTCTGGATGGCGTGACTGCGGCGGAGCTGTGCGAGCACTGCGAGGAGGACAAGGCGACCATTTCCCGTGCGTTGGAGCATCTTGAAAGTAACGGATTTATCGTCCGGAATTCTGAACGGGCCAAACGGTACAGAAGCCCTTTGCGCTTGACTGAAAAAGGTCAGGAGGCCGGCAAACGGATCGCGGAGAAAATCAGCGCCGTCCTTGATACGGTCAGCAGTACCCTTACGGAGGACGAACGAGCGACATTTTACCGCAGCCTTTCTGCCATCAGCATAAGTCTTGAGGCCATCGCTCAAAATAGCGAAGAATAGGAGATTGACGAAATTGAAAACAAGGATTATTGTTGATTCCACTGCGGACTTAGTTCCTGAGATCAAAGCACGGGTATCTACGGTACCCCTCACCGTTCATTTCGGGCAGGAGGAATACATTGATGGCGTGACCATCGACAACAAAATATTTTATGAAAAGCTCATCGAAAGCGATGTGCTGCCCACCACCAGTCAGGCAACGCCGGACGCCTTTATAAAGGAATTTGAAAAGGC
>ENA-ORSK01002457-ORSK01002457.1-human-gut-metagenome-genome-assembly--contig:-NODE-2457-length-12288-cov-2.607292_pt1 | contig 12288 bp, 12 predicted proteins | sample MGYA00242192_ERZ509159 | MGnify/ENA primary metagenome ERZ509159 (study PRJEB26280, sample SAMEA2338663) | human gut metagenome | biome: human gut; feature: human-associated habitat; material: faeces...
GCACCGACACCGAATCGCGGCGATTCACCCCCAGAGCCGCCAGGTTCGCCTCCTCAAGGTCCAGCGCAAAATCGTAGCGGGGCCTCTGCTCATCGTTCAGGTCGAGCAGCCCTCTAAAATCGAACCGCAGATTCCTGTCCCGGGCTTCGATCAATCCGTTGAACTCCCGGTTCACCAGGTGCCCCTTCATACGGAGCGAATCGTAATCATATCCGTTGATCCCCAATCGCAGGATCTCGCCCGACACTTCGGCGTCGGAGTGTTCCGAGCTGAGTTCGCCGTTTACATGCACATTCAGAGAGAGGGGACCGAGCAGATCGTTTTCCAGCAACTCGCCCAGTTGCAGACTGGACGTTTTCACATCGCCCAGCACACCGCGACAGCCGTCGCGCAGCGAGCTCACCTGCAACAGGCAGGTCGCACCGCCGATCTCGGTCGCCAGCACAGCATCCGCAGCAAAGGCCGTGAGCGTTCCGTCGAATTTGCCGGTAAGACCGATTTTGCCCGCATTTTTTGCAATACGCAGCACCTCGTCGGGCAAATTCTTGCCTGTGAGGGCAGACGCCAGCCGATCGACATCCGCCGCCGAAGTCGTCAGTTCGGAAATGTCGGCCTTAAAATGCCCCTTTCCGACATCGGGCAGTCCCTGCGCCGCAAAATCGACCGACAGTTTCGTGTCGGCTCCCGTGCGGACCGAGCGCAGCGATCCCGACATATCGGCCACAGGGCCGCTCACATCAGCGTTCACGTCGGTCAGCGTCAGGTGCCAATCCTTCATTTTGGGCGAGAAATAGGCGATGTCGTCGGACGACAGCGTCGTATTGACGACCTGCGCCGTGATGTCCACCTCCTCGACGAAATTTTTGTAAAGGGCCCAGTCCAATCCGATCAATGAAAGCGAAGGCAACTCGATATTCGACTTCGCCGTCCGGATGTGTCCCTCCCGGATATCGATACAGCCGTTGGCGATGCAAAGGCAGCCCGCCAGGTCTTCGACGACAAATCCGCTGCGCTCGCGCATCGCCAAACGCCCGATGTCGGTATGGATCACCGGACCGTCGATGGTGAAATTCTTCAGTTCGGCCCGGATGTCGATCAGGTGCATATCGGCGAAATCCACTCCGTACGACGGATTGCGGTGCTCCAGCCGTTCCATGCAGAAATCCAGCCCATCCGTTTCCAGACGCTCGATCTCCAGCCTGAATTTTCCCTCCGCCCGGGCCTTGTCCTTTTTGGAAAGTTTATCGACCACCTGCTTGATGTTCATCTCCCCGTCGGGAGTTTCGCGCAGGCAAAAACGGGCGTCCGACAATTCGGCCCGGCTGAAAACGAGCCCTCCCCCGAACAGGCCGAGGCTCTTGATCCGGGCATCCAGACGGCCGGCATAAAGCAACGTATCCCGTTGGAAATCCTCGACATAGAATCCGTCGAGCGAAACGCGGTAAAACAAGCCTATATCCACCCGGTCGATACTGATGCGGGTGCCGAGCTTGCGGGAAATTATTTCCGTCGCCTCCCGAGCGACGAAATTCTGAACGGCAGGAATCTCGAACAACAGGGCGACCAACAGAGGCAGAAAGATCAGCGCCAGCACGATCGCCGACACCATCTTGGCCAGTATGTTCACTATCCTGCGCATTATCCGACAAAACCGTTTTTAATAAATTGCAAATTTAAGCAAATTTCGGGATTTAACATCCGGCAGACCGGATATTTATCGTTAAAAGCACCGTTCGAAGAACTTGTCGCGAAGCCCTCCCGCAACAACCGGTAAAAATCCGCGTCCGGTACAATACAGAACCGCAAACCTGTTGCCAATCGCATTTCGGAGTTTTTCCGAAGCCCGGACAGAGACCCGAGATCGGCTGCCGCCCGAAATAAATACGGACATCGGCGAATCATTTCGGATTTTATTCCGTATCTTTGATTTTTATTCGGATAATTCCGCCTCGGAAAAACACAAATAAATTTGCTTTTGCGCTCGGCTTATTCGTATCTTTGACATAGTCTTGGATAGGATGTACCTCGGAAAAATGGGAACAAGTTCCCATTTTCTCTCGGCTTTCACTATCTTTGTAAAGTTTTTGCCACACAAAAATCACATGGACATTACCATTTTAGGCATAGAATCTTCCTGCGACGACACTTCGGCCGCAGTCATCCGCGACCGGACACTCCTGTCGAACGTAATCGCTTCGCAGGCCGTGCACCAAAAATACGGCGGTGTCATTCCGGAACTGGCCTCCCGAGCCCATCAACAGAACATCGTTCCGGTGGTCGATACAGCTCTGAAAGAGGCCGGCGTCACCATCGACAAGATCGACGCCATCGCCTTCACGCGCGGACCCGGTCTGCTGGGATCGCTTCTGGTGGGCGTATCGTTCGCCAAAGGACTCTCGATCTCCCACGACATTCCGCTGGTGGAGGTCAATCATCTGCAGGGGCACATCCTCTCCCACTTTCTGGACCTGCCCGACCGACAGCTTCCGCACCCCGACTTTCCGTTCCTCTGCCTGCTGGTCAGCGGAGGACATACCCAGATCGTAAAAGTGGACGGTCCGCTCGACATGCAGATCGTCGGCACGACGATCGCGGATTACTGCTGCATGAATCTCGGCGTCAAGGGCAAGATGAAGCCCCTTGTCGCGGCAAAGCCGGACTGCGTGATCTGCATGTCCTGCGGCGACGGAGTGCAGTGCGTCGCCAAGAACGCCCCCGGCATCCCCACCTATCCGTCCAATAACACCATGTACCTCGGCGAAGCCGTCCGCTTCGGCGTCTGGGAAGAGGCGTGCCATTTCTGCGGCGACTGCGTTCTGGGCCAGACCGGCGGCATCTGTCCTGTGACCCAGTGTGCCAAGAGCCTTGTCAACGGTCCCTGCGGCGGCCAGAAGAACGGCAAGTGCGAGGTCAACCCGGAAAACGACTGCGCATGGATCAAGATCTACAAGCGCCTTGACCAGATCGGCCAACTCGACAAACTCGGCCACACCCGCGAGGACAAGGGCTACGCGAAGTTCAGCTATCCGAGAACGATCAGCTTAAAGGGGAAGAAATAATATGAGTATGTTAAAAGAGGCTTTTGAAGCCGGTAAATTTGGCGTCACTGCCGAAATGGCCCCCCCGAAGGGTTATGATTTTTCCGAGCAGCTGGAGGCTGCCAAGCTTCTGAACGGCAAGGTTCACGGCGTCAACGTGACCGATATGCAGTCCGCCAGCCTCAAGGCATCCAGTCTCGGCCTGTGCATTGCGCTCAAGAACGCGGGTATCGAGCCGATTCTGCAGATGACCGGCCGCGACCGCAACCGTATGGCGATCATGGGCGATATTCTGTCCGCAGCGGCTTTCGGCATCGACACGATGCTGGCTCTGACGGGCGACCATCCCGTCGTCGGCGACTGTCCGGAATCCAAGCCGGTCTATGATCTGGATTCCGTCGGCATTCTGAAAATGCTCACGAAGATGGAGCAGACAAACTGCGACTGCGGCGGCAACGAGATTGCCGGCGGCGCACCGAAGTTCTACAAGGGCGCTTCCGTCACCCCGGTCTATGACCCGATTGAACTGCAGATCAACAAGCTGCGTCAGAAGGTCGAAAACGGCGCGGAGTACATTCAGACGCAGGGCATTTTTGATCTGGAAACGTTCAAGCGCTTCCTCGACAAAGTTGATGCAGCAGGCATTAAGACGCATATTATGGCCGGTATTATCCCGCTCAAGGCTGCGGGCATGGCGCGGTACATGAACGAAAACGTCCCCGGCATCGCGGTGCCGCAGGATATGATCGACAAGCTTGCCGCGGCGGCAGCCGAGGGCAAGGAAAAGGGCGTCAAGGGCCTTCCGATGCAGCTCGGCATTGAGATGGCAGCAGAGATGATTGCAAAGATCAAGGACGAGCATCTGTGCGACGGCGTACATATCATGGCCATCGGCGCGGAAAAGAACGTCCCGGCCATCCTCGAAAAGGCAGGCGTCACGATCTGACGCCGCATCGGACGCGCCGCGTCCTCCCTATGGCTATATTCGCACCTTTGTGAATGATTATATAGCAACGCTCAGTGAAAGCGGCCCGGTGGCTCGGGCCGCTTTTGCTGTCATTTTCCAGCCCGCTTCCGCCTGCGTTCGTCTTGACATCCCGGTATGCCTGTGCTCTTTTTGCCGCATCACTGTATTCTTTCGGACCATCAATATATGCCAGCTTACGCGCGCCATGCTCACATATGACATGGCGAACCATCTGACTCATTGCATGGTAATCGTCAAATTCTATACAACCCATGCCCTCTGTTTTGGCTCCTAATGAAATCACGGGAACGCCGCTCTCCTGCAGACGTTCTACTACACGTTTTTGCATCTCTTTTTCATGGAGTGTCTCTCTTGCTAAAATGATTCCATCATAATCCTTCGGATTCAGCAGATCAAAGATTTTAAAAGCTCCCCTTTTATAATCTCCGGTCTGCAGATGGTCCCCACTGCAGTGAAACACATGGATACTTCCCCCATGCTCCGACTGATACTGTATCATCCCCTGTACCAGCTCCTGCTGATTGCTATATTCCATTCCGCACAATACAACTGCTATTTTTTTCATAAAAATACCTCATACATTTTTCTTCTGCTATCTCTCTACAATACCCCAATACTACGCTGATACGCTTTGCTGCCCCTCACAAAACGGTTGCGTGAAAATATTTTTTGTTTTACAATAAACTCATTCATACTAAAGGAGTTACTTATGAGTACAAAGAAACAGGAAATACACGAATCTTCCCATATACATGAGCATGAACACGAACATGGACACCCACATACGCATGAACATGAACACGGACATCATCATGAAAATACGAAAGCTGTCTTAAACCGTATGTCCCGTGCCATCGGTCATATGGAAGCTGTACGAACCATGATTGAAGACGGACGTGATTGCAGCGAAGTTCTGATTCAGATTGCCGCTGTCCGCTCTGCCATTAATAATATAGGAAAAATCATTCTTGAAGATCACATTAATCACTGTGTTGTGGACGCCGTGGAAACCGGCGACACCCAGGTGTTAAAAGACCTTGAAGAAGCAATTAATAAGTTTATAAAATAAAGTGGAGCTTACTGACTCCACTTTTTCTTCGTGTATCTCCCTGCCTTTCCTATTCAGCACTTTTCGCACAGCATACCCGGTTCTTTCCCGATCTCTTCGCCTCGTACAATGCTTTATCTGCCTGTTCAAAAAATGTGCTGGCATTCTCATATATTTTTGTATATTCCGCAACTCCGATACTTAAAGTAAAATGCTTTTCCCCCAGTTCTGTCTGAAAAGCAATTTCTTCAAACTTCTTTCGGATATTCTCTGCAATTCCTGCTGCTTCTTCTATGCCCCGTTTCGGAAGAATCATCGCAAACTCCTCGCCGCCATAACGTGCAGAAAAATCATTATTTCCATGTTCCTCGGCAAATGCCACAACTACCTGACGAATGACTTCATCGCCAAATGCATGACCATAGGTGTCATTGACTTTTTTAAAATTATCAATATCGGCGATCATAACGGAAAAAGTCTCTTTTTTCTCCTCATACCGCTTCATGTGATATTCTAACTCTTCATAAAATGTCTCATGATTATACAGATGCGTCAGGGAATCCCTGACGGATTTTTCTTCCTGTAATATATAGGAAAGGTTGACCTGTTCTTCTAACACAAACGTTACAAACGTGCAGCCTGCAAAGATCATTACATCGATCAACAGATTCTCCGGCGGCAAATACGGGGAATATGGTAAAAAATACCCATACAATGCGGTAGAGATTCCTGCCTGCAACAGCATCATCTTCCAGTCCCTGTAAAACGGACACAACACCATTGGGAACAGTAATGCTACCGGCATCAGTCCGACACTGGTATGTACCCAAACAGGAACCGCTGCAAATCCCGATACCAAGAGGATCATAAATATAGAAACGGTTCTATGGCTTTTATCTTTAATAAACTTTTTAAATAAAATATCGCCTGCTGCCAGCCATACCCCCTGTCCAATCGACGGGCGGGCTACAAACAAATAAAAGTAATAGGCTCTGCTACACTCTTCATTCGGCTGAAAGAAGATAAACAGAAACAACTCTATGATCAACGTTGCAAGCCATACTTTTTTCAATGCATTAATGACAATGAAGCCCCATTCTTCACTCTCTTTTGTATTAATCCTACGACTTGTATTTATGTATTTCTTCATATGAATACCCATTTTCTTACCTTCTCTTATTATTTTAGTATAACCCATGGTTTTTGCAGTTTCAAGTGCTTTTCCTGACTTTTCCAGCCCATTTTTCGCGTTTCTTCGTATCTTCGACGAACATTCATAAATTCTTAAGATATTTTTATGTAAGATTACCGTTGATTTTTACTTGAAATCGTTTTATTCTTGTTTAGGTAATGTAAATTTGGTGTAAATTTCTTTTTACATTGCTTTTTTATCTATATATGAATATACTTTTTCGAGGTGAAATACATGAAGAAACTAAAAAATATTTTATCAGGCATAAAGAACTTTTTCTCAAAGGTACATTCAAAGTTACCAAAGATCCCGCCTATGAAACCGGAGACGCGTGAAAAGCTGGATAAGGTCATCAACTTTATGAACCGCTTTTCGATTATCTTCCATATTATACTGGCATGCTTTTTGACATTTATCATTGAGTTTATTTCCAGAAGAGACCTGCGTTCTACTTTAACCTTTATGGATGCACATACCTGGGCTTACCTTTATAACTCACTGATCATTTTTGTTTCGCTGTCCATTGTATACTTTTTCCGCAGAAGAGCCCTTGCCCGCGTCATCATCAGCGGTCTGTGGCTGTTCCTTGGAATTATCAACGGATGTATCTTAGCACAGCGTGTCACACCATTTGGCTATACCGACTTAAAGATGGTCACTGACCTCTTAACCATGCAGAATACGAATTACTTTACTGCCGGTCAGGCATTGATCGCCGTTATCGGAGTCGCTGCTTTTATTGCCTTTTGTATCTGGCTTTGGGCAAAGGGTCCGAAATTCCAGGGACGTTCTAACAAACTGGTCGTTTTCCTGTTTGTGGCATCCTGTTTTATCTGGGTTCCACTGACCACACAGGCAGCGCAGGATAAGAATATCATCGCTTCTTATTTTTCTAATATTGCACAGGGTTATGAAAATTACGGTTTTGTTTACGGTTTCTCCTCTTCCGTTGTGGACAGAGGCATGAGCAAACCGGATGCCTACTCAAAAAAGAAGATTGAATCGATTGAAGATTCCGTAAAAGTAGCGGATACCAGCCGCTCTAAAGAGGATATGCCTAATATCGTTGTCGTTCTGTTAGAGTCTTTTGTAGACCCTACTGATATCAACTTTTTAAAGACTTCAAGTGATCCGATCCCGAACTTCCATGAACTGGAGGCAAATTACTCCACCGGTCATATGACGGTTCCGGTTGTAGGTGCCGGTACGGCGAATACGGAATTTGAAGTTTTAACCGGTATGGGACTTCAGTTCTTCGGAACCGGAGAATATCCATATAAGACAATCTTAAAAGAAACAGACTGCGAAAGCATTGCTTCCGACCTTTCTAAATTAGGTTACGGAACTCATGTAGTCCACAACAACGGCGGTAACTTCTACAGCCGTGCCAATGCCTTCTCCCTGATGGGATTTGATACCTTTACCAGTAAGGAACTGATGAACATCACGGAATACACTCCGCTTGGTTCCTGGCCTACTGATGATATCTTAGTGGATGAAACGATCAAGTCCATGGATGCCACACCGGATCAACAGGATCTTGTCTACACGATCACGGTTCAGGGTCACGGCGATTATCCGACGGAAAAAGTCATTGAAAACCCTGAAATTACCGTTAGTGGTGCAAAAGATGAAGCTACCAATAATCAGTGGGAATATTACATTAATGAAATCCACGAGGTGGATAAATTTATCGGAAAGTTAAAGGATGCCCTTGCGCAGCGTGATGAGAAAACGATCCTCGTGCTCTGGGGGGACCATCTTCCTACACTCGGCTTAGAAGAGAGTGATATGGCAACCGGTGATATTTTTAAGACAAAGTATGTAACCTGGAATAATTTCGGTTTGGAGAAACAGGACGCTGATCTGACTTCCTATCAGCTTTTAGCTCACTTAACCGACCAGCTTGACATCCATGAAGGAACAATGTTCCGTTTCCATCAGAGTCAGCAGGATGTAGCAACTGACTCTAAGGATTACATCCAGAATTTTGAGCTTTTACAGTACGATATCCTTTATGGAAAACGCTACTGCTACAACGGCGATAAAGACCCGTATCCGGCTTCTGATCTGGTCATGGGTATCGATGAGACCAGTATTGACCGAACGTGGCTTGCCAGTGATGGAAAACTGATGATCTACGGACAGCATTTTACTCCCTGGAGTAAGGTCTTTATCAATGGCACCAAGGTTCCTACTACTTATGTCAGCGGCAACTATCTTAAGATTAAAACGGATAAATTAGAGGATGGCGATGTCCTTGTCGTGAACCAGATGGGTTCGAGCAATACGATCTTTAGAAGCTCCAACGAATATGTTTACCATATTCCTGCTGACCCTTCCGAAGAGACGCCTGCTACTGATACACCGCAAAACGAAACAGATATCGAAGATCAGGATGCCCTGATGAATAATATGGATAAAAACGAAGTAGTAAACGACATTCAGGAAGGAACCGAAGAACCGGTAAAACAATATCCACCGGCAACCGCAAAAGAATAGTGAGATTGTGAGAATTTCTCTAGCTTTATAAAAAATAGCGAAAAAACGGCAGCTTGAAAATGCGATTCAAGCTGCCGTTTTTGTGTTCTTATTTCTTCATTACGGTATATGGTCTGTCAATCTGAATAACAGTGTAATACTCTTTTCCGATCTGCTCCCAGACACTTTCCTGCACTTTTTCTTTGACCTGTGCATCTGTCAGCGGATAATCAAACGGTACCAACACATCAAATATCATATTTGTATGCGTTGGTCCGATGACGGTTCTGAAATCGTGCATGGACACATCGCCCTCTAAATTTTCTACAATGTCTTTTACTGCCGCCCGAAGCTCATTGGTCTGTTCATCATTAACCACCAATGGATCCATATGGATGACTGCCTCACAATGCAGCTGCTCTTTTAAATCATTTTCTATAATGTCGATCATGTCGTGTATCTTTAAAATATCCTCATCTGCCGGTACCTCTGCATGAAGTGAGATCATCACACGTCCCGGTCCATAATTATGTACCACTAAATCGTGAATCCCCAGTACCATATCATAGCCGTTTACAATTTCTTCAATCCGCTCCACAAATTCAGGTTCTGCCGGCTGGCCAAGCAGGGGATCTAACGTATCTTTTGCAGCTGAAAATCCGGCATAAAAGATAAACAATCCTACCAGAACTCCGCAGTAACCATCCACCTGTAATCCGGTATATTTTGCAACAATTGCCGCAATTAAAACAACGGTTGTTGCAAGTGTGTCACTCAGACTATCCACTGCTGTCGCTTTCATTGCTGCCGAATCGATTTTTTTACTGATCTGACTGTTGTAAAAATACATGTAGATTTTTACTAAGATAGATGCTACTAAGATTCCCATTGCCAATAGACTGAATTCCACTTCTGTCGGATGCATGATCTTATCCACAGAATTCTTGATCAGTTCAAATGCCATCAACAAAATGACTCCCGAAACAATCAATCCTGACACATATTCAATTCTTCCATGACCAAACGGATGATCCGGGTCCGGCTTCGCCCCTGCAAGTTTAAAACCGATCAGAGTCACAAAAGAAGAACCTGCATCGGACAGGTTGTTAAACGCATCTGCAGTAATGGAAATGGAACCACTGATCGTTCCTGCTATGAATTTTCCTGCAAACAGACATATATTTAAAAAGATTCCCACGACTCCGGTCAACATTCCATATGCCTGCCGGACTGCCGGCGAAGATGTATTCTCCTTATCCTTGATAAATATTCCAGCCAATAATGTTACCATGTTTTTTCCTCTTTCTATGATTTTTCTATCATTCTATTTAAATTCGCTCAATTTCTGATTCAGCCATTCTATCATCCCGGTTCTTCCCTCCTCCGTAAATGGAAATTCCCGTATTTGCTTTTTTTCGTCCTCTGTTTCTTCCCAACAGTATGGCTGCGGATAAACTGCTGCTGACAGAACTGCTTCCTCTTCCTCGTCTTTTTTTCGGATAAGTCGATAACGCATATTTCCATAGCTGCCGGTAAATGCCCTGTTGTATGTAAAATAATTCAGTTTGTAGATATCGGTATCTTTTATCTGCATGTAGAGCCTCCTTGGATGTTTTTTGTATCGTATGTGTGGGGACGGGTCCGGGTTACATCGGTGTTCCCACTTCTATCAGGTTACCATCTAAATCATAAAACCGAACTACTTTTTGACCCCAACTGTCTGTCATAAGCCTGTTCACATATTGAACAGATGGATACAGTTTTTCCAGTTTCTGTACAAACGCTTCTATATCACGTTCCTCAAAATACAATTCACATGCGTTACTCTCTGAAACAATCTCTTTTCCCAGAAAATTTCTCCAGATTTTTTCTTCCTGAAGCACCAGACCTTCGGTTAGAATCATATTCCCATCATTATCTAATACCACATTTAAGCCAAACAAGTCATGGTAGAACTGCTTTGATTTTTCGATGTCTTTTACAATGATTAGTACGTTTTTTAGTTTCATGGATGTTCCTCCGATTTTGTGTTCCTCAATACTTCGTGATTTGCTCTAAAAAATCTTCGTAATATCCTGATACCGATTCATCATCCGGTAAATCTCCACATATTCTTCCCCGATCTTATATAACACAACATAATTCCCACAAATCACATATTTATAATCCGTGCGAAAACTGACTCTCTTAGCAAGAGCAGCTCCCATGTACGGAAACTGCTGTATATTCTCAATTCGAGCATATATCTCCTGAATGGTTTTTACTGCCATTTCTTCATTATAATTTCTTAAATCTGATACTGATAGTATATTCAACATAAAATCCTTCATTTCTCAAATATTATTCTTTGACCTTATATATATTATATAAAACAAGCCATAAAATTCAATATAGAATTTTACAGCTTGTGGTTCATTGCAAAAGACTCTAGCCCCATTTGCATATCACATATATAGAATGATTATCAAACAATTTTGATTAATACCTATTTTAAGAATGACTGTAAATCATATAAATAATGCTTCTATTTCCTCATGATTCCCATCTTTGTCTGTATAATTATTGATTATTTCATTTAATAAATCAAACCGGCACAACTCATCTCTCAAATTATTATCTGCACGAAGTTCATCTATAGCTTCCATCAAAGTTCTTCCTAGCAAATTTTTTCTGATAATAGTGTTAACCGCCTTTACTTGACTATGAAATGGCTCCCTATCCCTAAAACTATATACCTTTTCCCTTATTTCAAAAATGGGAGTATCGGGCTTGGCGTCTATAATAATAATCAGCCACATAATGGCATTATATAATTGCTTAGCAACAGGGTTCCATCTAATCTGTTTATTTCTTGCACCACCTCTAGAATTCCTATCTGTACTACCCTCTCCGTGTAGTGGATTAAATATTGGCAACCCTTTATGATTCAGTAATTCCAAAAAATCTCTTGCCGCACCCATACCACATTGAATAATTTCTTTTGCTCCGGTTTCTCTATTGGTTGCATGAAAAATATAATAATCATTCTCAATGGTTGCACCTGCATCACTATGCTTGGTCTGACCTGCAAGTAATTGAATGTGTGCAACCGGCACTACATCATATTTATTTACAATCCATTGTCTCGTTTCCGTTCCTCGGCAATCCATAATTATCTCCTCCCTCTAAATATCTCATTATAAAAGTTTTTGTGTTTCTATCATTAAAATTATCTTTCATAGACTTTTAATCTCCCCCACTAGCTCATGTACCGTCGTACATGAACCACCTTTCATTCTCAGTAATTAAAACATATAACCTCTTGCTGTTTCTTGGTAATAAAAAATCATATTGAAGAATACTTAAAATATCTCTATTATCGACTTGATTATTTCTATCAAACCGCTTCCTGCTGCGCCTAAAATAATTACTATTAAATGTATATTAAAATAATTTTTGCATTAGTTGTAGCTGTTGATATTGAATTAACTTATTAAAATCTGCAACTTTATCATTTCCAGTACACTTGTCTTTCCAATGATATGCCAAAACATTTGTTCTT